>JGI24159J19872_10001622_pt1 | contig 25246 bp, 15 predicted proteins | sample Ectturendosymbi4_FD_19872 | JGI IMG/M metagenome (IMG submission 19872)
TTTCACGTAAAATTACGCATCCTCAGTCCTGAAAATTGCAAGCAAAGCTTACGGGTGAAAAGTTGAAAGGCTGAAGTAACAGCAAAGAAAAAACAAAACTCAAGACTACAATCAAAATTTCGTAACACAAGCTCATAAATCATAACATCTTAATAAACTGCCTGATGTCAAGAATACTAGTGGCGACAAAAAAAAACTGACTCATGAAATAAGTGTTTACTCAAAAATTAAAAAGACGTTTACTCAAATAAATAAATGAATGAAACATCTAGCTAGTTGATGCTAATGGCTGAAAAATTTCTCAACTCTTGGTGAAATGACTTAGAGAAAAATAGTAATAAGCCATGTCAGTTCAAAAGTTCAATGGCCAATCAACTTCAGATGAAGCCAAAAAAGGTCAAACGGCCAAATAATTTTTTTAGGCCAACCAACTTGAAAACGACGCCAACTTTCTTAAATTTGGCCTAAAAGCCAACATGGCAACCCTGTTTGAAGCTGATTTTCCTTTCGGCGTTTCTCGTATGATTGGTTTCAGGCAACACCTCGCTTAAATAGCAGTTTAAATCTGAAACGTTAAAGTTGATGAACGTCACTTTACCAACGAGCATTGCCCGTTTTTTGAGAATTATAATCGTGTTTTGGATGATGAATTCGAACACCATTTAGAAGCGGGTGGTGCATACGTGTGCTGCGTTTTCTACGATATTGCTTGCGAAGCGATCTTGTATACGCGACTATACTGAACAGTTAGCAATTATAAATTATTTCAGTGAAGTTGTGGCGAAGTTTCACTTACCTACCAGTTATCTAATACGTTGCAGCAGTTCACGCATAATTGTTTTCCTGAAATGGGGTCGTGGCATATTTTGGTTGGTCATATAACATACAGTACGAACCTCAAGTGTTTCCAGAACCCGGAAAAAACTCATTACCTCAAAAGCGGGTCGAATGAGCTGAGAATACCGTGGTAAAAATAAGAGTGTGCAGTTTTCCTTTGAAATGTACCTTAATTTGCAAAGAGCACTCAGAAAAAGAATTGTCACAACTTTATGACTTAACGGCGTTTTACAACTTTGATCTTGATAATGACAACCGCCTACGGTTTGTTTGCTCCTTCCGGGGAATAACAAGTCAGGTATGTTAGGAATTCGACTGCGTGGTTCGAACAGACCTGCTGCTCTCAGTGACGCCGTTTTATGGGTACTTCATGTGTCCAGCATTTAATCCTGCAACCTTGGTTCTTGGTTCTGTGAACTTGTTACATGTTTCATATGGCACGGGTTTCAACATCGCACTGCCGATAACGTTAAGCAAATTAACGACTTTGTATCCTGTGTAGATTTGCGCAGGGTAGTTCTTGATTGGGTCTCAATTCATGCTAAAACAACCTGCCGCTTTGCTTAAAATGCGTAAAAACGGAGTTTTCATATTTTTTATTTCCCAAATTTTACCCACTTGACCTGAAAACCTCCTGCATGCCAAATAATTTAAAAATTATGCTTGTATAAGTTTGCATTTGGCAAAAGCTTTGCATTTGTGTTAGAGCCACTGCTGCCACTGCATGTAAACTGTGCTAAAGTTTATCAAACACGAAAATCACTCGACTCTGACGCAAAGATGTTCAATTAAAAGCTCTAGGCTTACTGTAAGCTTTCGAGGAATCCGCCGGTAAGGCTCTGTTTCTTTCTGAGATGATTCAAATTGGCACATATCTGTGTATTCAAGTAACTAGCCTCCAATAAAAGTGACAAACAAGTGAATCCACCGGAAATTTTTCATAGGAAATCGATTTCACGTAACACTACGCATCCTCAGTTCTACACTCTTATTGAATAAGGTGTAGAAGTAGAAAGTAATTGTGCTAATGAAATGCATCGAATCGATGTTGAATAGCGGCCGCGATAAACAACTCCTAACCCGAAGCGCCTACTACTGAGCTTGAAAGATAGACACGAGGTACTCTAATAATACAGTAACTACGTAAATGTGGAAGAAGTAGCAAGAGCTAAAATCTTAACAAAATAATACGATGCTGTCACTGGCAGCATTCTGCCTCAAAGTTAACTTCTGCTGGGCCTAAACGGAGACGCTGAGAAGTGCAGTCCGAACAGAAACAAGTGCTGGAGGGTTCACTCAAGGACATGATGCTTATAAAAAACGCCGTTATAATCTAAGTATAAACACGATCACGGAGCAGACGATGGTCAGTGTAGCACAGAAACATCAGGCACTGTCATGTTGTCAGGAATAACAATTTTGGGCTATCTAATTTAAGCGTCTGTTTTGTTGTACCACTATTCTCCACAATAGTCCAAAAACATCGGTCCAGTTCTTCAACAAATACGGCGGAAGCACAACGCGCAAGATCCGCTTTGTTGCTGATGTCGTGAAATGCTTCAAAGTGTTTTAGCAGCTCAGCTTCGTGTGCCTCTTCATACTTGCAACCGCAAGTGCTGCGGCGTGCATTTCAACGCACCGAAAATTGAATGACAGTGTGGTCCCTGCATTGTTCTTTGCACAGCTTGTGCGTGAATACGTATACCCCGAAGTTTCTGCGAATACTCTGTTGCTTTAATTAAACCATTTCTCAGGTGTTTTTGTGTACATAATAATAATGCCGTTGACCGTAGTGGAGCGATGTTTGACAAAGTTACCGCGTAATGTGCAGTGCCTATACAAGGTTTTAAAAAACCTTCGTCACTTCCTGGTTTGCCAAATTACAGTAGCTTGTAACCAACTACCACAGGGCGGACCGGTATTTTGCATGTGATCATGATATTTGTTGGAAGCTTCTTTCCTCGGTACTGAGTTTTAGCAAGAGAGGAAAAGATGAATTCGGTGCAATTTTACATTTCCTTTCTTGATCTCCACTCAGATAAATGCAGTTATGCTTCCCGAACCATTCAATACGATTATGTCTTTGGGCACCAACATCAGGGGTTTGGTTTCGAGGTGTTTCAGCGCTGAGCAGGGGCGTCGGATAATGTTATATATTCCTATTAACTTTAACAGAAAAATGTTTTTCTCTTAGTTACGAGATGGTAAAATGAAGTTTCACCACGGCATACTGAAGATATTTTAAGTAGGCCGTGGTTTCACCACTGTTCATCCCCCTGAAAAATGCTTTTGGCCACAACCTAGAAAAATGCACTATTGGCCCCCCCTGAAAAACATCCTTCACGCCCATGAAGCTGAACACAAATTTTCGTTACGTTGGTTTAGTAGGAGCAGTCAATGGCATTCCCAAATTCTATGGATTCGATTGTTCTGGGTGGGTGGTGTGTGATATGCCGTTGATAAATCGTCTGTCCAGTGTGGTGGTCTTGAAGCTTTTGTCAAGAACATTGCTCTAAGAAAATGTTACACTGAGCAAATGTTTGTTTGAAGGAGCATGTAATTGCGCTACCATGTAGACACACAACTACTGTAGTGTAGAGTTTTAAGCGGTAAAAGGGCTATGCGATATGTATACTGCATTAAATTTAGAATGTTGCAAGTGCGCGAGAATGAGATATCACTGAACAAATGCTCTGGTGGTACGGCGCATTTGCGCACGTTAGAGGGAACATTGGTCACGAAGTCAGCTTGTTTAGACGAGTCTACAAAAGGTCAATATTTGAGGATTTAACCGGCTTATGCAAAGTTAGCTTGAAGAAATGTCAGTTCCAAACGATCTTTGCAAGAAACTTCAAACTAAACTTATGGAAATTTTCCGAATGGTTGTATTTGAAAATCTGCGCATTGCAGATTGTTCAGAAAAAGGTTTTAGGCGACACTGGGCAGTTGCATTTACCAAACAGAACGACTAATATCACCGGTCAGTATCCTGAGTAAACAATATGCTATCGTTTTGCATGCCCACATCCTGTAGGTAAATCCGATTCGGATTAGTGACGGGTTTAACAAGTGGCATGTTTCACCCTGAGTGGACATGGGCAATTCAAGAGTAATTTATTTTTCCAAAATGGTTTTGGTTAAGCTGCATCATATCCTGGATACCGAGTCCTAATCCAAATTTTTTGGCTTCCAGCAATGCAATAAAACCAGCATCAAGACTTTATTAATTCATGACTCAAACAACAAAAACACCATCAAAGCATAGGTTTGTGGCGGCAAAAAAATGTTGTTAACATTTTAAAAATGCCCGCTCGTTACACAAGATCGTAACTTGGTGGCAGTTAACCTCGAAAAACATTTAACATTTCTGGAGATGCTGATGTAGCAAGTATGCAGAGATATTGTGAAGCTATTTCTTTAGGCAAGACAACCTTCCAGCATTGTTGCGCCACCAACTTAGCGTGTCAGCATTAATTGGGTTGAAATTTTAACTTCATGTAGCAAGGAATCTGTTGCTTTGTATTGATCGTAACATGCAGTGCGAGCGAATGACGAAAAACGAAGAATAAGGCGACTGCATTGCGCTCGATTTTTTTCATTTTTTGTCACTCGTGCCCTTATAGAAGATGATAACCGAGTCCAAAGGCATTTTCGATTTGCTGTTCTGGACCGCCCAACTGTAGTCCTGAGCAGTTGGATTTTATTTTCACTAGAATATAGTGCTTCACATCGGCTGCACAGTGAACAATGTGCATTGTCAGCTTTTCATTTTTTTCTTATTGCTGCCATGTCAAACGATCCTTTGTGTTGTAGAGGCTGTCACGACAAAATTCGCCTGGTACACTGCTGCAACACTTACTAGCATTAGTTCATGAAATTCTTTTCTGGAACGCAGTAATTCTGTGCTATTATGTCGACAGATTGCAAAAGTCTCACCAGAATGTTTTTCAATGCTTTTGCAGGAAGCTGTTTTGAGAGGCTTTATGAGTGTTGAATAGAATGTGCATGTGCACAATGAAGGTGGAACCCAACATTTGTCTGGCCAAGTTTCGTATTTTTCTCAACTGCTGCGCTGTTAAATTCGTTCAGTTGTTCCTTACTGCTATAAATTCTTAAATGGCTACCGTCAAATTCTACAATTCGGTAAAAACTGTTTCTATATCAGTTTTCGTCGCCTCGTCAATGCAACTACACGTTGTCGTAACCAGTGTTCCCTCTAAGAAAATTCTACATTGAGCAAATGTTTGTTTTGTTGCGCACTAAGCGCATGCATTGTGCAACAACGCAGACACACAAACAGTGGAGCGTTTCCAGCGTAAAAAGGCTATGCGATATATACCGTATTAAATTTAGAATGTTGGAAGTGCGCGAGAATGAAATCGCACTGCGCAAATTGTCTGCGCAATTGCGCAGTTGCGCACCTTAGAGGGAACATTGGTCGTAACTGTTATACGTATCTTGAATTTGGGGAATCTTTTGAGTCCCTCCGCATTATCCCCGGACAAAGATCTCCGCTCAGTTTGTCTGACGCGTTGAATAACATTGTGACATTCCCCCTGCTTTACGGTTTCCATGCAGTTCGATGTCGGGAAAAAGTTTAAAGTGCGCATCAATAGCGGTATGTCGCACGGGTCCAAGATAGGTGGTGATACAAGGAAGGATGCTCTCAGCTTCCGCAACGATAGCCAAAGTCGTTTTCGTCTTTTGTCTTTTCCTGTATGTCCTGTCCACCGGGTTTTTCTTATTATGTGCTTTTACATTCAAATCGCTCAAAAGTTTCAAAAATATTTTTGTTAAAGTGACACGTTCATCAGTTTTCGCTTGCATCTGAGGCATGCAACCATTTTGTATCTTGAATTTAGTATATTGATGTAATACTTGCATAGATAACGGGATAATTTTAACATCACATGGCCACGAGGAAAAACGTGTTCACTGCTCGCAATCGCGACTCATTCTCGAGAGAAAATATAGCTAGAATCTTCACACAAGGCGCTTGATTCTTGGAATGTGAACTTCATAGCCTCTGAAGATTGATTAATTTCAACCTCACTCCACCATCGGTTCGAACGAGGTTGCATCGACAGCTGTGGCCAAAACTTTGTGCTCGTGCTAACGTGTCAAATTTGATGATTTAACAATCCAGCTTTGGGATTTCGAGTCGACGCTTCCCTACTGAAAAATAGACACGGTATTGATAGAAGGCATTTACAAAAAGCTCGTGATTAGTTAAGTCTCAACAGCTCTCTGGCGGACCCCTTAGCGATGTACTTACAAGTTCTGTTTTGAAAATAGTTCATCTATTAGAACTCACAGCGTTTTCAAGAAAAACGTCATGCCTCAAACGGTGATAGTTTTATTGCTGAGTGATTGGTGCTGATTAAAAACTTCTCTGTATGTTTGTATTTGCTGTCATTGCCGCTTTGATTCGGCAGTGCTAAGCTAGAATCGAAGGTTTAACGCAATCAGGTCCCTTCCTGTTTATAGTCATTTGTAACCTTGGCATATGTTGCAGTGAACCATGTTTGCTGTACGCAAGTCGAACCGCTTCACTGTTGCCGACTGTGGAATTCGATCACTCGTGGTAGACATGAAATGAAAAGTTCATACGTTTAGCATGCCAGTCAATCGTGACGTACCTCAGTCCTCTCAATCGCGCATGGGCCAGTGCGGCTTAGTCACCGAAAAACAAATAATGCGCCAAATCTACCACTGGGCTGCACTCCAGGAGCTTGGCTATCTAGAACACACCGTATCTGAGCGCGTTAACCCATTTTCGGTAAAAATTTCGAATGGAAACGATTAAAAAATTCCAGCGTTTTCAAAAGTTGGAAATATCTAAATCAGCTATGTCCAACCCTCGGCCCAGTCGATGATTTTGTGCGGCCCGGTTTAGGTTTTTGCTGTAGTAAAAGTATCGTACATGCTTACAACTTGTCCTTATTTTGATAATCGTAAATTTGATATTTTTGATGCAGGTGGTGCTCAGCGCCGTTTCAGCACGTCTCTTACCATTACAGTTAGGATCCGAACGCTTTCAGTACATTGGCTTAAACTAAATTTAGTTACTAAGATCAAAGCAAATCATTCAATGTGTGGCCATCACTTTAATATCATTCAATGTGCGACCCTGGTTAAGATACTGACATAATTTTTGGCTCTGTAAGCCATTTGGGTTGGATATAGCTAATCCAAATGTTTAAAATACAGAAATATATGCCCCACTGGAAACTAGTGTTTCTGTCAGGATGCAGGTAGAAACGCATGCACGTAAAACTTTTCGGTGATAAGGTAGAATCAGATTCTGTGTTGTTACAGGATGATTCCAGCACTGATTTCATCAACACCTAAGCATCGCGTTCTATTTAAATCGTGTCGTGCGGATCACACTTACGAAGATGTTTGCTTGCTTATTTAACCTAATCTGATATCAGCGCAATATTTTGGATGAAAATGAAGGAGAAAATTAGTGGTAATATCCCGCTTGCATAAACGTCTGTGCAAAGTGACCCTGTGACAACAGACATTTTATAAAACAGCATTTGATCGAACGCTAAAATCAACCTTTTATAACAACTACCTTGCGGTAGTTACGCGGTGTTGTGGATTATTTTGTTTGCAATTGCACCCGATGAAGGCTTTCACTACTGGTTGTGCAAAAGTTGAATATCGTTTCACACCCTTGCTGGTTTTTGGCTCAATCGTGATCATCTGATATGCCGAATCAAGGCTACACATCGTGTGTTCGCATTGTTACTGAAAATATGTACATGATTATATCCCACACAGTGCCGTGAAAATCTTTGTTCAGCCACTTTCCACGATCGCGTCTTTGTCAGCCATCAGTCTTCCATAAAAAACTGTTCACTGGCACGTTTACTGCGGACAAACAACCATATCCATTTGCACATGAAAGAAACAAATGTTTGTCATTCTTTGGCTAAGCAATCCTCCATGGGTACGTGTTAACAAGCTTAAAAGAAAGCCGACTCTTCATTTTCGCCCCTGGCACTCGATAAGTTTTGCTCAGAAAATTAAACATTTCGTTTAACCGTCCTTTGATCTTCCTTCCGTGGTTATCTTGATTCTGAGTGACGACGGTCACGGTTCTTATGCATCAGCTGTGTGTTCTTGTATCGCCGGCTTAGAATAAAGCTCCTGTGACAGTTTCACGGTTCACTGCCCGGAAAATGTTTGGCATGTTACTTCAACGCAATCTCACCCGCTCCCGTGTTGTTGGCTCCTGGCGGTTCTGACTCCTGAGTGCTCTAGTTCTTAAATTATGCCATGAATTATCTGCCTTATGTGCTGCCTTTATCTAGTCAAGGACCTCGTGTTACTGCCCTGTTCTTTTTTCCAGTTCCTACTGTGAAAAACGACCGTTTGTCAAGGCACTGCAGATTACATAAATTGGTGCGAGGACCTGATGGACAATAAGAGGTGTTATCAGGTTCACAACCAGGGGGAAGCAGAGGGGCGGGGCGAAGACATCCTAGAAAAATTTTCGCCCCCCTGGAAAAATATATTGGACGTGGTTTAAAAGTATTGGACATATTCAAAAATTTGGGCCCCCCTCAGAAAACTCTTCGCCCTCCCCGTGTCCCAAGCTGGTTACGGGCCTGGGTCTAATCCATCTATTTGATGATTTTTGCTTACCTGATGCACAAGCAATTCGCCGCACATCATTTCAGATACCTTGTTTATGCTTAAACTGCGACACGTCAGTTGTGAAGTGTATTGAAAATAATCTCATTCAAACCATTTTTCAATCATTCAAGAAATGTATGCATGTCATGAAAATGAAACTCAAATGACTTACGCGCTGGGTGAAGAGAATAATTTTATGCTTCGGTTTTTTGATGCTGAATTAAAAAATAAGAATTTATTACAAATGTGTGACCAGCAATTTTTTTATTTGCAAAAAGTCTGTTTGGTCTAGTGGTTGGCCATTAATTTTTTCTTCATCGCAACGGAATCTTTGGACGTCCACAAAATTTAGTAGGCTGCTGCATTGCTGTCATCACAATGGCAGATACTTAAAAATGGGTGAGGATCCTCCAACTGTACAGTAGTATAGCATCAACTTTGGCTGAAACCCAGGCTTCGGGATTTTTGGAACTTCTGTTTACAAACGCACTGGCGAAACTGGCAACCCGCTTGCAGCTGACACCAACACCGCACACATTGGGTGCTATTGCTGCAAGCAAGCGTAAGTGGGCGGCAAAGAGCTGATATGCTAAAGACGTTTTTTCATCTCTTGTGACTGTGAGAGGTCGTTGAGCTCTTGATTTAAAAATTTATTTTCGCTAAAACACTTGCACTCTCACGAAACAGGCAAGTTACATGGAGAGCATAAGCANTATTTACTGCTCTGCAATTATTTTAGGCTTCAGCTTGTGAGAGGGGAGAACTGNTCTTTTGTAATGGTCGCCATGCATCGACAGGGAATGCAGTTAATTATCGATAGAAATATCAATATGTTTGTGTCATATTTTTTTCGTTTGACTCAGACACACGGTCCACATCACAGGGACTAGTCAAAGAACACATAGATACAAAAATACTTACGCACAACACATCGCACGGTTGGTATTAGGTGATACACAAAGACAATACTGACGATGAAAAGACACAAGCAACGCACCAGTAACCACTGTATTCCGTCATCATACAGAAGCGTTACGTACTGAGAAAAAAATAAGATCTGTGAAACGCATCAGACAACTGGAAGTGAGCGGATAAAAAGTTACAAGTTGTTTCCTACTAAGGTAATACATGTTGACGAAACGGGTAACTGGATGTGGGCCAACACTTTTCATACATTGGAATGTGATGGAAAATGCAATACGCGTTTTTGTAGGCAGCTCAGAGCCTCCTACTACCTGACCGTGTGTACTTCACCACATTTGGCAGGCATACATTGGTGGCAACAAATAATAAAATGCAGGATAAAAAACAATGCTGAAATAGTTTGTAGATAATTGTTTCAAGAGAAACAGATCTGTAATTGTCAGCATCGCTTACGTTACCATTCTTATTTTTGCAAATAGGCATACTATCAGTTTTCATTCAATAAACACGTTGAAAAGAGTACTGAAATAAAAGTACACATACTGTAATCAGCTCAGGTGACGAGCTCAGCCAAAATTTAATCTTTGCCAGCAGCCGGGTTCAAGGCGAGTTTGTGGATTACATATTTCATATCATTAAATTTTTCAATTTATTTCGTTGTTTAGATTTTGGTTTAAATAGGTGTGAATATTGATATTTTTTTGCTGTATTCAACAATGCTTCATCGTGTTTTTTCCACGTCGCTGCAATAGCTTCATTTCCGGTTGCGCCATCCAAGGATGGGAGCGTGTGTTTCTTGATGTCCTTTTTGTTGTTTTGCCAAAACGTTTTGAAAGAGTGGTCCTGCAGAGCAACATTCTTAAATGCGTTTGCTTCTGCCTCAGGCCAGCAACCAGGCAATTTCCCCCCCTCGAAATTTTCAGGACATGTTTTGTCGTTAGGTACAACAAGTTACAATCATTTTTTCCCTCCGAAATAGTACGGCAAGTTACAATGATTTTGTCTCCCCCCAAAATTATCAGCTGGGTGCCGCCGTGGTTTGCCTAATGCTTTTCCTTTGCATTATGACAGGCTCTAAATGGTTATTTCAAATCTTTCTGCCTCTTTCATATTTACAAACAAATGTCCACTTGGGAGCATATTTTGTCTTTCCAGTAGAAGCAAGCGTTTCTGGCATAACCATATTTTTTATTCACAGCCACACCTACTGACCTACGGTCAGAGAGAAAGAATTAGCGTAGTATTTTAATTTTCTGTATGGAGTCATGAGCAGCTTTGAAAGACTTAATGATGGTCCAACCAGTTGCATGATCCATGAGCATCACTTATAGGTGAAGGATTCAACTGAAAACATGATTCATCACATTGGCTCAAGTCAAGTTCTGAGCAGAAACGAGATGGTAGGGGGTAGGGAGCCAAATGTTTTTGGGACAGGCATTGGATTCACCCATTATGAAGACATTTTAGACTATCAATTTATCGCACAGTGTTGGAATCTTGCTGAGATACATCTGGTATTCATCAAAATTAGCTTCACACCAATAAGATATATACACATTCACAAAGTTTAGAAAACTTCTAGTCCAATAATACTTTTGCCTTGGTTCATAAATTTTGGCAATAGCTTCCTGCTCCATAACATTGCTATCCCAACATAGTCTACCAGTTGTTATACTGTGTTCAGTGTTCATAGTCCACTTCAACTGTTCCACATGCAAAGTGTAGCTAGGTTCAATTCTGGGCATCAACATTTCTATAAAAACAAAGCGTATGGAAAGTCAAAGATGGAAAGTTTGAACTTACAACTCTTTAAAGCTCAGTCTCAGAATCGTTTTGTAAATCATTTTGTACAACTTTTTTTTCATATTTGGCTCTTCAATGTTTGCAAACGGATGGCTGTGAAGTTGCAAGCGGGCGTGTTTCATTCTTGGTCTTGGTGGCTTTGTTTGAGCAATTCTACGTACCGTAGACATGTGGAATATCCAGCTGTTGTAGCGCAGAACAGGTTGGTGTCATAAGATTGAATTCGCACTATACTTGATGCAACTGAAGAGGCACGGGGAAAGCACGGTCTGAAAATACTGTAACATTGTAAAACAAGGATATTAACGCGTTTACAAGTGCATAAGAAAATTTTCTCAACGGTTTTGCCCTTTTTTCGTTATTATAAAAAGTGGTATGGAACATTTATGCAAGTAGTATATAATGCTTGGAATGATTAGAAACGCTTCGCCACTTAAACGTGTTCTCTCTTTAGATATTTATGCGTTTGAAAATACATTGCCGTGATGTTGCGCGTGTGAAGTGGTGCGCGCAGCAGGTGGTTCAAACCAACCTTCACAGGTTACAGTAAGAAGTTAAAAGCTGTGTGTATTCATCTACTAGGAAAGGAAACGTTCACACGTCGTGTAGCTGCTGTTCTTTTNTATCTTCATGCCAANCCCATTGTCAGACACTGATACGAACTATTATTCTTCGTGACGTAGAGCATCTCAGACATTTTTTCTGTGAGCTGCGTCCAATTTTGGTCAGAGAAATGCTTTTGAGCGAATGCCTGAAGACGGTTGCGCACAAACCACCATTTCTTCCACTCGGCTTGTCTCCTTATGTGGCAATTTAACTCCGCGTCACCACTCCTCTTTTTTCCGCTTGTCCGAAGCTTCGTTATGCTCCACGAGCACTGCCCGCTTTCTTCATACAGAGTTCGCAACGTTGTTGGACGTCACGTGGATATCTATCTGATTTGGTGTTGAACGACGTGGTAGTTAATTTTTTTGGTAGATAATTTTGTTTCGAGAAAATGCTAGAGGGTTTTTGTCGCTTTTGACTGACTTTTGCTGAACATTTTAGGGTTGATAATCGAATTTCGTTGGAAGAGTTGTATTCGTGCAAGTGCAAGTTATTCTGCAATGGTAAAGGTTGTGCCGTTTCTATCTAGTGAGCCCTAAACTCTCTGGATTCTTCTAGAAACAGAGGTCTATATCGATACCGCATTCAGCACTTAAAGCTCTCATAGAAACAAAAGATTGCAGTTGCTGCTATATACAGAAGTAGTTTATAAACAATTCGGTTCAGTGGATTGGCTGTTAGATAATCGCTTATATTTCACGATTTTGATGAGCTATTATGGCAGCCATAAAAGTTTTGCTCTGCAGTTGGATTCCAGTTGCAGCTTCATTACCGGAAACGAGCCTACATAACTGACTGAGAGAACAAGTAATAGTTGCTTAAGTTTCGCAAGGAAACATACTGATGACGCCTTTGACTAATGAAAGCTAACGTAAGGTATAAAACTGTGTACTACCCTTAGGGGTGTGGGTAGAGGTGTAAAGAGACGCTATCAATGGTCATGGGCGTCTGAAGGGGGGAAGGGGGAGCCTTGCCCCCTGGGTTTAAAATTTGACATTTTCCTTATCTATTTTCAGCAATAGAAGGTTGTTTCCGTAGTTTCGAGAGGGTAAAATGAAATTTCACCACTTACGCTCCTCCCTGAAAAAATCCGTTTGGCCTCCCTGAAAAAAATCCGTTTGGCCTACCTGAAAAAATACAGTATTGCCCCCGCCCCTGGAAAAAATCCTTCCGAAGATCATGTCAGTAGTGATATGACTAGCAATGTTAATAGTTTTATTCTGAAAGGGTGTTTATTTGCGAAACTTTGATTTTTATATTTTGTTTCATACATCGCGCGGCATTCAGAGAATTTGTCAGGACTTGATAGACGTCTATTTGCTTTCATGATTACCAGACGCCTAATATCTATTACCGTGAAAGTCATGCTGCAATAACCTCTGGACTTGGCCATTTCGCTGTTTGAGCTCTTGTAATGCTGGTGGAGGCGTGTTTTAGGAATAACGTCACTACAAACACAAAACACTGACCGCAAAGTCTACGAAAGTCTGCTGAAATCACATGCCGTGCTGACCTATGCCGCGATGGCTTCATCCACTGCTGCGTACGGTGCAAACGCTTGGCCGGCCACCCGGTATTCACGCATTTACTACACTTAAGCGCAATGGGAAATAAGCCGAACACCAGTTTTGGCTTCTGTGATGCTTGCATGGTTTCGTTTGATCGCAAAATGGTAACTGTTTTGTTTGTGACCGTTTACCATCAACAGGATATCCACATTGGATTAGCAGCCCATGTAAACCATGTGTTGTGCTTCGACCGCAGTAGCTAACGTATTATATGCAACTTGCATTAAACTAGTCCCGTCGTCGAAACTAATATGCAGAACTGTGTCCTGCTGTCAGACGTACTTTCACGTAAAAAACTTACAGTGGATTAAGCAAACCACTGGGGACAATGTGGACTAAAACCTTGAGCAATTTGATGTCGCATGAGCATCTCGAAACTATGAAACAGAAGCAGTGTTGTGCGTGCTGAGTAGCTATAACTTCCGAATACGGCATCGTTCTTACAAAGACCAATATTTCTTTTTACATTGGTATGTTTTCACTTGGTTTTAAACGCATGACGTGTTTTCAAAGCATTTCTCACACGCAGTCAAACACGGAAACTGAGTAGTATATAATCCGTGGATGTTGTTAACCGTATGTAAAAATTATCCATAAGAAACTCTTCCAGGTGCTTTGCGGACAGAGCTGCTGAAACTTGTTTTCTGTTCGCTATTACTCGGCGACACTATTTTTGCGTTGGATTTCATCTACCCCTTGACGTAAAAACAAAATCATGCTGTGCTAAGAGTTAAGTGCTGGCGAAGTTTATTGGAATTTCGTTGGTTTTTGCATTCATGGATGTGTTAGCTGGAGACAAAAGTATGTGAAAATTATCAAGAATGGTTTTAATCGCGAAACGAAACTTTTGAAAGGCATTAGGTCCTATTTTAAAGAAAAGTAGTATTGGCGTTGCACTAATTTTGCTCAGTAAGCTACAATATGAATTTGATAAAGCTGAGTTTATGTCAGGAAAATAATTCACAAACACGTAACACTTAAGTTGAAGTAAAATTCTTTGGGTTACTTGTCTTTGAAAAATATTGTTCTTATTTATCGACAACAATGCATTATCACGATTCCTAATGCATTTTTCGCAATGAAAAAATAATTACGTGCTCTTCTAATTTTGCATGAAATGACTTGGTGCATTACGGTAAGATTCAGCGATACACATGGAGAATTTTGTTTCCATGTTTTTTGCAGTATCTACTCTACGAATTTTCAAACGTGGCTTTGCTATCTCACCAACTTAACTGGCAAAACCGTTTCAACAAACGAGCGTGACGCTTGCTACAGAAAAATGATCACACTTTTTAAAACTTAATGCAAGTTAGAAATCGATTTACTTTAACGAGGGTTAGTAGAATATACGACTTTTGAACTGGAAATTAATAGGCAATCAACCTGGGAAATTATAGCGTAGAAGGAAAGTATTATCGGTAACTATGCTTGCCGTACAAATAATCAATAGAGATGCGCCTCACGAGCTGGTTGGTGACTCCAGGTTTATTTTCTAACACTGGCATTTTCTGTTTTATGCATTGTCACAAACCCTTAAAATCCACGCTATTTAGCACTTCGCCCTATGTCAATTACTTTTCTCTCGATCTTTAGTTTTGAAACTAAGCGCTTTTCTCAGCACTCTGCAGCAGGTGGTCGTATGACTTGCTGTTGTGGGTTTCATAAACTGTCGCTACCATTACAGATTAAGTCAGTGGTTCCTAACCGGGGTGCCATTTGCAATACCTAGGGGTGACGCGAGCTAATTCTTTTTAGAAAATATCATTGAAAAGTAAAGATTTTCATTGAAAAGATATTTTCAAAATGTCATCAAACCTCAAACCAAATTGCTATGGGTTCGCCACTAGGTGCCGCAAATTATATTTCTCTTTTGTAGGGTGCCGCAAGCCTAAAAAGGTTGGCAACCACAGGATCCGTTGGTCACCTTCCATGCACGAAAGCTCTTTTTTATGCAGATCCCTTCATCCTCGTATTTCAATGGCGGCCCTAAAAAAGCATCTCCGAAAGAAAGGGAGCCGGCGCATACTGAACCAAATGCGTTGCCAAATGTTTTAAAGATTAATAGTCAGAGGCTTAAGGTATCTTGTGGGTTAATCGTGCAACTGCTTTTTAAAAACGCATCCGAAATTGGTGTTTAGCGAATAACTCCTGTGTGGAATGTGCCTATAAGCTATGGATGGATCGTGACAAAGGTTTATAACCATTTTCACGGAAAGCTTGTTCAAACACATTAGCTTTTCCTTCGTGTACATTTGAAAAACTTCACGAAAAACAACGCATTCACCTGCATGAAGGCCAAGATTAGTTCATTCATATTTCAATGTCAGGCACATGCTTTGCATACGGAGTGACCTTTCAGTGCGAGAATTCCTCTGAACACTCTAAGCAAAGGCTCAGTTGGGATAATGTTGCTTATAAATAGAAAAACGCCGTTGAACACATCACTTGTAGAGAGCCCTGCCTTGGTCATGAAATAAGCGCAATTCGATTTTGGTACAATCAATATATCATTACTCGGTGTTGTCGGTGTTCAACAATCTCTGCCATGAAATGTGTGAATCAACCTGCGATATAGATGCCTGCCTTCAGTGATGGCTTGAGAAATCAGTCACAAAAAGTNAACAGCACCGAAAAATNTTGAACAGTTCAGTTCGTTTGATACTTTAGTGGCACATAAGCATAACCCGCTTCGTTATTCCGCGACATCTGTTTGGTATCACATCTGCAGCAACAGGCGAACATCAGCCAATCCGTTGCCATGTGGTTTGCGGATGACTAATGTCAATGGTACTTGAATGACTGCGTATCTCTTCGTAACAAGTTCTTTGGACTGAATTGACTTCCAGTGACTGCTCTATCAGTACAAGAACAAGCGCAGGTTTCATGAAATTCTGTTAGAAACAACTAGTACGAAACGCTTTTAATTCTTCATGCTTGGGAAAAACTTTTTCGGCCGGGTACTTAAGACTTCGTATGATTTTTTGTCGTGCATAATATTTTTTGAATCCACTGGTTATCGATCAACTTAAGAATTGCGAACGGTTGTTTTCAGGCTAGTTTGAAAAAATCATGTTGAAGGAAAACGACGGTGCGTTCCTCAAACATCCAGCGTCTCCCGCTCGCTGCCACACCCGCAAACCAAATAAATCTTGTAATCTGCACTGAGCTGTTGGGCAATGGCAGAAATGCTGCACCACACGCCTGTTCTTACACGTTAGAGTTGGTATGGTTCTGCAAGGTGTACATTTCAACGCGGTATCGCTTGTTAAATACAAATCGAACCAATTCTATCATAGCTACAAGTGCGAGGTTTGGTGTGAATTCAATTCACTCTCGAACATGCGATCGTTATCATGGCAGTTGTGTTGGTGCACTCATGAGTAGAGATTTGAAGAAAAGCAGTTTGTACTTTTAAAAGTACAGTCTCAGGTCTATTAGACCGATTGTAAACTCTTCGTTCATAGAGTTATCGTTCTGTCGGTGGCGTGATTGATACGACGTAGCGAAGATCGCGCTCGTTAATAGCCTGTTTGCATAGTTACGCCGCGGGGCGTAACAAAGTGAAGGGCGACGAGAAGCGCCTTGTGAGAAGTGAACATCAGCTCTTGCTGATAGTGGGAAGTGGCGACACGCCCCGTTGCTCGTAACCGGCTGCGCGAACAGCAGCAACATAAAGCTTGGGACTGCTCTATGGCAGCATTTGGTTTCGTTCACTGTGGGGCCTGCCACGTTGCATGTTAAACTCTCGCGCTGTGGGTGGCTCACTGCTGATAGTGAAAGTAGTAGACGAGTAAAACACTGCAGTTAAAAATGAAATAAGCAATCCTGAAAGCAAATGTTAGCAAATGAAAATATAGACATGTTAGCAAATGAAAATATAGACACGTTAGCAAATGAAAATGTAGACACGTTAGCAAATGAAAATATAGACAGTGTTTACCAAAGGTAGTGACGATTGCTGTACTCAGCCTGGGTGGTTCGTTTTAATGTAATAACCCGAAAATCGTGAAACAGACGCTGAAATCATAGTGGCTGTAGATGTTAAGGGAAGGCAGGAAGATGATGTGAAACTTACAGAGGATACGCTCAGTGACCATTGCAATGTCAATATCTGTAACTTAACAAGAGTTTGTTTTATGAAGTATGCTTCAAAAAAGAATTGAGCTAACTTTATTTTTTTGAGTTTTACCCACGGTAGTGAAAAGCAATCTTGGCTCTGTTTTCAAATGTAGAAAAAAATTGTTGCCACCATGACTTAGGACCGAAGTACAAGCAAAATTTATTCAGATAAAAACTTCTTTGTGAACTACGGCGGTTGCATTTGAAGAGCTTTCATCTTGTAACAGCAGTAACGTTGTTTGCAGGCAGTAGAAAACAGAAAAAAGGTGAATCTGAAAACGCTAGTCCTGCTACGGGAGAAGGGCAAGCTAGTACAGCAGCTGAACAACAAACTCAGAAGCAGGAGGACGCTGTCCAAGCTGAAGAGCAACCGAAATCGGAAAACAAGGCCGAAGATCAACCGAAACAGGTAGAGTCACAGGACCAAGCTCAAGAAGAACAAAAAGAAGTTGAGCAATCCGAAACCCAAGCCGAATCTCAAACTGAAGAGAAGGCAACGGAGCAGACGTCAGAAGAGAAACCCACTGAGGAAGTGCCAAAACCTGAGGTAGTGAATCTTGTGGAATCAAGTTATTTAATTGGGCAAGCTTTGTGCGCCATTTATAAGCGCACCTTAATGCCCAATTTTAATCTTTCCTTTGAACGTATCGGTCGTGTGTTGCAGATACGTTTTTAAGAAATGAATTTCCTTCTTTTCAATCAATATAGTTTTTGCATACAAAGCAGGTTTTACAGTAGTGCGCTTGCTTGAGACTTTCGGCGTGAAGTTTGCGCAGTATTTTGTTAAACCCTTGTGTCGTTGTTTCTGTGTCTGTAAGGTCTTTATTCAACTTGCACAGTTCAAGTAGTTCATTCCGATTGGTATTTGGTCTCATTTAATAAAGCAAAGTACGTGACTTTAGAATTAAATTCAAGTAATCAGCAACGGACCGGAAGTTGGAGTAGCGTGAAACAAGTTGGAATATAAGTGTTAAGTTGCTGAATACTTTGTCATTTGAATGATCGAAGTCAATATCATGGCTGAATCATAATCTACTTTTGAACTTAACCTCTTTATGAAACATCTTGTAACAAATTTTTGTAATGGCTGAGACAGCCCAACTTAAGAACAAAGTTGGGAAGTGTGGAGTTCTTAATTAAATGGTGGCGCCTGATATATTTAGTTCTGCTTAATTTTGATAATATCTGCCGGTCTTGTCAATTTATGCAGTCGCAATAATTTTTCCATTTGCATGGTAGAATCACAACGTATTGTTTCAGGATACACCTGCTACCCAAGTAGAAGCAACAATGGCAGCCGACAAGCCTAACATGTCTTTTATCAGTGAGTTCGACAAATCACAGCTTAAGCAAACCACGACCGATGAGAAGCAAGCTTTGCCTACAAAAGAACGTGAGTCAGTCTATAACTTAGTTGTAGTAGTCGTCTGTTGCTTTTTCGCGCGAAGACCAGACGTCCAGCGTATGTGGCAGAAACTACTGCAAAGTGGCGTTAAAAGCAAACCTCGCTAGTCATAGAGTTGGAATCAACTGCCCAGATGCTTCTGCGGTCTTGGTTTTTAATAATTTGGTCGCACTGGTATGTGACTGCGCCTTCTGAGGCTGATCATTAAATAACATCGAACCAGAGTTTGCTGAACACAGAATGCACCACGCAATAAACTGATCCGAATACCTGCAAAAGCTGATCAAAGAAATGTTATTTTCATTTGCAGAGATTTCAGACGAGAAAGTTCGTCATGAGGCAGCGCAGTACGACCACACGCAAATGAAGCACGTGGATGTGGTCGAAAAATCCCAGTTGCCTAGTTCCGACGGTGAGCATGGATTCGGAAAAGTTGGCAGTTTTCGCTTTCGTATTTAAGTTATAGTTTTGTGTTTCTTTTTGAACCTCAGTTCAACAAGTCCATTCACAGTAGGCCACGTAAGTGTGGTCTAAATATGTTCAAGCCTTTCAAATATTTTCGAAAAAAACTTCGACCTGCACAAGACCTGCAATCATGCTTAGGGAATCCATAAACGTAGGACGCGTTAGTAGGGCAAGGAAAATTTAACTTGCCTGTCAGTATTCAAAAATTTCTTTCACCGAAATAAGGTCGCACAAATTGCAAACAGCTAAATAGTTTTTTGCGATTTCACAAGAAGTTTCGTGAAAGCATAGATTAAAGATTACTATGAGGAGTCTCAGTAATCTATGTCGAAAGCTAGTTTTATGGTTTCTTCAGTTCTTGTAACTTAACTGCAAGTTATTGTTTCGTCATTAAATAACTGACGTGATTACTGACGGTAGAATGTGTTTTCTCTATCAGATTTTTCCTATAATAAATTTGAAAAAGAAATAGCTGACGTTTTTCTCGAAATTGATTTATTGTCATCACCAGGAGACTTGATAATGGCTTGTTTCCCCATTGTGACCTTACAGTTATTATTGAAGAGGTTGTTAGTATCGTCACGGTTGTCATTTGGTTTTAGACAAGTGTCGTGGATGATTCCTTACTAGTTCAGAATACTAACAGAGCAACAATTGTAAAGAAAAGAACCTACCGGTAGTTTGATAAGTGCCGTCAACGAACGTTCACACATCAGGTGAATTAGTAAGCTACAACTGCCACAATATGCTAATCGCATGAAAAAACTCTAAACTGACTTGTAGTTTTGACAGCAAATTTTCATTTCAAACGGCTTTCGGCAATCAGTCAATCATATATCGCATACCACAGCGATAGCCTCAGGCATGGAGCTACGCTTCTTACAAGCATTATAGTTTAGTAAATGCATGGACCTTTCGCCCAGACGTTTCACAAGGCTTGCACGCGCAAAACTGCGCAGGCTTAAAGGCGTAACTTTCTTTACGGTAGGTTTCACCCCAATACTGACTTGGCCAACTAAACAATGTGCTCTTTTCGAATTCTTGCAGAGATGTGATGGCTGAATATTTTTACGACGTTGTCACTCAGCCTTGAGACCAAAAACCAAAGGATAACATAGAAATGGCGAAAGCAACAAGAGAAATGTGAAACCAGCAATTTATGGCTTGCTAACCAAACGAGTTGCTGAACAACAGCGCACAAAAATGGTGACGTTTTCATTTTAACAACTTGAACGGTTTCAGTTTCTCTGTCATGCCTACAGAAAATTGATTCAAACTTGCGAATACACGATTCAAACTATGTGATGGAAACCGTACGCATACTGCACTCTGCTAGTGCATTTTTCCGTGCGAAGTACATTACCGAACTTTGTTGTGTGTATATGTTTCTGTTTAGATATCGCGCGCGAAAAGGTGCCATTGCAAGCTGCATCTGTGAGCAAGCAAAGCCTGAAACATGTCGAAACAGCCGAGAAAAATACACTCCCGAGTGACACAGGTAGGTCCCTGAGCCTTAAGAAAACGGCAGAAATGCTGAGGCTGAGGTCAATTTCAAGCACACTCTTCTGCGCTCAGCTCCTTTGTTTAAAGAGAGATGCTCAACGCACCGACTTGCTTCGGCGCTTTGTGGCATTTGACGATGCTTTTTCCCCACAGTGACTTCATCCAAAAAGCGTTTTGCTTCGCTGAGAGCAAGCCGCATTGTGTGATCGCCAAGTTTGGACACCAGCCAAATAAACATTCTTCTGAATAACTTGGTTAGAGAGCTCTGGTCCACGCGTGTAGCTGTACGTGAAATAGCCCAGTGCAAATTTATCTGCAGCGATTCCAAAACAATGAGCGAATTCAAAACTCCAGGAAGGTGGTGGTGGATTGAAAAATAAAATACGTTTTTGCGATTTTGCCTGGTTTGAGGTACTTGATGAAGTTTATTGTTTTGTATCATTTGAATGTGTAGACCTAAAGGGATTTTATCTCCAGTCAGGTTAACTAAGGTTTGATTCGCTCTTTACTTTAAGAACAAGGCAAGCAACTTTTTTTTAAATGGTTTTGTATATATTTTTAGATCTGTTCGATTTTGGCGGCAAAAATTAGAGGTTGACCCAACCAGATTAACCTGGTTCTGAATTGTTCATAACATCATTTCTCAAACTTTTTGTACCCGGAAACCGTAACAAAACTTAATATAATATCTCTTTGAATCTGGAAGTAAAATGGATTTTCTTCCTTCACATGGTAGCAGTACTTTGCGAAAACAGTCTCATTTGATATTCGGTGTTTTCCGAATGCAAGTGAAAGTAAAATTATCTGCGCTAAAATTTTCTTTAATAGTTTTGTTGCGTGGCTGACACCGCTGCTAACGGTGACCAACCGTGCGATTGTATTGTATATGTAGATATTGCTCAAGAGAAGACCATGGAAAACATCACTCTTTTCAAGCGAGAGTCTCTCAAGCACATCGAGCCGACGGTGAAAGACACTCTTCCCACCAAAGAAAGTTAGTGACGCTTTTTAATCGGAGAAAGGCTCCTTTCGTGTTTAGATTGTCATGATGGCAGTCGATTCTTCGTATTTTTTGCCACGTTAGTAACGAAATCTTGGCCTGAGCAAGTTGGTTGCAAGGAAGCAATGAACACTTACGCAAATCAAAGGCGTAGGTCCACCAAACGAGCGATCATTCTTCCGTATCCACTTCAAACAAACGCTTGTTCGGGTCGGTGGGGATGTCACCACGAAACAAATTCTTGTTTGCGGTGAACGCAAAAGTCGTCACGCTGTAGGTCTTACGTAGGGCTTCAACATGTTAAGGACATCTGCCCCTAACAGGAAACGACTGAGGCGGTCATATCTATCGATATATTTCGAGCAGCAAGGCAGATTACTCGAGTGGGCGGTACTTCTTGAATGAAATGTTTTTTAAATTCTACGTTGCGCGGCGCAGTGTTAGGAGCCGAACAGCGGTTTGCTCGGACGTCACCTGTTCGGTTGCCCGTTAAAAAAGCGCGGTTCCCGATGGCGCGTGTCAAGTACTGTAATTATTAAGTATCTTTTCTGTCGTGAGTTACCACTGTGTCATCAAGTATACTCTCTTTCTCTAAATGCGTTTGCAGTGAGACAATATGAGCGTGAACACGCTGAGTAATTATATTATGTGGATAACAACACTTGCACTGGATGGACCCCGACCACGCGGCACGAACTATAGGTTTATATCTATAGACGGCTTTGCTTTTGTCACACAGATGACAGACATTTCAAATCAATGACGGCGTATGCTTCCGTGGCCAAGAATTATGGCGATGCTTTGCTCATGAGCTGCTGATGTAACGGTTCGCTTGCTATCGTAGAGAGCTTTCTAAAACTTAAATTGCGCCACTTAAAGGCTATCAAGAGCTACATCCCTGTCATCTCCTTGTTTTACAATAGCCTGTGGCGTTATTTTATTCAATTTTCGGTTGTTGAAACCTCTAGGCCTATTGCTTATAGTTGTCAGAAACAATCGTCTGTGAGCTTTCTCGAGAATCTGACGCAAATGTTATTCTGTATACTGTCACAAATTGACGCTGTATTCTCTTCTTGAGCTTTTGCACAATAAACTCATTTGCCCCAAATGTTTTAATCTCTTATTTTCCCCACAACGTCCATGCGGCATGGCTTTGACTTGATTTCCCTTAGCATTGATATGCATAGTGGCCTATTAACGCATTATTTTACGTGATTATGGAGCAGTGTAATCCAAAACCTGCTCGAAGCACATTTACTTAAGTATTGTGCTGCTACAATTGTGACTCTTCGAAATATTTACTGGAAGAACACGAATTTTTACAGTTGTAGCTTGTTTCTCACTGACCGCCATTAAGAGCTGCGAGGTCGGAGACCCCCTTCTCTCCAGAACACCCCCTTCCCTCCAGAACCCGTGGCTGCATGGTCACATCTTCGATGAAAAGCATTTTAAAAATTCAGATTCTGAGAACTTACGAAATATGCATACGTTAAATTCTTAAGCAAATATACTAAAGAAAAAACAAAGAAGAAATAGAAAAAACGCAAATGGTCGATTCAGAGCAGAAGACATTGTGATGCAGATAGTTCAATCTTGTCAAGTATTGCTTAAAAATAACTCCGTTCTACAACTTTTTCTTTACAGCCATCGATCAAGAGAAATCTGAAGAGAGTTGAATAACGGATGCTGGGGAAACTACTGGCCACATGGACTTCCGGTCTTCTTTTGTAACAAAAGCCCATAATTAACTGCCGTTGGTGTATTGGAAAGCAGTGGGCGCTGGAATTGGTTACTTTTTTGTGAAAAGCGAAGTGCTTTGTATGTTACTAGTGTTTTCTGGCTCAAGGTCCAGCTTATAGTTAAGTCCGTGTCGTTTAACACGGCAGCTGCAGTCTTGGAGATTGTGATAACAGCAGCACATGCATTGTTGGTTTCGTGTTTCTCATTTTGACAAGTCATATATTCTTAAAGTACTATTACAGAACTTTTGAAAGTCATGTTGGCGTCACCTTTTGTGGTGTAAGGGACGATAAACTTTTTGTTAGGCATTATTTTTTGTTGTGCGCGCACCGCACTCACTTAATTACGTTGTATATTTTCGTTGACTTACACCAATAGTGGTACATTGTGTTGACTGCATTGTGAAAATATAATTAACTGAGTTGAACAGTGGGAAAAGTCGTTACGGAATTCTTGAGCAGTTTTTGTGTTTAATTTCTCCTGCATTCCTCCATTTTATCCTTGTGCCTTGTGCAAACCAGTTTTCTTTTGGCCAGGGCGACTACTATCTGGTATGGATCTATTTACTTTAAACGAGACAAAATTTGTGCTTGAATTAGGTAGCTTAACGTTGTTCGTTTCTTCGCGTCACAGTGGCCCGAATAACTTGTACCAGAAAATACTGCTCAGCTCTAGTATGCACCGTTTTGAACTTTTCGTCACTTTTTTGAGCTTTCGGCGTCAAACGTGAAGAACAAGGCTGCATTGAAAACCCATCGAGTTGGTAAAACAAGGTCATTCCTGATTGGAGTTCGTTGCTGCTGTCCAATCATCTGATGCATGTCAGTCGGTTACGAGCCGGTAATGACCATCGGGCGCTCGCGAGACTCGATATTTGCAGCAACGTCAAGGGTCTTCAATTCACATGTTCGGAGTAGAACCGCGATTCACATTGTAATCCAGTTTGACCGGCAGTAACTGGTGGCTGTCCAAATGAATCAAACCGTTTTTTACGTTGTACATAAAGTCTGTATTGCGCGTTTTGTCATATCACTGCGGTACACACGAATCAAATCAATAACAATTGATGAATCGTGATTCGCTACGCCCCGTAATAACCGGGTGCTCCATTAATACGCTTAATATGCTTGCTATACTACCGGCTCTGTGTCTGCTTTTAATAAAGGTTAAGCGTATCAGTGGCATGGTCGGTGTGGACATCTGTGCGGCGGTCAAACCATTGAAGTCTATCACCAATTTTTACAATACAGGAGAACAACATTTTGACGTATGAGTACTTGTTAAGACGTTATTCTACTTGATAATTGTCAAATGTTAAGGTGTTATTGGCCCAACCATAGCTGGATGGCTTTGCAGTTGGGCGTCGAACTCTCGACCGTAACCCCCACTGCCAATGAAGCGCCTGTCTTTCAATAACTTCATGACGCGTTGTCAATCTGCTCCACATTCCAAGCGTCATACATGAAAAATCAAACACATAGGTATAACCTAGCCTGCCACTGAATGAGCCATTTGGCCGCTTTTAAACAAAAAACATGGTTTTCGGAAGGTACGGTTGTTTTCTTTATTCTCGTAGGCAAAGGCGCAGCCAGGGGGGGGCTGAAGGGGCTCAAGCCCCCCCCCCCT
>JGI24159J19872_10001624_pt1 | contig 25235 bp, 15 predicted proteins | sample Ectturendosymbi4_FD_19872 | JGI IMG/M metagenome (IMG submission 19872)
TTGCTGCGTACGAAGCGCATTTTTGTGACTTTTGCCGTAACATGGGGCATTTTCTTTGTGGTGTAGAAAGAGTAAAGCGTTTTGTGAACGTACATTTACATTGCATTGTCAGCAACCTGGAAATGATAGGTAAAATCTCGACATTGCCCCCCCCTGGAAAAATGTATGCGGATGTCCAAGACAACAGGTATGGGCACCCATGTTAAGTTTGTTGCTGTGAGTGACATATATATTAAGCTAAACCGTGCTTCAAAGTTCAACGCAGCCATAAACGTATGTGTTTCTGCGTTTTTTAGCATGATGATTTGCTATCGTCATTCCGCTTGTGGGGGTTAAGGCTCGTCGCTGTGAGTGACGTTGAATAGTGATATGCGTATGTATTGAAATCTTATCTGTTGCATCAGTTGCAAAAGCCTGTCCCACATCAGTGCAGTTTTAGGTTCACTTGCTACGGTCAGGTCATGTCGCTAATCATTTTATTGATTTTTAAGCGTTTGCCAATGTTATATTTTCCTTTGTTTTAGTTATAGATTCGGCACGCAATCATTGCAAAAGATAAAAGCAAGAAAGAGTCACGTAAATCTATGCTGCTGTGTGTGCCTGAGTACTCATCAAAATTTTTGTAGTTTGTTCGGAGCACCTCTGGCTTTATGGATGCCATGAGTAAGCACAACTGAAAAATTGCGTTGCTCACAGGTGGGGATGGGCATTCCAAAATAGTACTAGAACTATTAAAATCAAATCTACAACTTGTAATCTGTAATATAGAAGAATGTATTTCCAGAATTTTCAAACGTGAAACTCCAGTGTACTTGCTTGCATTTATTTGACGAAAATACGTCACGCTTCTTATCAGCGATATGATAAATTCATGGCTTGTTCTTTTTGCAATGCAAAATCTTTAGCATTTCCAAATTTTTTCTACTCAAACTTGCTTGTACAGCAGACGCCGTGAAATTTGCACTGTAAAAAACTACATTCTGCAGATGCTGATACAGCGGGAATGGGCAGATATTCATAGCAAGCCCAGGAACCATCTCCGTTTGTTGGTGGTTATTATCATTTCGGTTCCAACTATTCGAAATAAATTGACGTTTTGAATTTGAATCTTTTAGGATTCGAATTTGAAAGATTTGGCGTTGTAAAATGGTCTTTCCTACATGCAGGCTGCTTCATATACGTCAGCACTTGTGAAACCAATTCAAAATGCCGTTGATTTCAAAAAAAATTTGATTAATTAAGTTTGTAGTCGGTCATGGGTTGCCATTGAAAAAAGAGCAACATAAGGAAGAACAGGAAAGCAAACAAAGAAAGAGTTAAGTTTTTGGTAATAAAAACGATTTTCATCAAATAAAGTTTTCCTTTCCAGACACAAACTTACGCATGAAAGATAAAAATAAAACCTTTTTCGAAAGAAAATTGAATAACTGCATCTTTGATCCTTATGCAAAAATAAGCATGCAGCACCATCTTGGATCCGTCTTCAGTAAATATCAGTAAATATCTTGCATTATGTATGTATAGATGCAATGCATATCTTGCATAAAGTCATTTTGTGCGTGAATGTTGCAAATGCTTTTGCAAAGGCGTGAAAGTTTTCTGATTTCTCTTCTATTTTCCTTTGTATGAAAAATATCCGAAACGAGAAAGTTGTGTTGTCACATTGAAGAGTTCGCTTTATAGATTGGTCGTTACGGTGAGGACGAGCAATTTGAAAGCGAAAGTAGAAGTGCGTTTGTGAACTGCGCCCTGCTGAATTGTGACTAATACTAAAAGTTGTTTGTAACTGAGCTGAAAGTCAAAATAGAGTGTAAGAAGTTTACAAATGACCACAACAGTCAAGTTTGGTGAGCGTGCTGGTAATCCTCCAAGATTAGGAGGGGCAAAAAACGTTGTATACGGAATTTCATCAGAAACCTCTGAATTTTCTGACATTTTTCGTAGCGGTTCCTGGGGAAATCCTCATCATATTTTCACAAATGTATCACTTGAATCAAGTTTAATGAATAACGTCGAAGAAATTTCCAGGTTTAACGAGGCAGCTCATAATATTTCCAAGAACATCTGCCAACGTTCCCATTGTCGGTTATCCCACACCAATGCAAAGACACTGACCCGTCGGTGCGTACTCATCGATTTTGGGCGTTCTTGCTGTGTAGATCTTGTTGTTTTTGTCGCAGAGGCCTGGCTNGACGATCATCCCGACTTTGCTCACGATTATTTCCTGCGAAAGGCAACACAAGGCCTGGTCAATGCTTGGCTCGCCGACCGGGTTATGAGGATTGTTGCCGGTGAACGGAAAATCACCATCGGTGAGCTCAAGCCGCCATCACCAAAGTTTTGTAAGTCAGCAATAATTTGACCGTAGCGAAGAGTTTTTCTTACGTTATTGTGTTTACATTGATTTATTTTATCGCAAACTCATCGTTCATATTCCATGGATTAGTGCTCACGATATACGACAAACGCGCACTAGTCCAATGCTTATTAAACTTTCCAACCCTATTCCATGAAGATACTGCCTTACTGGGGTATCCCTCGTCTGGGGTTATGTCATTAATGAAAGTGGTTGTTGTTGTTGTTGTTTGTGCATCTGAAGGTTAATAGAAAACACTTTTGCATTCCTTCTTGGGACCCCCAGATTTTTCATTCGGGACACTGTTAATTAAGAACCACTGCACTTGACAACTGAGGACACGCGTTAGCACATGCAGTAAATGCAGTGCAAACAATGATGGGAGAACAAACTCTTACAAAAAGCTTCAGCGACAGCCACAATCTCTTACTATTGCACAGGCCTGTAGGCAAAAAGTGAGCTAAAAATGAAGCCTCACGAAAGCATAACAGATTTAAAATAAGCTAGTGAAACAAATGCGCACATGTCTAGTGTGGCTTGTTACTGTTTTTTAACATGGGTAAGCGGGGCAATCTGGTATGTATTAAAGGATAGTTGTTAAGGCCAATACGCTGTTGTCGTGCTTTTCCTTGGATGTTTTTGTTAAATTGCGTCTTGCGTTCGCGATGGAAGTTTTTTTTACGGCAGACGGCGACAGGTACTTACGGTGTGACTGTTTTGATAAAATAAATAAAAATGTCCAACCTGTTCGCCCAAGCATTGACAAAAATTGATTCGGTATTGGTTCGCTGAACGCCCTTCTTTCTCTGGTCGGGTGTGTTTCAGGGGAAATACGACGTGATGCGAAATGACTGAAAGGGTGTGCTGCGGTAATCTAGTCCTTGACTCGGCGTTTACACTGTTTGAATGTTTTCGCGCGAGAGTTTTGAATGCGAAAATGCAACAAATCTATTTTGTTTTTCAATACAACCTATGCACTGAAAAACTAAACGCTTACTGAAAAAGAAAAAGGGCGGACATCACACTAAAACATGCGATGGTTGGAATAGAAAACAATAAACCCAGTCAGTGACAAGGACGGATTTAGACATGTGGATGCCCTCAGTACCTCAAGGAAGTGTTATTCAAGGTCAAGAAAATACTATTAGCAGCTAGCTGTAAATATGTAATAATAAGTAAAATCTTACATTAAACTTAGTTAAATGATTGTACTGTTAGACGAATACAAAATTCTTTATTTCCTGTTACTGTTGTTATTAACTATATTTATGATTATTCACAGTAAATATGTTAAACCAGCCTTAGCCAGGGGCTCACGGCTCCTGACTGTGGAGGCCACTGGGCAGGTGCTCACTTTGCCCTCCCCTAAATCTGGCCCTGGCCAGTGATATTGAAAGGCTTGACCGCCTTATCCGATTGATGTTTCAGGTGAAGAAGAGCGTTCTCGACCTGGGAGTGCTTCGAGCGATCTGCTTTCGCCCGGACGCCGGACTCCGATCCGAAAAATAAGCCACGAGGAAATACACGAAAGGTTTCTGCCGCCCAAACAGATGCTACGCAACGACGAGTACGGATCGCCCAGCTTCTACACGCCCGAAAACCTGTCGCCCGTGGTTCGGAGGAAAATGCCTGCGCAGAAGCCTCGCCGAATATCGACCGTTCGAAAGCCTGTTGACCCGTCGTTGGAAAATGGTTCGGCAAACACAGACGGCGGTTTGCCTGTGGTTGACGAACGAGACATGATAATGGACCTCGTAATGGACATCGCTATGGATCTCGATGTCACTTCTGTCAGTCATCGCATCTTGCAGGTAATGAACGGATGCTGTTGACGACTTTCACGACCGTCCTTAAAGCTATTGTTTTTCACGCAGAATTATTTAAATGCATTCAGTCTTGGTTAGAGGTTCTTAACCTTTTTTTCTACCACACCTCCCTTAAGTAATTGTCATTTGTTTCCCGTGATTTCCCCTGACTGAATATGCTGTGAAAACAAATGCATTCAATGGTAAATCATTTGTAAATTTCTTGGTCAAACGTTCTATGTTGTAGAGTGCGTAAACCTTACGCTCAAGGTGTCACGCCCCCTGGTTAAGAACCACTGACCTAGGCAACTCAGAGAATGTTTATGGGTAAGTCTGTTTCACAAATCGGGCGAGCAAAGTTGCATCCTCGCTCATCTTTGTGTTGCCTGCGTCACTGGCACGTGCTTTTGCAAGCAAGGAAAAACGAACCGATCGAGATCATTTGATTCTATTCACCACTTAAAAATCCATGTAGAGTGCGCAGCAAGCGAAAAACATCAAGTCGATTTTGAAACTTTGAGTTTTGTTCTCGTAATCAAAAACCAACCAATGCTTGCCTATTACTACGTCGCACAACTCTCCAATGCGGTTCATGATGAAAATATTCCGTCTAGTTGAGAGTTGTAGTTTGGTACCTTGCTGTAGCCATGTGCCAGGAGCTGTGCGACTTATTTGAACTTTCCGCAACGGAAAGCACCAGCTGCAAATGGGATGCAAAATATGAGATGGTGCAAAAATGGCTGCAATATCCGGCAAAATAGAAATTTCCCGTGTAGTACTGCTGCGCGTAGCCCGTTTGTTATCACTACATCACTGAAAACCAATGGTTGCCTATAATTACTTCTACCAGTCGCATTACCCTTGCCTTGAAATGCTGCCTTCATTGAGGCTGGTGTACATAGCAAAGACGAGCGATTTAAAAAAATTTTAAGCAAGCGCCGGTGGGCGTTTCTCATTGTAATATCCCCATTGAATTACAAATCTGACAGTGAACTTCATTCAAAGTCTAAAGCCAGAATGAAACTTCTGCTTGGATTTCCGTTGCATACATAGTTTTTTTGCAAAATGGCCCTTGCATTACCGGACACGTGACCTGTGTGGCAAATGGGTTTTCTGTTACGCTCTGTTCGTGAGTTGACGCGAAGTGGTTATTTTACTTACACCGAAATACCGAAGTTTGCTTTCATAGACCTGCCGGATAAATTGTTGATAGCCTAGTCAAGTCACCTCCAGGCAATTCAATGCCGCAAAAAGCGATTTTCTTGGTGGTTTCAGCGACGCGAAACGTGAATCTTGGGAATGAATAGGTTTTGTGATGAACTTGGCTTAAAATTTAGATCAAGGACTTCGAGGGAAACACGTGCTTTACCGTAAAACATTTATTTCGGAAATGATCAGGTGCTACAGAAATTCCTTCGGTGAAACGCTAATTACTACAAGTATTTTAGTCTGTCGAAAACAAACGCAGTGTTCCCCTTACGTTAAAATTCAAGGCAAGATGAACTTCGCCTCAGCCTTTTACGCAAATTTGCTGAACCATCTGTGTTATTCCTTCCATTGTACTAGGGCCGCAACCAGCTGATATCTTCGTGGGGGGAAATGATTGCAATTTGTTGTTGCACTATTTTCGGGGGAGGAATCCTAACAACTGCACATAGTTTTGAAACTTTCGGGGGGGGCAATTGCCCGGTTGCCCACCCTTGGTAGCAGGTCTGAATTGTGTCGTGTGCTGTGGTGTAGCGATGATCTGTGCGTTTGCGCAGAACGTCAGCATTTTGCTCGACGCCGATCGATGCTCCTTGTTTCTGGTTCGGGAAAAATCCGGAGAGAAGTTTCTCGTCAGCAGTTTGTTTGACGTCAACAAGGTGAGCTGCTGGCATGCTGGAAGGCAACAGAGAGGACACGAGTTCAAAACAACGTTACGTGGCATGTGATGCCTTAAGTACAGTCAAGTGTTAGCGAGAAAGAGTGGTTGTATTTAAACCACTCCAAGGTGTTCGTTTCAACTACGTTTCTTGAAATTTACCACAAATACTCGAGCGCTGACAAACTTTCTGAAGCTTTGGCATTTTTTGTGGTTTTCCTTTTTTTCGATAACAACAACTTTTTTGTTAGCGTCAACATCCAAAAACAATTTTATGTTTTGTGAGAGAAAAATTTTGTTCCATGTTTTTTTCGGCGAGAACGTTTCCACGTCTTCAACGGTGTCCTTTTCTGTGATATTCGCACATGTTAAAGAAGACATCACCCCAATCGAACTTTTCAATACCGAAATGTTTGTCTACGAAACCCTTCCAACAGTTGTGTTTGAAACCCTACGAAATAAAGATGAAAAACCAGGAGATAGTTTGTATGACAATATTTATCTTAGACCTACACGGGTATGCACCGCCGCTTTAATAATATCCATGAGGTCTGTCGCATTCTCAATGTGGAGTCATTTGGAAATGTACCAAAAGCTATTAGTTTTTAACTTCAGTGTGTTTTTTCAAACCACAGAACTCTACTTTGGAAGACAACGTCGGGAAACACGAGATCCGCATCAACTTCGGTCAAGGAATCGCGGGCCTCGTTGCGCTGACAGGGAAGACCCTCAACATTCCAGATGCGTACCGGGTGAGAAGCCATGTCTTGTTGTCTACGTTCATCAGCCCATTAGACCAAAAACAACTTTTGCTACTCTGCCTTTAGCGTTTTTAAGCACAACTTAAAGCACTGCAGTACTGTAGAATCGTGATACTAAGCTTTTGGGCCTATCTACTCCTGATGCGAAGAATCCTGACAACTACCTGCACATAACAAAGCTTTACCTCAGACATGACATTGATCTCGAGTGGAAACTAACGGCACTTGTTGGGTTGTGCTGGGCAGAACACGCGCGCTTGACATGTCTCCAATGGCGCATCTCTTTTGCACAGTGTTTCCCGACCTTTTTAGGCTGGCGGCACCTGCAGAAGAGAAATACGATTTGTGGCAACCAGCGTCGAACCCATGGCGATTTGCTTCAGAGTTTGATGACATTTTGAAAGTGTATTTTTAATGATATATGGAAAATCACATTAGCTCACAGCACCCCTGACTATTGCAAATGGCGCCCAGGTTGGGAACCACTGGTCTAGTACAACTTAAGCTAGGTATAAACAAAAATAGAAACTAGGGACCTAGGAGTAAGAAAAATATTTTAGAGCGGAAAGGTTTTCCTGAATCTTGTAGACATTGTTTTTTTAAGGTGTTTTGAGAAACCTAAACGGTCTCTCAAAATAAAGTAGACCCTCACTGCATGATCACCAACAAAAGACACTAAAACCTCGCTTTACGACTATCTCGCTATTCAGATGAAAGAGTTGCTGTCTCTCAAAATGTCTTAATGGTCATCAAGTTGAAACCTTTAAAAAAACTACTTACGAATGAAGGAAAAAACAGGAAGCAATCGCATCGTGTGAAGTTTCGATTAAACATTCGACTGAAAAAGGTGCTTTATCGACAAAAATTCTTGCATCTAAATCAAATGGCAGATCTATTTCACTAGTAAAAATGTCACTTGATTGCAAGCGAAATAGCAAGTCACCAGTGTAAACCAAAATTAGAGAGGTTCGGTTTGTGATGAGAAATTATTATTTGTGTGAGAGGACAAATCCTCATCTTGCTTACACGTGCATTCGTTGGTGCATGAAACTTATTTTCCCCAACCATTTTCTCCTGCTGAAAACTTGTGTAATTGCTTATGAACTACTTTGCGACATTTATACGAGAAACTGTAACTTGACACCGGATTCTCTCCTGTTAACCCCGCAGCATTATGAACGAATCAAATAAGCTGATACCGACACTTTTAGTATTGAAACTATAATCTCACTTCGTAAAACGTTTTTCAGGATTAGGGGCCAAGTCGAATATGTGCACAGAACCAACTTACTGAAGGGGAAGTGGCGTTCATACTAAAGGGGAAACTGGTGTTGACCTCTGCAAAGATAGAGGTGCAATAGATACTTCAAAATGTTGCTAAGAAGCGTGATTCGCAACGATCTTGAAATTCCAGTTAAAGTTCTAGGTTACGAGGTTACGAAGTTCGTGTTTGTTTAGTAGACACTGGTATCAATGATATATCAGCAATCTTTGTTACTGCATACCAAAAATGGTTGTGCCACATGCTTTCACGACATATACCACTTTTTTTCCAGTATCCAAGCTTTGAACGTACGCAAAAAACAAAAACAGACTAGCCTACTAGAGGAATCCCTGGGTTTCGTGTGACTTTGCATAGCACTTTCTTTTTACTTAGTGATCCCGGGTATACGTTTACATTGTGGTAAATTTGCGATAAGACGAGTTCCGAACACCGGTGTGGCCTACCTCATCGACACTAAAGTCACTTGCACTCTCTCGCAGGATAATCGATTTGATAAAACTGTCGATAAGAAGACGGGATACAAGACTCGAAATATTCTTTGTATGCCAATCATGGACCAAGGCCAGAGGGTAAGTTACAGGGATGCGGGCGTTGCAGGCCTGTGGTGTGCAAATCCTCTGTTGTTATTAGTGTGTACTTCTCGCCGCTAATCAGTTGACTGTCCTTTGTTTGGCAAGGACAATTTTCAAACAACGTGCTGACATGGCATGGTGATGATCAGCTTCTCCGTTGGCTGCGACTTTTAACATGCCTACAGCTCGCAAGCACACAATCGCTTGACATGGCTGGCAACGTTAGAACATGGCGCTGGCTCTCAGTGACAGGCAAAAACGTAATCGCTGAATTTTGCATGTAACTGAAACCGTTTAAAATTGCTAGAAATCGAAACCATGAGATTCTTTCTCTGCGATTTGTCTCGGTAAATATCACCTGACCATTTGCCATCACGTTCTGCGCACTTGAGTTTTTTCGACGGTAAAAAAAGACTTCAGTCAAGTTGGACAACGTTACTTTTTGAAGATAAGCTTATGCAATTGAGGCGGTTGGAGCCGTGGCTGCAGGTCTTTTGTCAGCTTGAAACTGTGGCTGCGTATCTTGTTTACCTTGCAGCATAACAGTTGTTGTCTGTGGGCTCAGAATTTGGAACTAACAAAACCTTCGGAATTATATATTTAGAACTACCAAACCTTCGGAATGCCAGAAAAACCCAGTTTTGTTCATTTGTAAACTTATCTGGGTTTTGACACGAAAACCTTTTGTCGTTTTGTGCATTCGAAAAGAAATCAGTGTGGATCTATTGAAAAGAACCCTTCTCAGAAAACAGACATTATTTTGTGTTTGTACAGTATGTATCCTACTGAGTAAGCATCCTCAGCTCTTATTCAAATGAAATTATTTAGTAGAATTTATTATTTATTATATGGAATCGAAATTGTTATCAAATCTTATTCAGATATCAGTTTGTCTTTTATTTTCATACTTCCTGTTTTTTTAATTAATGAAATCGAGTGATGTCTCAAAGAGACAAGGACAACAACAAGTACCCTCCAATTTATCCTTTCTGATTTGTTATTCCCTAAACAGTTGGTGAACAGAGTTCTGTTTTTTTTTGCTTGGCTGCATAAATAGGTAACCATGGCGTGCCAATCAAGTGATTTAATCGATTGCCCTCAAGCTCATCGTCTAACCAAAGTTGATTTCCTTGCGGACTTACCCGATACTAACTAAGTCATCAGCAAACTAATTACATTTCTCTCCACTCACGCCGGAAGCCGAAGAATTTAGAACGAAACTCTTGCATGGTCGGCACCGGTTAAAAAGTCACTGCAACGGTGCCTGATTCGCTTTCTGTAAAATGTCATCCCAATCAAAATCAGATGACTTTGATGCTTGCTGCCAATGATCTCGATGCTCACGCCTATGTCAAAGCAGCTATTACGTCCTGTTTTGGGGACTAAACTTTGTAAATGAAGTGTAAGGAAGACATTCTGTATTTTTGCTGCTGCCTATCCCACAGAGATGAAAATAGTCATTACATAAATAACGTGTCAAGTCAACATTTTTTGGCAAAACTGCGTCGAGACGTTCAGTTAGCCATATCTACAAATGCGCTTTCCTGTGTTTTTGTCCAAATAATAAAACTCAGGCTTTTCCATAGGACACTTTTTTGTCCTATCCCATAGCATCCTATTGCAAGCTGTGCTTGTCCAATCACATGGGATTTCCACGAAACTGGTAATACGCAGTGCATTATATCATGTGCATGTGTGATGTCTATTCCCTGCAGAGCCGTGACTAAGGCACCCCAAATCTCGTAGTTACGGTGCCCGCGGCTGTGACCGTGCCAATGAAAATTGCGTGACCCTCTTTGGTTGTTATCTGAAAAAGGGCCCAACAACTTCATTTTCTGGAGCCTCCCGTCAATACGCGATGGCACTGAGCCTCCACGTCTAATATTTATTGTTCCATGAGCAATTAAAAATGGCATTCAACTTCAGGAAATACCTGCTATGAGACCTACGAATTACTGACCTTGTGCTATGAGATAACAATATTAAATAGTTCAGTATGTAGAGCAAAAATGGCAATAAATTCGTATAAAAGCTTTTCGTCTTGTTCCATCACCCTGCACAGGAAAAAGGTTGACTTTCGCGAAAACCAGTCTGAACAGAGGTCAGTTACATATTCGCCCCTTGGTTCCGGAGAAAGTTGTATAGGGCCTAAGCTTAACGAAAGATTTTTGCCAGCAAAAAGAGGACTCAGAGTACTTCAAAGAACAGAAGAGTAAAAGAACAGGACCGCGTACGACGGTTGTAAACATCTATAAAAAGTCATAAAATGCAATGTGCTATGAGAAGCTGGTGGATGACGAAAACACCGCATTTTACAGTGTAGATCGTAATGCTAGCATGGTTACCGTCCCAGTGGGACGTTGGACACATTTCAAGTCCATTGTCCCATCCCGTCCTATGGGACACGGGAATCGCATTTCCGGGACAACTCTGCGAATACACCTGCAATTGCTTCTTTCTCACTGTTTTTTTTTTCAGATCGTCGGCGTGGCGCAAGTAATTAACAAAAATAAGGGCGTGTTCAGCACCAAAGACGAAAAGGTTTTCGCCTCCTATCTTGGCTTTTGCGGGATCGCGATTCATAACGCGCAAATGTTCGAGAAGATTCAGCTGGAAAACAGGCGGAATGAGGTAATTAGCCTGACAGATGCTGTAGACTGGACGGGTTTCTTCTGCAGTGGTTTCTGGTTCAAACGAGTAATATTCTAAAGCAGATGAGATGATAAAAAATGAAGAGCCCGCACATAGTGTAAAATCGAGCTTAAGAAATAAAATGGTTGGTTTCCATTACGACTCAAACAATCGAGTTGGTGCGCCATCGACGATCTGAGTTAACAGTAAGTATGCAATGTGATATGAGGCAATGCAATCAAGTGGTTTTCTGTAGACCCCCATGAGCAGGGAAGAAGGGTCGAAGTATGACGACAGCCGCAACGCCATTGTAGTCTCCGCCAACGCGTGCTGTTGAAAAAGAGCGCGCATGCCGGCAGTGGCGTTGCTAAGGCTTCTGGCTTTTGTTGCTCCCTTTTTTCGTGTAAATTTGATTCCTCCATTATTTATCATTACTAAGGCAAACTTATAATGACCTAAACGCTCATGAAACTTGACTTTAGAATTAAAAAATTCGACTTTGTTGACCTAACGAAAAATTTACCCAATAATGTAAACTTTCCTGGGTTTTCTGTAATAAATACTTTCTGTTTTTGGCTAAGAGCTTTCATAGCGTGGTCACAATGGAAACGGAAATAAGTGGTGAACTTGTCGCAACTATTCTATTTGCAGCACAGTTGTACATGATTTTGCTCAATTATTGTATCACAATCCCCTGATCGTGACACGAGGGAGTATTCTATATTAAAACCGGCAAAGATTGGGAACTGAAAAAAAACTTGCGAAGTATTACAAATAATATTTTTACTCACCAGCACAACAGGAGCATTTCAGTTGACAATGTTTCACCATCAGAATTTGAGCAAATTGCTCTGGTTACTGACCTATAACATTTAGAATGTAAAACCTGCTGCTGGTATCCGGAATTCCAAACAAAAAACAAACCAAACAAGCATAACAAAAACTTGACGTTGTTCACAAAAATTGCGAGAATCATTACTGATTGCATTTTTTCAACCATCGCGTCAGCTTTGAAACGGAGTGAAAATTGCAGGCCATGCATAATAATAATAATAATAAAAACTTAAGTGCTGATGCTTTGATGGCGAAAACATGGATGTTCGAGGACAGCGTTCGCCTCCCCAACCCTACCCCTGAAAATGTTGCTTCCTTCATCGCGTGCCTCGTGGGCGCCATATTATGTCCTGCAACAGAATTTCAACGAACTAGCGTTTTACGAGAGCTTTCGACGTCACAATTGAAGCGAAAATCTGCTGTTGCATTCATGAGACGCATCACTTATTTTCGTGCATAACTCAGTTTTGAAACACTCCATCTGGGTCACTGCTAACTGGTGTTCTTCTGCAGATTTAATTTAATGCACTTTGGTAAAGGTAAAAAAGTTTTGTGCAAGTGCGCGAAGTGCTGCGAATGTGTAAAATGAAGCTGAACCGCTTTGAACTTGTGGATCGAAATAAAATAAACCCAGATGTTGCTTAGGAAAGCAATTAGACAATAGCGTAAAATTTGCGGATGTGACATTGCGTGCAGGGAGGAAAAAGTTTTAAGCATTCTTGAATCTTATATTGTTTCATAATCGAAACAAAAATGTAAAAGGCTTTTATTTCAGTTCAGCAAGCGAACGCTGTCACCATAAACTTAAGAAAGAATCACTGGTTAATTGGTAGTTTTTATCTTTGTGATATGTTTCAAACAGGTGCTGCTGGATTTGGCTAGAGTTCTCTTTGAAGAACAAAGTTCGCTATCGGTTGTCATGGAAACGATTCTGACCCACACTACCTCATTGCTCTGTTGTGACCGAGCGTCGATATTACTCGCCGATACATCACAGCCAGAAAGTAAGGTCTTAGGTCGCTACCGATTCGCTACAAAGGCCCCTTTCACGATCGTTACTGCCATGATTGTGTTGGACTTTTGTTGATAACAAAAATTACATGTTATTTTTTAAGTGTACGGTAACGAGTGGAAAACAGTTTATTGTGTGTGAATAGTCGAGTGCGGATAACTGGCTGTGGCGTTCACAGCCACAAACCTGTTGGCGACAAAACACTTTTCTTTCACAAGCGGATGCGCTTAATTTCGTTTCAGCTGTGGCGGTTGTGGTAAAATGCCCTCATAAATGGTATTAACGTCCAAAGCTTCACTGCCGTAAATGGTTGTTGACTCAAACTGCAAGGGCCAGTGTCATCGGTGCAGTGCACTATATGTCGGTAGAGGCAACACTGCGGTTTGCACCATCATTAGTTGCGCCAAGGTATCCCACGTGCTGTATCGATTGGGATGATGCTGCTCGTCTGGCAGGCATAGAAACAGGCGCAACACACAAGCGCGGTAAAATGAAGAGAACTGCTGCAGAAAGCACGTTAAATGGGGCAAACGTTGTTCGCCTTGTGCGCGCACGTTGTTCTTTCAAAAACATCTAGCAAGTGCAGCTTTCGAAGTGAAGACTACAACTGAAGATACGCCTGCATGCTTTGCCGTCGCTAGAGAAACAAAGTTGCGGTTGATCTCTTAGCTTATTGGATACTAATTTAAACGTGCATTGCTGTTTCGCATGTGCATTTAGCAAGAGAACAAAAGATTAAACCCAAACTCAAATAGTTGTTTGTTTTAATTATAGGGCACATTTTAACACACGGTAACGTACATGGTGCGAATTAGAAAATGCATCACCATGGCAACATCACCTGGCGTTTGAGAAACAACGTCGAATGCCGCATGCTGTTATTTTGTCAAAACGCTTCGAAGTGCAGCCGATATTTTGAAGATAGAAAACTCTCAAGACCGTATTAAAAGGCGTTCGTTGTACACTGTGCGAAGTGCGAGTGTTAAACCTGGTTAGATTTACTGCTCAGTAGATGTAGCAGAGGATACACTGAAATATATGACGCATTTTTCAGCCACTCCCCGTCTAAAACACCTGCCATGTAAAAATAATTTGTTTTTCGCTTCCGGGTCCACGTTCTCGTGACTGTACCATCCAAACCACAGAACTAAAGTTTAAATACGTGGTATTTTCATAAGTTTAGTTCAACCTGCCACATCCGCATGCGGCCTTCGATAATGAAATTTGCGGCCGTCCACATGTAATTTAAAATATAAGATTTGGCGGCTGTGTTGGTGTATTTTGAAGCAAAACAAAGGCAAGGCAAGAAAATCAGTCGACATGATGCGTAACAATCTGGATGGTGATGTCACAAAGAGTTATAGAACGAATACGCAATTTATGTTTGAATGTATTCTGTGTTGGTTGGCGTTTAGCAGCAATCTATTCTTTAATTAAAGGCATCTCATAAGTATAACTCGAACTCATTGGCGGCCGTACTTCGTATAAATAGTAGTAATGCGGCCGGCAATAGCAAAACGTTGTACACCCCTGGCTTAGTTGCTGCTGGTTGAAGGTATGATGTTCGTAGTTGAGATGACGTAGTGTTTTATTTTGCGTCTAGTCACTAAAAGCTTTTCTTGTGTTTGTGCCGGTGGGGGGCATCAAAGCCAGATTTAAGCGTGTGCGTTGTTTGCAGTCGCACACGGGCCTCCACCAGGGGCGTACCGAAGGGGGAAAGGAGGGCACAATTACCCGGGCGCCGAATCACTGAGGGGCGCTAAAAGTCTCAACAATGTCAGAAGTGCTTTTTGCAATCCAGAAAATTTGCTCCCAGGGACCGTCAAACTTGTTTCTTGCCGCCTGCGCCATCTAACCTCGGTACGTCCATGGCTTCCACTAACAGGGACCTCCATATAAATATGTAGTTAAGTGAAGTTTAGAGTTTAGTTTCTGCGATTATATCTAGTGCTCATGATCAGCAATTGCAGCGGAGAAAGATCATTTCCCAAACTGAAATTTATCAAAAGCATGCTGGGCACAACGATGACGCAAGAACGCCCGAATGATCTGACACTGATGAGCATTGAACATGACATCTTGTGACAAATTAACTTCAACCATGTCATTAATGACTTTGCTTGCCGACGTCAAACCTCGTAAATTCCAGGCCTCCTTTTAACAACACGTGATTCCGTCGCAGTGTGTGTGTAATTTTCAGTCATCTTGTCAGTTCAAAGTCTGAAAAGTATTCACGTGGAACAACGGGCCTCCACATAGCTTTGCGCACACGCAGACCTCCGCACACGAAAATCCGGCACGGGGCTGAAGGGAAATGACTACATGGCATTAAAGAACTTGCTAAACCACAACTCGAGTATGTCAACAATATCGTAAACAGTGGTTGAAAATACCGCGTTAAATTGCCTAAGCACTATTACCTTGCAAATATTTTCTGGCCCATAGCCCGCGGTGCTGCGTCGCAATCATTTCGCTGATGGCCATTGTTGTGGCCAAAGTTCGCGAAGACACCAGTCGGCTTAAACCGTCAGTTGAGATATGTGGAATAATGCCAGTTCTGTTGAAAGCTTACCGCTTGCGCCCAACGCAGATCTTTTCAACAAAACGTTCGAACACGTATCTGACCGCGTCGCACTGGAAGGCAAGTTGGAATTTCTGCGCAGTCAAAATAAACCTAAACGCCAGGTGCCCTTCAACATCGCCATCACTACATTCGTTCGACAGACCGGGCAGGTGTGCATGTCATTTTTTTGGTCGAGTTGTGTTTGCATGAAACGGTGTGATTTATTGCAATAGCTAAGTTTGCTCTGGACATACTGCGCGAATCATTGCTTGTAATCGTCGTTTTGTTTGAACTATTCATGCACTGTCCGTAATGAACACAAAACAAACAGTATGCAGCTTCAATGTGAAGAACAAAATCAGCAATGCTTTTTCTATTTACCAAAAGGGAAAATTTGCCCCGCTTATTCGTACTGCTGTTTGTAATGTTTTTTTTTTTCGTGTGGTGGAGCGTTGTTTTGACTTTTGTGCTAAGATTGGTTGTTTTTACATTGATGGGGGTTTCTTCGCGTTCCCGACTTCGCGGTAGGAAACGCAGAAATATTAGGGATGATGGAAAACGAGGCGAACATGCAATATTAATGCATGCTGGTTCGAAGTGGCGATGTAGTTTGAGTGACTAGAGATGCCTCGTTCTGAATCTTTTGAGGAATATTTATTGTGATTTCCACAGGCTTAGCGCTGCGATTGGTTACCGAGTGTTAGGGCGTGGTTCATGTTGTTGTCTATTTGCCTAGGAAGTTTGATATACGTTTAACGGGTGGGAAAACAAGCATACTTCGGCAATTGTCGACGTTTGCTTTCAAATTACTGGTGCTGTTCCACTTTGTAGGTTGTAAAGGTGGGCTGTATAAATGCCGATATCACCGATTCAAAAGCTCATTAAACTCTCTTGTCTGGCAATGCCTGCGTTCGGGTGTTGCATCCTTTGTCGTCGACAAGCGTCGCTTTCTTTGAACAGCCCGCTTCAAAAATCGATTTTGGGAAAAGTTATTTAAGAGTGAAATACCGCACAAATATTGACCGTGCGGTTATGACAAGAGCGCCAGTGTCTTGACTGGCACTGTTCGGTCGCTCCGGTCGGAGCAGTTAATTTGTCCAGTTCGTTGTACGTCATTACTTTCCGTCGTGCTCGTCTCACTCTATCAACAACATGTGAGACCTGCACGCCGTCGGCGACATGGCGAGCGGGTGTGTTGTGGGCGGAGCTCGGGTTTTTGCCTGCTGTCAGGCAACGTTGAGGGAAAGCAAGGAATTCTACGCTCTTGTCACATAAAAAAGGTTTCCCTGGGGCTGTTGACCGCGCGTGACCCACTGCTCAGCCTTGACATCTGCGTCAAACTGGCCTCTGTTGTCTTTTGCAGAGCGTCAACATACAGAATGCCGAGAAGGACAGTCGGTTCCAGTTCGTGGTAAGATAAGGTTTTCTGCGCTCGGCATTTGGCGCACATTAACATGTAGTTTTTTCTCAAAACGCAAGGTCGCTGTGGCAAAAAAGAAAAGGAAATGACAGCACTTGACGCGCTGGGAACGTGAGTGCCACTGCACGGTTACAAAACGTTGCCTTTGGTGTTAACTTTTGTGCCACGATTACAGTTGTCGCGCCAAAGTTCGCTTGACGCAGCCTTACGTTCTGATATTACATGCGCAAATCAGACAAGAACAGCCTACATGAATGTGAAACGTCGTTTTCAGCGCGACTTATCATCACATCTTGCCTGAAAAACTTGCTGATGCTGTGCCACGTCTTTTATTTAATGCGCATGTTCACTTTTTCAAAAACTTGTGAAAAACGTTCTGCAAAAAATGCATTTTCGGGTGACATGACCGGATTGATTTACATTCACTCGCTGAACCGCAGTGACCATTCGCGGTCAAGAAATATTCTGTCTTCGCCGGTGAACAAAAGATAAGGCTTATACTTATCAGCCAAGGGTAGTGGTCGCACACCTTATATACCTGAACACCTTAAGCTTCGTGATACCGATCACTTGTGGCGTTGAGAGTTATTGTTGATGCTGCATACTGCGGCTTGGGAGATTAGTGTCAAGACCTTAATAAGCACTGCAGATTCAAAGGAGAAACAATCTAGGACGTTTCTTTCGTTTCAGCATCTCCTTATGCACGTGCTTGCTCAACGAGTAAAAATAACCTTGGCAATGACGCTAAATTTTTTGTGCGTTACGTACAATTTCTGTCATTCCCGTAAGCCACCCAACAACTTTCGATATCTGTTTTTGCAATTAAAACTGAGAGATGCATATGCACCATTTACTGTTAAGATCGTTCAAATGCTCATTCTTAAAGGTTGTAATAGAAGCATCAGTTATGTAACGATATTCTTCCAACATGAAAAGCAATGTGACGAAACAAATGAGTCAAGTTTCCAAACTTGTTGCAAAAATCCAAATTTTAGGCAGGTGGTCTTAAACTTTTGAGCGCGGCTGTAAAGTCTAGGTGTGACCACGAGTATTAAACCCATCCACAGTCTGCCCCAGCCTAAAACTGTTTTGCATAACTATGAAACCAGAGTGGTATTGCACAAACGGCGACACAATTGTTTACCTTGGTACTGACGGAACCCTAAACACGAACTAAACGGATCAAAATAACACACATTTGTCCAAATGCTCATGTTAGTCTGTGCAGTGAATGTAAGTCAGTTTTGAGCAACATCTCCAACCGATTTGCTTCTGTGAACGCGTGTTTCTTGTGTTTGTACTGAGCTGCGCCAATTACGCCTTAAGTTGCGATTTATTGTCCTCTTTGATGAAAAGCCAGTTTCAAAAATTCTTTCTCTCAAGTTAAATGCTTTACAGAAATTCAGTGCTTTTTTGCAAACATGGTTTTGCAGATTTGAAATGAATTTAAATTTAAAGCATTTAAAGAAGGTATTGAATTAGACTCATTGACACGCGTCGCTTGTCAATGATTCTGACACCACCTGGACCGTGAAACATCGGCAGTACCTTATCTGATCTGAATCAAATAGACACTGAAAAGATTGAATCGATTAAGCTTAAAAATTAGGAATTTATAAATTTGTAATCCTCAGCCAACGAATCAGTTTTTTGATATCTAAAGTATTGAAAGTGTTCGTCACTGCGTCGTATGTTTTAGGAATACCACGCCCTTTTCTTTTCTGACACAACATTAAAACCAGAAAGTCGAGTTTTAGTGCTGTTTCTGTCTTTCTATTAGGAAGATGAAGAGCTTGGCTTCAAAACCCGGTCGCTCCTCTGTGTTCCGATACGAGACGGTCTTCAACAAGTAATTGGTAGGTCAAGAGGGTGCACATGGCCAGCTTGTTGCGTCGCATTCACTACGTTTGCCATTCGCATTCTTACATTTGCGTCAGCCTAAGTCTTACTGATTGAACAAACAATGTTATCTCTGCGTTTGCGTTCGTAAAATGTGCGTATGCCGCTGCTTGCGGCAAACAACGCGCTTGAGTGGTTTCAGATCGAATTGCCGAACTTGTATCTGGAGAGTGGGCACTGGATCTCGAAGTTGGTATAACAGATGTAGTTGAAAGAATAACTGAAACAGACATCGAAACTGACTCGTGAAAAGAAGGTTTGATAAGGAGTGCGGATAAATATCGCTGGACTTTTTAGCGTTAATTTGTTCAATTGTGTGTACGTATGAATCATGTTACACAGCGATTTGATATGACGCGAATAAACATCTAATAAGCTTAGCTTGAGAAAACACCAGTCGCTCACCTGTCACAGCGCTTCGACGGCGATATAGAAAAACAAGTCAAACTAAGCTTATCTGGAAGGCGGCACGTCAACTGGTTCGCAGAGTGTATTGTCGCTCAAACGTATCCGCTGTGAAACCTTGTGTTGAAACGAAAGCTTCCGCTCAAAATATATCTTCTGGTCCAGCAAAATTTCTGACCTGACCGGTAGTGTTTTCAACGCTCATATGTTCTAGCGACAAAAGTGTTGACAAAAGCTCGAGTTCCGTTGAAATTCGACCGCTCGCAATTCAGTGTCAACGTTCCTTGCTATAAAGCGGCACAGGATTTCTGGTAACTGTCATGTCAAATAGTTTGCCTGGCCGGCATTATTGGCTGAGCGGCGCACTTTCGCAGGCGTCATACAACTGATCAACAAAGAACCTCGAGCCGGCTCTTGCTTCACAAAGAGCGACGAGCAGATCCTGGAAGCGTTTGCGATCTTCTGCGGCCTCGGCATTTCCAACACCCGGATGTTCGAGGAGACGGCAAGACTCGCCGCGAAGCAGCAAGTGATTTTGGAGGTGAGCTAGCGGCCTGGAATTTCTATTCACACACTCACATAAAAATGGAAGCCATGTGGTCTGCCGAACAACGAGTTTGCTGAAAGTTGAGTGACTTAAATTTATGGCTGTATTGCGGTCAGACTAAAATAAATCCTCCATCCGCGAAAACCCTGACCCTCTGCAAACAAAACGTTTTTTTTTTCTAAAATCACTCACTAGGTCTAAAAGTGCCCGCAAGATATTTGATTTTATTCCGTCTTCCGTAGCGCATAAACGACGTTAAGACTCGGTACTAGAAAAACGCAGAAATTTTGTTACGGATTATTTACAGGCAATTGCGTGTACAGTTATACGTCAACCTTTTAATTTCAATGCACAACTACTCGGAAAAGTTACCACAAAGTCACGGCTCAATTAATTGCTCGTGATTCATACTTACACGCATTCGTGGCTTGTTTGCCAGGTGTCCAGCAATACCTGCAGTGGCGTCAGTGCCTCAAGAGCTGGCAAAAGATCGTATGTGCTGTCGGTAGTGATAAGCACTATTTTGCAAAGGGCTACGAAAAAGTCACTCTGAGTTCTGAATCCACTCCTGANATCTTCATTTGTGGGAAACATTCCTGTGNTATGGTTTGAAAAAAACACGCAACGGGAGCGCGTGACCACAAGTTTTTTTTTGAATAACTGTAAATAAGATTGCTAGCAGCGCAGTTTACCCAAATTCGCGTTTCTCAAACAAAGTTTTCTGATGCGCTGACGTTCGTGGCACGTCACTGATCCATTGATGTTGAAATTCCGCGGCACAAACACAATGTGACGGGTATGCTTGTGTTGTCTGATAAACTTCATCAGTAACGTTTAGCTATATCCCAAAATTCCTCTTCAACTTACCCACACTGCTCCACGAGTCTCAGCTGTTGCTGTTTCGATTTTCATTATCTCTGCTGTTTTCTCTTACGATTGAGGCAAGGCAGTGAAGTGTCGACCTTGAGCGCGAGGCCGTGTTTGTTCACTCACCCCTGCTCATCAATCCCTCAGCGTTGCTCAATTAAAAAGTTGCTCTTGCCCAATATTTCGCCATTACCCGCCGTTGCTATAGTGTAGGAGGCGGCCCGCATCGGCTGCGGGGCAATGCCTTTTTCCGACGTCACAGACTGTCATTAAACCTCTGCGAATCCTGCATTCCGTCAACGAATCAATAAGGACCGAGGATGCGTAAATTACGTGAAATCGATTTCCCAGTAAAGCAATTTGTGAATTGATTCGATCGCGTCGCCCTTGTGGAGACTTTTTACTGTAATGTGAATTCGTGCAAGTCCGAATCAACGCAAGATGATGAAAGCAGAGCGCGACAAGCGGACTCTTCGAAAGCTCGCAGCAAACCTCGAGTCACCGAGAGCTTTTCTGCAACGAAAACTTATATTAATTTGCGGGAAACGTTAAAGTTGTGCTCCGATACATAACGAAAAGATTCATTACCCGAAATGTTACCCTCAAAGAGCAACGTTAAACAGCTTGTTTTCAACGTACTTCTTCAGAGACGCATTAAAACTTGCACCTAACTTGCGATGTACGCCTTCGTATTCTTTAAGTTAGGGTCACAAACTCTCATTTCTGCGAATGCTCACACGACCTCACCACTTTAACACAAGCCGCGATTTTAGGGAAATGTTGACGAGGTGATGTAGAATCTGCTGGTCGTGGGGACAATCCTACACGCTGAGAGTGATGGCACCGCGCTAGATCTATATTAAAGCGATGAGAAACCAGGCAATTGGAAGCAGGCGAGCAAAAAATTTTAGGGCAAAAAGCGGTTTCCGCTCAGGTTCTTGGCAAGCTAGAGGCAGTATCTAATCTCCGTCGATTTGATGACGCAGATAAAAACGATACGGTAGACACGTCGTAAATAACGTATCTTTGGTGGGCCTCTGCTTGTTTATGAAATATCCATAACTTTGTCGCGGGCCAGGAAAACGCCCAGATCTGTTATCGTTTCATCAGCCTGATGGCTTTGGGCATCTGACAGTTTGTTCGCTGATAACGCTTGCAGTCTCGCATAAAGGTATTCGTCAGGCAGTTCGTTGTTTGTCGCGCGATGTCGCCGCCAAAATCAAGCACTCCTCATCTGGATCTCCTCTCTTCGCCACCAGGCACGCGCCGGCTTCTCAAAGCCAGTTTGACTTAGACGCAGTACTTCAAGCGCGTTCCTTCCTGTATGCCATTGTGTGTTTACGTTTCAGGTACTGTCCTATCATGCGATCGCACCCGAGGCTGAAGGTCACGACCTTGCGGTAAGTCAGAATCTTTTTTTGCCCTCGCAACATTGCAGCGGTGATGTCCAGTCGCGTTTGCAACTTGTGTTTCTATTGCTTGCTGTGGGGCAGTTTGCATTGAGCGCGGTCATCGAAGCAAAACTTCCTTCATACTTTGCACTGCAGGAAACATCGTCCCTTGTAGTTTGATAGTTGAATCGAGCCTTTCGTTACCTAAAGGAGAAAAATTGACATTCAGTATCCTGAATTCAAATTCCATGTTCAATGAAACCTTCATTCTGCTATTCCGTTGTGGTGTTTGTGAAGGCTCAGCCGAAACATCGCACCTGTCATTAGTTCTGTTGGGTGAGGTCCCGATGCGACACAGGGTTGGTGGATACTTACTTCATCAGCGCACTGGCCAGGCAAACTCTCACAAACGGCCAAATCTTCGTGCTAAGGCCAAATGCAGTTTTTATTTATTTTTATAAACAAATATTTTTGCTCAGAGCAATTAGCAAGTCAGTAGTGCCTGACCAGTGCTGCCACAGGCTTCTCGGCAAAAATCACTAGATTCACAAAAATATTTTAGAGATCTGAAAAAAAATCACTAGATTGAAATTTTTTGCGTTGAAATTCGTAGTTTTGCTTGAAAGGATGTATCTTTTTACTTTATTGCCCAAAAACCTTTACATCATTTGCAAGTTTGCTATAATAGATCATGTTGAACTGAATCCTCGAAAAGCTCATACTAACCGTAAAATCTTCAAGCTTTTCTCAAGAGCAGAAAATGACACCACTCGCGAGTACTTAGAGCAATCAACCTAACAGTTAATTAATTATTTCCATTGCAGTGTTCTTGCTAAGAAATAAAAATATTGCCATGGCCAATACTGCAGCAATTAACAGTAAACAGCACGGAGGTGCAAATAATGAGAAAACCAAATTAGAAACACTTGTTCGTTCTGTTGGTGCAAATCTTCAAGCAATAATTCACATAATCAATTGTTTACCTTTTAAAAAAAGGCTAAAAATGTTTGAAAAAGGGCTGAAAAGTTAACAAGGTAGAAAAAAGAGAACCGATTTTGTTGAAATACATTGAAAAAAATCACTAGATTGCAGTGAAATATCATTAGATCACTAGATGGGCTTAAAAATCACTAGATCTTGTGAAACATCACTAGGCGTGGCACCAGTGTACCTGACTGACAAGATTTTAAAACAGATTGCAAATTAGAAGTTCGATGGATTGATGACATAACAATGATTTTTATGCATTCTTAACTACTTCTATTCCCGGGTTTTGCAATGACTTGAGTAATTTCAACAGTCAGGAAGTAAAGCGTGCTTGTGAGAGTGCACAATACAGGGAGACGTTTTGAGTGTTGAATTTTCGGAATGTACCACATGCGAATTAAGCCAAAATACGGCCGTTTCAAAATTTTCAAAATATACTCAAACAAGGCCAAACATCTTCTAAAAACGGCCAAATTTCCACAGTTTGAGCTTAAGAAGGACAAGTTCCCAAGCCTGTTGTGACACGCATTGGCCGCTTACCTGTTGTCACTGACGCCCTGCAGTGATTTGCTCAATCAGACAAAAGTTTCGTGCCATGTTAGGACCAAGAGTGCGAGACCCTCTGTCACTCCTTCATCCGAGACCCAGTGGGGACTGACTCTGATAGAGCCGCATCGTCCCTACTTTTTCGGATAGAAAAGAAGAAACAGGAGCGCTGGGAGGAAGCTGTCAATGCCATCGACTTCTCGCACTCCAGCCGCGAGGCGTGGAGTACCATCAACAAACTCACTGGCAGGTCTGGACGTTCCTTTCGCCAGTGCCCCGTCTCGGCAAGCTCCATCGCCTCGCAACTTGTAAAGAATGGGGCACACTGGACCGGGGACAGCGAGTCTACCAGGCCTGTCAAGAAGGAGCTGTCCGGCTTATGGAAAATCCCAGCACCTGAGGGTCATAGTATCTCTGACCCTTTCAGGGCAGAGGAGCTTGCTGCCGCCCTCAGGCTCCTGAGGTCAGGAAAGTCTACGGGTTTGGATGCCATCTTCCGGGAGTTTATACTCCACGCGGGGTCGGCTCTCAAATCTTGGTTTTGCGAGTTCCTCAGTTCCTGCATGCGCCAACTCAAAATTCAAAATATCAGGAGAAGAGCATTAATAGTTGCGAACCCAAAGCCGGAAAAGCCACTGGGGGACCCAAAGAGCTACGGCCTTATATCTCTGCTGCGTGTCCCCTTTAAAATCCTCGAGAGAGACTCATCTACGCTCGCGTCGAACCAATCATCGACGACCCATGGTTCCCAAAGGCGCTGGCGGAATTTCGACACGGGAGGTCGACCGCAGACCAGGTCGCCCTGCTGACACAGGACATCGAGGATAGTTTTTCTGCTAAGAAGGCCGGTGCTGTGTTTGTCTATCTCACAGCAGCCTACGACACTGTATGGCACCGCGGCCTCACCTGCAACTGCTGCGATTGCTACCTGATAAGCACTTGGTCCTGTTGCAATCTCTCCGCTGGCGTTGCGCTGAATGCGCGGTTCACCACGAACGGAATGTGCGTGAAGAACAACACGATATATCTATGGCGCGAACAAGCAATAACAGAGTGATCTCATCGGTTGATCTCTATTGTTGCTTGTTGCCACAGTGTGGAGCTTTGCGCACATGCCACTCGGTTTTTCCGATCGCAACAAAATGGTCCTGTGACCAGGATGTGAAGGTCGTGCTGTGTGAAACCTTCACAAAAAGAACGTGCGATCGGTGCGGTTCGTTGTAAAAAGGAGGGGATGTTGTTGCAACCTCTCCGCTGGCGTTGCACAGAATGCGCGGTTCACCACGAACGGAATGTGCGTGAAGAACAACACCGTATATATCTGTGGCGCGAACAAGCAATAACAGAGTGATCTCGTCGGCTGATCTCTATTGTTGCTTGTTGCCACAGTGTGAAGCTTTGCGCACATGCCACTCGGTCTTTCCGATCGCAACAGTCCACATCAAGGGCGTACGCAGGGGGGGGTTGGGGTTAACCCCCCCCCCTTGAGC
>JGI24159J19872_10001627_pt1 | contig 25210 bp, 12 predicted proteins | sample Ectturendosymbi4_FD_19872 | JGI IMG/M metagenome (IMG submission 19872)
GTCAAGTTTCAACGGGTATTTTTGGATTTGGAATTTTGTGGGACATTGTGACGACACGAGGTGGTACCAATGACGTTTTGGGGGTCTGTGAAAAAAAACAACAGTCAATTCACCTGTTTTTTTTTTAAAAAAAGAAACTAGACGAAAATTCACATCTTATGAGGTCTTGATTGACCCTCTTGCGCGATCGATCGGCACGTTATGGACGAAATTCGACCTATTTAAAAATGTAAAGCCACTGTAGCGGCTTTTGAGACGAGTTTCGGCCATAAATCGACGACTAATTACGCTAGAGCAGTGTTTCGCAAACGTTTCATCTCGACCATCCCAAGGCATATATTTATTTATTGCGAATGCCCGGATGCTTTAAACAATAAATAAAACAACAGACAGCCTACACATGAACGAAATATGCAAGTCTTTTATTGACGTCAGTGCACCTGCAAAGTTTTATCAGAAAAATCCGTGGACACTGTGGACTATTACATATAAAGGTAGTATTGGAATTATCTATAGTTAGGTCGGGAGGTGCATATCAGACTAGAGTTGTGGTGTGATTAAGCTGAATAATGGCCCAAATGGGCAGATAAAAACGATAATATTCTTGATTGGATTTTCGTTTACGGACCCCTAAAACACATTCGTGCACCCCTACGAGGTTCACGGACCCCGGGTTAAGAACCCCTGCGCTAGAGAGTCAATCGAGTCATCATAAGCTGCGGATTTTCGTCTGGCTTTGTTTTTTTTAAAAGCAGGTGATATGGCTTTTACATTTTTTCATTGACCCCCAAAACATCAATGACCTCGCGACGGGACGTCACACTTTCCCAAACCACCTCGCGACGTCACACTTTACCAAAAAATTCCAAATCCGAAAGTACTCAATTTTGTTTAAGTCGAAAGTACAAGGCTTTCTGCATCTTTCAATGCTTCGATTAGCTCTCTAGCGCCATACCAGTTGGCGAGTTATGGCTGAAACTGTGCCTCGAGCGGTCCAGATATGCTTATGGTGTGTGCGAGTTGTTGCAACGCAACAGAGTTTATTTTCTTTTAAGCTTGCCAGTGCAAGCTGTTTATTTATACTCTCACTTAAGTTTGAATTACTATCGTAAAAATTCTCAAACATTCACAAGATCAATTGCGATCAAAGTCAAGTTTAAACATCATGCAGCAACTTGCGCAGTTGGAGCGGCTTGACAACGAAAACATCTGCCTCTAAGCATCTTCAAGTATTTTCCCATTTAGCGCCACCTTTCGCGCTCAATCTTAAGATAGAAGTCCGTGAGGGACAAAGCTCAATCTTTCTGGCCTTGCGCTCTTCTACTCCTCAGCAAGAGTTAACTTATGTTTTGAAGGAAACTCCACTTCATCTATTATCTCTACTCCGTCAATCTGCATACTGGGTATCACCAGGTTATTCCGAACATGATAGTCCTGTACCGCGTCTTTAGATACAACTTTATCGGTTCCATTGGTGTTTTTTTTTAACTGGTTGACAACATCTCTTTGTTTGCGCACAGCAAGAGTTTCATTTCCAAGCTCTTTTTTACTTGCTCGGAAGTTAGGCATTGTGCTCGCCATCCAGGTAGAAGTTGTCTGGAGCGGTTTGTTATCAGGCATTTGTTGCTCTTGTTCGTCTGAAGAGACAAAATTTAACAGTAAATTCGCAACAGTTGCTTTATGCACATTCCCAGGGAAGTTAAAAACTACTGTACTAATCTTTTGTGCACACTTGGCCTCAACGTAACTGTTACGGCAAGTGCGTTCTTCTTCTTTGGCGACATAGATTAGTGTAATTTGTGCGACTCATTGTTACGTTTACAGCATGAATTGCACTGATACTTCATTATTGCGATTAAGTCGTCATCTCGTTTGGGTCATGCCTCGACTGCGTTTGGTGGGCTAAACTATCCCGTGGCCTGGTGGTGAATACAGTGCGTCCGCTTGGGTGCTGGCAGGTCTGGAGTTCGACTATCGCCTGGGTCTTACCAAGACTTGTACTTTGGTTCTGTAGCCTACGTACTAGCCTTACCAGACGCATGGTGTGCGGAAAAGCTGCGAGGACTATCCACAACGCAAAAGAACGTGTCAAATGATACCTGACCTTGTAAGACCGCTGTAACTACAAAGTGCCATGAAAATACTATCTCAAAAAATTGGGTGAGCTCGCCTCAGAGCAGTCAGTTGGCAGCGCGGCTTCAGCCAGGGTAGTAAAACACGTTTTAACCACTCAGGTCGCTTTGAATAACGGTTTGACTTTTCAGAGCGCAGTATGATGCTGAGATAGTTTGTACGCTGATGTGCTCTACCGATGAACTGCTCTATTAACATTCAGCAAGTTGTTCGCTGAAGCGCAAAGAGAACTTAACGAATTTTGTGATTTTTGTTTGTGTTCATTCCATCTTTGACCAGTGGTTTTCAACGTTGCTTGGCTTCTTTATCTAAAAATAGCGCTTTAAACGAATTGGCTGAAGGCCTCGAACGTGACTTGCCATAACAATAACCATTCAAAAAGTAGCTGAAATACCTAAGGAAATGTAGCGTCAACGGCATTTTTACAAATAACAGAATTGAAGGTACAACCAAAAGGTGATATCAACATTTGTTTGCCATTCCTTTAAATATTTATGCTAAAGATTGTTTACAAAACGTTACCAAAAACCTAAAATTAATAGTATTATAAAAAAACAGGAAATACACAAACAAAAACTGAATTTAAATAGTCTTGATGCATTCTTGAGTAATAACATTTTTTTAGATAAAAATTTTATTATACAGTCTTCATTTTTATCTACATTTTCAATATTAAAACTTGAATGAAGTACCTTATGTCTTTTTTAATGGCTCTTTAATCAGTGCCTTGCCCCAAGCCTTTCACAAGTAATCATTAAACCGATGAGTTTTTCGTATTTTCTGTGCTTTTAAGAACTGGCGCAACGGCATGTATTCATGGGGTATGCGCTCTTCTATGAAACCCAATGAATATGGTACCAAGACACGAAATCATTTTATCTGGTTGCATTCCTTCATAGATGCAATCAAAAAATAAATTTTACAAAAACGCAAGAAATATAGGAGGCCCTCAATTCCACCTGCGGTCAGCAACGTTTCACGGATTTGTGTTTCAAAATTGGGCGACAACAAAAAAGGATCAATGACGCTGATTAAAATCATATCTTGGAGTGCTGCGGAAGTGCAACTGGAATAATGCTTTTGCTAAAAAGTATATGCCAGCACAACTTGGAAACACGATCTAATTTTTGTTGCACACCTTTGATTTTGTTAAAGGCTTCTAAAACTTTGGAAACCGGATTAATTTGCCAAAAGGTAGTAGAGATTTCAACTTCATAGGATTTTACTGCAGTTTGTCTATAGATTTGAGAATTTGCAACATTACTGAGAATTTGCAACATTACTGGGAATCATTGCCTTTGCTTTTACTATTTGATCATCTAAATAAAAATTGAAAAAAATCATCTTAGAAACTTTATACTACTTCCTTGTTGCTGCTTTACTCGAGTTCAAAGCAGGGAAATATTTCGAAAGTTGCTGCAAGCAACTGATTTCAACCGTAAAGGTACGAAAGTCAAAGGTTAAAAAGGGCAACGTCTCAACATTGGATACACCCTGCAAAAATTTCAACATTCGCCTGATAAACCTTTCCGTCCCGAATGCATGGAACAGTTGTTATATTACTTCTACATTGAACATATTGAAATTTTTGTAATTCTTTTGCTTTGCACGTGTTTACAAAAAAAAGATACGCGCAAATTAAAGGTTTTTAATGGGGGCAAGAAAATCATACCTCCAAAATTGGCATTGCGGGACCTTGAACAAAGGTAACAAAAATCAAGCTTTAACTAGACAACACGACCATGGGCGTCGGAAGATGGATGCAGGGTGGGCCTTGCCCNNNTGANATTTGGTATTTTCCTATCAAATTGTTAATATAAAAGGTTGCTCTCTTAGTTTCGATANGGTAAAATGAAATTTCACCACTGTTGGCACCCCTGGAAAAGTCTACTATTATCCCCTGGAAAAAATCCTTCCGATGCCCACGCNCATGACTGATCACAACTAATTAAAAGTAAGTTGCTACAGACTGCAGACAAAGGTACGTTTTACGCAACGANTGACCGTCAGCAGCGCGTTGTGGACTAATGCATTGGTCAAAAAAACTCGATGCCAGATTTACTGCATTAGGAAGACCATCACTTACCACTTTGACTGGTAGCTTCACGTGATGACGAAAGCGCAACAGACGGCAACGACTTAAGCAGGGACCCTCGGTAACTCTCCAACTTATCTTGAACTGATCTTTCTGTAGACGATTTCTAAACACACAAAATTTTGTTTTGTGTCATGCATTCATTAAAAACTTTAAATTCATCCAACTTGTTTTTTGCAAGGGTAGGATGCTTGACCTATTGTTTTAATTTTACAGCTTCAAACGATTTCTTTCCTGACTCATACCACCAGGCCCGTAGCCACGAGGAACATTCGGGCCAGNGCCCCCCAAATATTTTTGTGTCCCCCAAATTGTGTTGTGCCCAAGAAATTTTGTTAANATATAATNAAAACAAAAATCGTGCCCCCCTAAATATGTATTTTCCCTCAAGTCTTAAAACCTGGCTACGGGCCNATACCACCTGTGATGACGTTTGCTAATGCTTTCATCCAGGTGATTTAACCAAATGGAAAAGTGAAATCACGATCAAAAAATATTGCNTGCAAACTGGCGTGAAAAGGTGAGTTCAAAAGTTTGCGTTGCTGAAGTCTGAAACGAGCTGAAATTTCACACAGGAAGGAAATAAGAAACGTACAGATCAAGCAAGGCGAGAGTTGATATGACAAATTGCTTGATAACTAAATTTGGCACAGCCACACTTTCATGTGCTAATGACGGTGCGAAATGCAAGGAGAATAGACTCAAGCTATGTTTTACCGATGCTTCATTTACAAATATTACGCCACCGTAACGTATGCAAACCTACGTAATAAACTGATTTCCGACCAGAAAGTTTCCACGCAGGCCCTGCGCAATAAACTTAATCCAAAACTCAACAACGTTGCGGAAACGCGTGAAAATAACCTTCAGCAGCATCCGGTAAACAGGTATAGTGAATAATCGCAATGGCGTAACAAAGGATAGCGCAGAATAGCTCTTTTCTGGCCAGGGTAATGTTGTTATGACTGAATACATTTATGGTTAGAACCGGTCCACAACATGTTCTACCATTGCATATTGAATAAAGCATTAAATAAAGCACAATAAAGACGAAAGTTTGTAGAAACACCAATGAGCACTTCACCCAGGTAGCAAGTATTTCTTTTAGACTGGAAGAAAAACTCCATACTCAAACGTTCCTTATTAAAGAGAATCTTCTTAGCCTATAAACGCTAATGTTTCAGAAAAATTATGTGCTTCCCAGCAAGCAAATGTCTAGTACACAACCCAGTGTTGTCATGCATCACTTACAAAATTCAACGCATTTGGAAAAAGTCGGAAAACGAATTTCCCAAATTACATATCACTTTTTCTGAAACCACCCACATATTGCAAGACAAAAACAAAATAAAAAATTCCTGCATTTCTGGCGTTCAGCAGTAACTCTGGCAAAGATTATACGGATCCACACCAGGTATTTCCAACCCGTTGAATTTTAGCATTTTCACAGGGTACGAAGGTTTTTGGGGAAAACACGTAAGCGTTTGACATGCAGTACCTCGAGGTGCCAGTTAAGCTTTTCTTTTCGAAGGAATTCTTGTCAATTAAGATAAACTTCCTCAAAGCAGACATTGAAGAACGCTTGTTTAGCATTTTAAACTTTCGGTTTTTGCAAAATATCTTAAAACGTATGGCTAAACAAAATCTCGCTGTAATCAATCAGTTGTTTTACAAGGTTAATGATTGCGATTCAGGATGTTCAGGATGAATGACCGTTTACTTTCCTTAGACGACCTGGCATTTTGTATTCATCACCATTTGACTGACGACATAATGAAAACAGGTTCAGTTTAGATTCGTTACACGAGCTTTTGTACTTGAGTCACGAGTGGTCAGCGGCGCCTATCTCCGCTTGCTCCGGGTCCTTCGCGACTACTTTCGTAGGGAATGCTGCATTGACGGCAAGCCAAAGACAGAACCGTGAACATTTTCCACTGACGCCGAGCACGAGGCTGGACAGGTCGCAAGTACCGTTTTTCAAGTCTTCTGTATGACCCGGCCGGAACCGAACCCATCCTATACTAGCCTTGGTCTCGGGTACTCAACCAACTGCGCCAGTTAGATGATGAGTTGAACAAATGAACGAGGAAGTAAAAGCTCTACGCGTGTTTTGAAAAGCAAATATTCTGTCAAACAACGAAAGTGGTCATCATCATAATTCTTTATATCAATAAAAACTTACACAGAACTTTGAGCAATCAAGCTACATAAATGGCGAAGTAAACTGCTAAGGACACGGCTCGGACTCAACTCGCTAATTCCTCAATTCGGTTGTAAATTCATAATTCACCTGCAACGTATAGAGTAATAAGAATCGAAAAGGGTATGTAAGCATGTTACTGTAAAAAATAAAACTGCTGCACATAACATCCGCGCCCTCAGCCCAAAGTTACCTTTGAAAGGTTTAACTTTAATGAACTAACCTATTAACATCAAGCGTGTCACCAGGTTTTGGTTGTTGGGGTAGGGGGTACATTGAAAAGACTAAATTGTCACCCATTTCTGTTTGGGAGCACCAACCAAATGTTAAGTGGTGGCCTAATCTGCTAAATATTGAAAACCAGTTAAAACCAACTTGTGTGTAGTTCCATGCACACATTTGTAGCATAAGAAACCCGTCTTTACGTTGTATGTTACATGGGCCACGCTTAGAGTTTCACGAACAACCCCGTGCGGGATCCACAAATCCCAAACATTGCATTTCGTTGAAAGTTTATGAAAGGCTAAGAAAATTTAAAATTTTCAATTTTTTAAGGTTTTTTGTAACTCGATTCCATGGTGTGATGATCATTTTTTTGGCATCTCCGTCAAACCAGCGACTCGTGATTTTCAGGGGTCTGATCATTCCTCAACCAAGATTTTAAGGGACTTTTCTAACTCGTCGCAGGCTCAGGAACCAAGTAAAAGCTAAATAAAGCTTATCAACTTCAACGGTCCTAACATCATATACGGTTACGTGAAAATCGGGGATTTTCAATCTCCTTTAGGATTTAAACATCAGTTCCCTTCAAAGTTTTATTAAATTTAAAATTATTTTTTCTCAAGCACTCAAATAGCATGATTTTTCTTTCCAGTTTAAAGCGGCAAAATAGTAGAAAAATTAACGAAGAAAAAAACACTCCGCTCTAAAACGCAATACACAACTGAACAGCCCTTAACTTTTTCACACTAAACAAATATTCTGTTACAACCTTGCACCTTTTTGGAAAAAAGCATTTCACATTTTATTAAGTCAGCAACTTGTAATGCTTGCAAAGGAAAAATGTAGGGTATTTATCAAGGATTGCAACTCGCTTTCACGTCGCATTAGTAAATACGAATGCAACACCAAAACTGGTGCATGCAGGATACGCAGCTCTCACCAGTGAAAGTACATAATGTTTGCTAAATCTGACCAGACTAGACGATTAATCTAAATGCAGTTTTTCAAACAACACGACCTTGCGACTTTCTCAAAGACTCTAATTAAGCCTGGCGAACTCTCTTGCCAACATTCGCTCAGCCATATGTGCCACATCTATATGCGCCTTTAGTCCCTAAAATGAAAAGAGAAATCATATGTGACTAATGTTGAAAAGCATGGATTTTCACCACATCGGTTACGAAGCAAATTTTTATCCTAAGTGATACTGTCACAGACTTACTTTCGTCAGAAACTTCGATTTGTTTTTTCCATTTGTCTCCTTCATGGCCAAGGCGCCTTTTTTCTTGTTCCAAATGCCCTTCCTACTCAAACTTCCCTCTGAGGAAGTGTCTTCATCTTTTCGATAGCAAAGGAAACACAAAGATTTGCGCATCTTCGGAATGCGAGCTGCATAGATGATCGGGTTGCACAAGGAGTTCAGCATGGCTGGCGACTGGATGATGAANGCAACACAGTTCAGTCCTAAATCAGTGGAAGCNGTGACTTGCAAAGTTTTCTCATCACTCTGTAGTTAATGTCTTACACAACTTCAAAAGCAGTCATTAGCATTTAGTGTTTGAAAACACAAAATTCACTGTATAGTGATTGGTAATTGCATATTGTGATGGGATGGTTTTAAACACGCAAACAAAAATTGGCATCTTTTTCGAAAGACATGCAAATGACCAGCTGTTTAATAGAGCAACTTGTTTTTTCAGTTTCACAGCAGTTGAGCTATGCATACTATTAAGGAATCCGGTTTCCCGCTTTGAAATCGTTAAATCTCAAAATTTCATCTTAATAAGGTGAGCACATTTACTTTCTAACCAGTAAAGATCGTTGTAAATTTAACGTTAAAAATCAAACGATTCCCTTGCAAGAACTAATTACAAAACAGTGGACACACTTGATAAGAATTGTAACTGCAACNTACGAAAACGANAAGTGTGACGTTTTGATGGAAGCGAAAGTTGTCGTCGGTTGCGTAATCGACCACGTAGAGGAGCAGAAGCGGCGCCCAGCAACAAAAGAAGACAGTGATGACGATGCCTACTGTTCTGGCAAGCTGATATTCACGGTTCATTTTTGAGTAGCGTCCACGTGCAGACGTATTTCGAACACGCAGGGAGTGATGCCGAACCTTGAAACAAGCTTTATTTGAAACGCAAGTCGTTCGCTCATTGATCTTCATGGTAAACGTTCAACTGTGAATCTAAGGGAATTTTAGATAGAACGATAATTTTGGCTCTACAAACAAAAGGGAATTCAGAGAATTACAAAAATATATTCCGAAAACAGCAACAATCTTCGTTTAATCAAGACTACAAACAAATTAAGAAACTTTTTTCTTACGTCATCAAATGCTTTTTTTCAAATATTACAAAGTGCGTGATGCTAAGCCTTGTTTGTCATGGTACGCATTAGAATATGAAAGAATTTTGGAAAACGCCTTTGATTAAGTACTGCTTGCATCCTGTCCTTTTTCATATGGTTGAACTTAACTCAAATGTACACTAATTAGCAGGTAATCTCAACATCCCTAAACTATACGTAATGTTTACAAGTATAATTCTTTATTTCTTAAATTCCAGTTTTTTAAAACTACTTGTTTCTTTTTCTTTTTTGCTGACCTGTTTCTAGATTTACACTGTAAGAGTAACGTAGCACTCCGAGCCAGATTGCATCTGATCCTACACTAACAAAGAGAAAGTTAGTATCTTTTTGAAGTGCGTTAACTCACCTTCCAAAACAGCACTGCGTAAAAGGCTGACGTTGAGACCAACATGATGACGAAATAAAAGAACAACCCAAATAAAAAGCTTTTCTTGAAACCTGAAAAATAATGCGGGTGATATTTTTTAATTTACTAGGAATAAAAAAATAATTTGCCGCATTCAGCATTACGTTTTCAGTGGTGGTGATTAAAACTTGTTCATCCTAAATGCGTTGATATAACTAAGTTCGTCACAAGCAAGTCATGAAATTATAATAACAAATCATTTATCATTATGCTTTCCTTAAAATATGTAAGCTCAAAACAGTGAAATGCAAAATTTTTCAATGAGTGTTAGAACACTTACTGAATCTCCAAAACTTAGCAACCTCATAATACTTGCAAACGCTTCTCATACTATTTGCAAATCCCTCTGGAGATATCTCCTTCAATTGTTTGTTCATTTTTGCAGTGTTTGCCCAGTTATTTGAATGGTCAATTATATCCCGGCCGCTTACGACAATTTAGGCTGAAAAGCCAACGATATCTAGTCATACGCTCAAATGACTACAACGAAAAACACAGGTTCCCAGCAGACCAATGAAAGTCACTTACCTACTACCACGGTCGAACACGATGGGTCGGGACAATACAACTTTTCTCCTTTCTTGCAGATGCAGATGTCGGCGCAAGAGCCGTGACCGGTAATGAATAATGGCAAAGGAGGAGCCACGGCAACGATCCAGCAGAGCACAATCAGAAAACCGACATGGCTGTTCTTCATGATTTTGCTGTATCTGCAACGGAAAATTGCAGTACATTGATCAGCAAGCTGAATGTGCAAGTACCATTTGTTAAAGCTCTGGGTGTAAACCAAAGAATGTTTGGGTTCTGATGTACTATTATTGAGCAACATAGCGGTTTCTACTCATATTTGTCCGTTTTAACCTACCCTGGGATGGTACAAACGTTTTATTGTAGCTGCAAATTTAATTCAATAATTCAGGTGGGACTGCAGGTCGTGATGTTCGAGAGTGCAGCTCTGTTAAACTTCAGGATCAAGAAATTGTAATGACCTTTACAGAATCACGCACCAGGGTTGTTTTATAGGGCTATACATACGCCGAATAATTCATTTCAGCGTGTAAACCGCTTTCACTCAAGCATGGCATGCCGTCAAAGTTGTTTTTTAAGTTTTAGTGAAGTTTAGATTTTCACACACTGGGCTTGATATCAGCAGCATGAAATGGATTACTTCTATTGCTAAACATTCAACAAAACTCCTCTTCATCACGCGGTAAGGTTAGTTCAAGTAGATAGTCCTTGCAGCAAAATTCAGTGACACAACTGCTCACCCACCGTTCATAGTTATGTTGGTTAACATTGCCCAATGGCCAAAATGTCTAGCTAGTGAATTTGTCCCAACTTAAAGACTTACTTTTTTTAAACGATAGAAGGTGTTGATGTGACTGAAAAGTTATGTCATACTTGAGGTTTTGTGCAGCTGCTTACAATCAGTCGTCAAAAGGGAAGGCTATTTTTTCCTGTCACCTGACCGCAAAACAGACAAGGGTGAAACGTTTAAGCAAGATTATCTTTATGGATTTGAGAACTGGCATTTTACCGAAGACACAACTAGCATTTAAAATTAATTTAAAGACAATTTGTTTAGGAAAAAAAAAACAGTTAAAGCAGTTGCCAGTTTTAGGAGAGCTTTCGAACGTGCCGCGCTGCCATTAGTATCTTCACGCAATGCTCCTGAATGACTGCCTTTCTTTGGGCAAAACCCCTTGAAAACGGAACTAGTTTTCAAATGGATACAAAACTGGCAACAAAATATTTGGTTTAAAAAGACTGTTTTGCCATAGTATGAATTTTCAAACGCCGGTAGGTTTAGCAAAGGATTTGAAAGAAGCTCCTTGGCTCTTTATCAGCGAAGTATAGCAGTTTAACCAGCGCGTGAAGCCTTCAGTTTTGTTGCTACAAATTATAGCACGCACAAACCTGGAACATTTTCTACCTTTTAATAGTTCGTAACTGGATTTGCGATCAAGTTGTCTGTTTCGAAGCACAATTTACTTTCAATTTGCTATGCGGAATTTGTAGAGAGATGTCAGAAACGGACATTAAGAAGTGAGTAGTGCAAGGCCAAGCAGAAACCTAGGTACATCTGTCTGTTGGTCGTCCTGTAAAATCACTTTTGGGAATGATCATGCTGATATTCGTCACGTTCGAGCTGTGGCAAAAAGATTTGAAGCATGTTTCATTTCAAAAACCTGTCAATCGCAGCCGTTAAATACTATGCTACAAAAATGAAAAACTCACTGTTGATTGTAACCTATGAAGAAGAGGCGGTCAGCAGCAATTGCGAATAGAAAGTTGACAGAAGCGTTGAAGCAAATGCTGGTGGTCGAGGTCAGGTAAACCCATTGCGCCGCTTCCAGCTGAAAATCTCCTATTAGGACCACGCAGAAGGCGAGAAGAGAGAACGCAAGTACGATGTCGGAAACGGCCAAGCCAGCAATGAAAACAAAAGCCGGCCTACGAAAAGACTTTTTTGACCCTGCGAGAAGAATTAACTGTTTAAAAAAATCAACAACCAGATGTCGGCACGTTCTGTGCACTTTTGGCACAGGATTTCATGACTCACCCGCACATCTATTTTGTGCTTATTATATCTTGAGCATAAAGTGCAAATGCTGAAAATTGTGCCTGCAGCAAATCTACAAACGTTTTCGCCGATGTTTTGACACTGCTTCAGATGTTTTGAAAGCACTGTGTATTTATCTAGANGTTTTTCATTACGAGGTTGAACTCACAAGTTNAGAGAATTTATAACTTTGTATATACAAGGTGTGAATCTACATNCAAGTAATGTACCACGTTGCTGCAAGAACGAAAATTTGACATTTTTGAATTTCACCATGCANGTTTGTATGAGTGTACATGCAACCCCAAATTAGTTTCCTCCGGTAGAAAAAAACATTTCGGTTTTTGAAATGGTCCCTTCGTTCCGCGTTAGTAATCTTTCGCGTTTCAGGCAATTTCACTGGTGCAATTTTACACAACGCTGGCATATTTCTCCTCCTGCGCAGCTTGGATTGTTGGAAAGGAAAACACGATTTCGTTTGTGCGGCTATTAAGCACGTCTTGCGCTGTGAAGCATCCGCACTTGATCCGAGTTTGCTACCACTGCGGTACATTTGTTAGATACTGCTGAATCATTCATGTCCGACTGTGCTTAGACTGCTTCCATTGAGCTTGGCAAAACTATTTGTTGTTTGATCCAATTTCGGCGTCGGTGCTGTCGACGTCATGAACCGCCAACGTTTGACGTTGTTCGGGAAAGCGGTCTTAAAGGTGTCTGGAAGAATCGTCTGCGCAAAGTTTTTTCGGAAATGAGCGGAAACAGGCATTGACAAATACCAGGAGCTAATGATCCACATTATGTAACTGGCAATATGTCAAGGTGACTGGTGCTTCGTTGGTTTGTGGAAACACTTGTGCAGGCTGATTGGTGGAGGTCCTAGATTGATGACATTGCATCGACCTCACATGTAAAAACAAATATTTCTCAAAAATAATGCACATCTTTCAGGAAGCGGTTAAGAGCAGATGTCGCGATTTTCTTCACACATATTCCGTATGTTTTCTTTTACAATGTCGCAGAACACGTATTTTAAAAAAGCGGTAGGAAACATCAATCTAATGCATTTGTAATATAGTGACAGAATAGTTTTAGTTATATCATCGTTGCTGGCGTAATTGATCGAATGTCACGGTTTTGGAAAGAAAGCAAACAACCTTTCCAAAGCAGCACCTTCACTGCTTACAAAAAAAGAAAGAAAAAAAGAAAGAAAATTATAAAAAATGAAACGATTGTAAAACTCTGTCATCTATCATTTCTAAGAGAAATTACTATCAAATTATATTATTCATCAATTCGACCGACTTTAGATTAGTGCTTTCTGATTTCTTAAGGTTAACTTGAATATTTTGCTGAAAATTTTTGGTAAATGGCTAAAAAAAATTTGGCACCACAGCGCCAAAAAATGGGTTTGATTATGGCAGAATTTTACATTCCTTTCATTTTTTATAATTTTCCTTTTTTTCTTTCTAAAAAAAATTATGACGCGTGCAGAGCTAGAAATCCAAAAGAAACAAAAGAAAATATGGCATTAGTGGCTTTCAATTTATCACATGAACACTGTGTTCATTGTTAAGAAAAATTAAAAAACGCACTGGGGTGCCTGGGAAAATGCCCAGAAGCGTTTTTGTATTTTATTGATCTCATTATAACGTAGTTTTATATGACAGTAAATTCAGCAAATGCGGCCAGCATCAATTTGCATAATATACCACGTAAGAAGGAAATTCTTGTTTAAATCAAGTTTTACATTTCTATTTCAAAAATAACTTTGTTTCTTTCGTGATCCAAACAAGTAAAAATATTTTTTCCAATCTACCTCGCTCCCTAGAATGCAAAGTGGCGGGATCGTTACCTTATTATGAAGGAAATCAATGTAGGTTTAAATCTACAGCACTGGCTCAGCCAGTGGATTGCATTAAGCTCCCAGGATTAACGACACAGGCAACAACGTCACAATCAGCGGCATGTTGCACTGTCTCAACTCGCCGCTGCGAAATCGTCTCAGGCGCTATGCAGGCTTATATCGTTCTCTTGATATCTTGAAATTTTTCACGTTTTTAAATTATTTTCCTGCACAAAGTTAAACCTTAAATGCAATGGTTCATTGTTTTTTAAAAAGATTGCGTCTGAACATGCTATCAGTTGTAGAGTGCAAGGAAAACATCGTTCAGCATTTTGCCTTGGCCTCTCATTTCGTAACTAAATTTTTCTGTGGTTCATTTTAGATTAGAGGAAAAAAATTAGTTGAAGTTCTTCGTGAAGGAACAAATTTATGCCGCAATAAATGAAAATATTGCTACCGTGCTTGAATTTGGTAGCTTTTAAAGATATGTTACGGTGATTTTCTCTTCTTCGCATGAACAAAATCGCTTACGTTGATTTTTGCTACCCTTTATCAGCATTCTTCACGAGTACTTGACAATAAAAACGTAACTAATTGCTTTGGCATTTGCGACTTTGTGATGGTGACTGATAGGAATAGACTGTTTCAAACTGTGCGCTACTTGAAAGTTACTGTATTCCACCGGTGACAACATTCATTTGAAGGTTTATGTGTGTTCTCTACACAAGAACAACAGACCAGGCCAACTCCACTAAATAGACCTTGATGTTGCGCGCAGTGCGCATCTATACGCGTTACGCGCAAGCGATTTGATATTTAAATTCTTTTTAGAAAGGTCATACCAATTTGTTAAGCGCAACATAGCAGAAGTAGAAGCAATGGTTTCAAATTTAAACGCATCACCATCCATTGATTTCGAGTTCATTAAAAAGAACTTAGGCTGACTTACCTCTGAAGATCGCTACGATTACCATGGAGTTGAGCGTCAGTATCACAATCGCCATCGACAATTGACTGACTATTGAAGGAACCGAGTTCAAGAAATTGTAACACATGCCATGTTCTTTTATAGAATTGGTAAGGTTGTGCTGAAGTGAGACTGCAATTAAAAAGGTTACTGGAATAACAAAGGGCAGCAGTTTTTATTGTTTTTGTGTGTATACGTCGTACGATATATAATTTTACATAAAACTTTGGTTTGAAATCGTAACAGCTTAAATTTTGTTGGAGAGAAAGGAGTTGTTGCATTTATTTCATGTTTTGTACTTCCTGTCGAACCTAGAGGCCAACCTTTGAAGCGTGGTCTACTCTATACATTTAAGGCGTCTGACAAGTGCACTTCTGATGACTATCGGTCACGCGTATAAAGAATGGGCAAGGAATATCAAAGTGGATTCAGTTGCTTTTCAATAACAAATTTCTCATTTTATTGTGTTTACAGCTTGGTGTTCAGCTGCCTACAATTTGCACTCACGGCAAAAAAGTAGCAGTGCGTATATCTCAAATCACGGCCCCGAAATGTTTTTTTGAGGAAGTTGAACTAAAGCATTTCAACCATCAGCTGCACAAAACAAAACTACACTCTTCGTTTGTTTCATCTCTACTTTATAGGATGGATCAAAAACTTAAGGGTATAGTTTGAGTCAATGCGTTTATGATCGTGTTTTAAAAATAGCAATTTTAACCTCAAAGTTTTCAAGCAGTTATGTGCACGAGCGTAAAAATATTGAGCACAGTTACAAGGCACAGAGCTTAAATATCATAATAGTTCAAGTTTGATCTTATAGAAGTCATCCCTCAGGCTATAGTTTTGCGTTTCCGCGCGGTTGCTGTGAACACTCGATCTTGCAGAAAATGAGACCACGGATATATCCAAGGGTGCACTATAGGTCATACGCCACATGGCTTCCTAAAAGTCTGAGTCTGAAAAATCCAATCTTTTCCTAAAATCCAACTGAAGCAGACATTGTACGCAAAATTAGAAGTGCCACGAATTTCACCTAAGCTTCGCAGATTTTCATTTTGCCCGCATTCCGTCCTGAGAATTTTCGACTACTTTGTTGTTCAAAATTTTGCATATGATTTACCCAGAGAAAATTTCGCAAGGTTTCATGTCCTTTTAGGATGTCGCTATTGCTAAAAACTTGACCTCTAGAGCACTGAAGCGGACCATTAGCCACGAGGTCATGAACCAGGGCAGGTGAGAATTTTCTAAAAATCCACAATATCGTGTGACCTTGTTGACGTGTGCAATACGCTTGCACAGAACGTTTTTGACTATTAATTATTTTGCGCTCACTTTTATCGCATTTTTAATTTGCATGCTAAATGTTACAAACAGTGACGTAAGCATTCTCTTCACTCTGCTTGTTCGAGCATCGTTTCCACAAGTGGATAAAATATCAAAAAGTATCGAAAACTGCTCCGAAAAGTGAAATGTAACTTTCATAAAAATATTTTTGTTTGTCAATTATATTTCGTATCAGGGCCGCAACCAGCTGATATTCTCGGGGAGGCAAAATGAGTGTAACTTGTTGTTGTACCTAACAAATAAACATGATTTTGAAAATTTCGGTGGGGGCGATTGCGCGGTTGCCCCACTGGTTGCTACCCTGCCTAGTGCATTCACATTTGTCCGAGAAGCTTTATTCTGATGCAACCTGGACTTTTGCACGTAAACATTTCAACTGCATTTGATTTAAGGAAAAACTTTTCATTTTTACCGTTTGCAGCTCTTTGATTGAACACCTTGCTACCGTTCCTTTCCATGACATCAAAACTTCGTTGATAGTGTGATAGTGAAGACTGAAGTCAAATTCAAGGGATATATTATTTCAGATGAAAGCTTATGGCTTGAGAATCTCTGCAAAACAAATGCATGTATAATATAGCTAGACTGCACCTCTGCANAACGCCTGATGACCAACTGCTTTAAAGTCAGTAAACGCGGTTCCTCAGTTTTAGAGGTGAATGATTTTAAACGCTAGAAGAAGGTAATCAATCNCAACGGGAAATCGTTTTCAATGTGAGTCGACTTGCAACATTACGCTTCACTCTTAATGGCTGTAAACGNCACATTTAATTTGAGCCTATTTATATCGACAAGGAGTAGATTTAAACAGTACTTTGTGGTGTAATAGCCAACGAGACGAATACGAATCCAAGTAGCTTACTTTTCACAAAGAAAATAAGTCTTGCTTGTCAAAAAAATCGATTTGAAACGAAAATTACTTTTGATTAGGCGTTATGGGCAGCGAATGCTTGCCATCGTCTTGTAGTGAATATCATGTCCAGGGATGCCATTGGCATGCAGCTCTATGCGCAAGCTTCAACCACGTTACTTTAACACTTATTCACTCTATCTAAAGATGGGTCAGAGAACAGTGGCATGCGCTAAAAAGAGTACTCGGCGCAGCATCCACAGAACGGAGTGTGCTGAAGTAATCTACTTCGTTTCAATTCTAAACTGCTGATTGATTCGTTCTGCAGTTCCGATTGCAATTGCTCCGATATTAATCTAATTCTACTCAACTTTCTGATGGGCGAGAACCGCTCGACCAAATCTCTAAAATCGACTTAAGTTGATTTGTGCCACCAATTGGTAGATGAGCTCTGTAACGTCTGTCACCAGTTTAACACACTTCCGAGAATTTCTGTANTGCTTGCTCCATCAGTGTTCCTTGCCGATGCAACTAATNTTATTGCAAGGCCGTGTGCGGAGGTGTGAAATAATAAACAAGTGAAGCGATTTTTCCTCCACCAAGTGTTCTTTTTTTCACACTGAGCATTAATACCGNCGCGCAGGTTCTCTGTAAAGAGAGTGATCGTGAACTGGCGTAATTTTGCCAAGCAGGGGCGGATTAAGATTGTGTGTGGCCCCTGGCTGAAACTTAATAAGGGGCCCTTTCTATATTTACAAAACTGTTGTTAATAGGGAAAAAGATAAATGAACGAACAGAAGTGTTTGTATTATTGAAACCAAAAAAGCTTGTGCAAAAAAACGAATCGTCAATTGCTGTGATATGGACGTCACAGTATGAACGAAACTCATTGATTTCAAGTCTCTATTTCTTGCTGGAGACTTGGAACCAGATCGATAAATTTTCACAAAATACCGGTGGAATGTTTTGAATATACAGTGGCACCCTGTCGACGATCACCCCACTATCACCACTTCAATGCGGTCTTCCCTAAGCTAATGCATTACCTTTTGTTTCACTAACGCCACCACAATTGTGCATTTCAAAATCGTGTTGTTTTGGGTCAGTTGCGCCCTATGCTTCTTATGTGAGGTTTGGCTGAACAAAAATCCATGTAAATGAGAATTTGATTCTGATGGATCCACATCTACTTCGAAAATTTCGATTTTTTGTTTTTTTATCTTATTTCTTATATTTTTTCGTGTGTCAATTTCATGCTATCTAATAATAACTTGTAGCTAATTCAGGCTTTTTTAACTCGTCTTTATCATCATTGCCTATGATTGAGCCTTTGTAGAACTTACTCCGGCCTCATGGAGATGTAGTTTTTTGCAGCAGAAACTTCAATTTTGCTCTAGAGAGCCTGTGAAGACTAGGGAAATTTAAAGCAAGAAAAGTCAGATTTTTTTGTGCGCTTCAGGGAGCTATGAAACGAATTTCAAAACAAAAATCGCACCCCTACGAAGTCTATAACAAATGGTATAAAGTCATAACGATCATATTTTTCATGTTAGGTCATAAAGTCGTATTTTGCATATTTTCAACTTAATTCAATAAGGAAACCATGAAAAAAATCTCAAAAATTCAGATGAAACTAATATATCGCTGGATCTAAGCTGCGTCCTGCAAATTGAACCCATTGGAACACCCTGCGAATGTTGGCAAAAACGTAGGTTAATCGAATTAATTGAATGAAATGCAATGCACTGCCTAAAAGTGCATGCTCTTGCTGCCCCAAAGAATTAAACCAATGTCTACGCATGTTTTAAATTTGCTTCAAACCAAACTATATGTTTTGCTCATCTTTTGGGCCGTTTATTTTAGTGGGGCTTCAACAAACCATGAGGCTACCATCTCTTATGCCTATTTTCGCTGGTAATGCTTATTTGTACAGTAGTTGTATGTTCTACCTCGGTAATATTTTTGTTTGGTCATATGAAGTCATATTTTCCGAAAAATAAAGTCATATTATCAGGTTTTTACGTCATAAAAGTGACCCTAGTGAACACGCATGTCCATATTTGGTAATGCTTCAGTGACTATGGTGATGTCCATATTTCGTATTTCTCTAGAATTACGAGAAATACTATATCTGGTGAATGCTTTGCAGTGATGAGTGAAGACCACGTTTGGTATAAGTAGACCTGATGCATTGATCTGAATTGCGTCGTTGTGTCATATCTCACTAGTAGATCATTTCCATTAATGTCAGGCTGATCAAGTTTCAGTTATCAGTCCTAAAATGTCTTCAAGGATCCCAGTTTATGGATTGGGTCTCCTATAACCCAAAACGACGGTCATATTAGAGGATGTTATTTACCAATCTGTGAGCAAGTGCAGCCTGTGCTGTTTGTTGAACTGCTGAAATCCATATCGCCCAATCAGACTCAACGCGATAGTGTTTAAATTGTTGTAAGAGAATTATTACCGTTGTCTGAGATAGCAGACATACCAACCATGACAAAAAAGAAAGTCGAAGAGAAAATTTTAGCTCTTACCACACGAATTGCAAAGTTACGAGCCACAATATCCAGGAGAAATTCGGAATCAACGAAAAGAATATTATTGGATGAGGAAAAACGTCTCACGACTACGATTGCAATATGGCCAGCATATGTGGAAAGCCGCTTAGTACATGAACACGATGAGTTTTTTCTGAACTCCATGAGAACGGTTCGGCAGATGGTTATGCGACACTATTATGAGAAGCTGAAAAAGAGAGAGCACAAATTCTGATAAAAGAGAAGGATGCAAAGCGAAAATCGAGAAGGAACTACAGCAATGCGAAAAATGACTATGGGATCCTTTAACAATAAGCAGGGATTTTTAAGGGAAATGTTAGGTACGCGGTATGGATCTGTAGGGACCCGATTGATCTGATTCTAAGGACCCGATTTTCTCTGATTCTAGGGACCCAATGATAATTTTCTCTGATTCTAGAGACCCGATCTTCAATTCTAGGGACCCGAATCGGGTCCCTAAATTACCATAAAAAAACTGCAATAAGCTTAGGAAAAAGGTGAATAGAAAAGCTGAAAGAGAGAGAAGGCAAGTTCTGAGAAAAGAGACGGAAGTAATGCGAAAATGAAGGAAGTTAGGCGAAAAGAGAAGGAACTACTCTAATGCGAAAAATGAAACTGGGATCTATTAATAACAAGCTTAGGAAAAAAAGCTGGAAGAGAGAGAGCACAAATTCTGAGAAAAGGAAAGAAGGAAGTAATGCGAAAACGAGAAGGAAGGCGAAATGAGAAAGAGCTACAGAAATTCGAAAATGGCTATGGGATCCTATGACAATAAGCTTAGGAAAAAGGTGAATAGAAAAGCTGAAAGAGAAGCTGTTAAGAGAGAGAGCGCAAATTCTGAGAAAAGAGAAGTAACGCGAAAATCAAAAGAATTTAAAGCCGCTGATAGTGATTTTAATAGCGACCAAAGCCATGAGACAATACCGCAAGATAATTAGGAAGAGTCATTCACCTACTGGTACACAGCCATATATGCTTAGAACTCTGCACCCTGAGCCAGGAACCTCAGCATTTTTTCCAAGAAATTTATTACAGTCTTTAACATTAACTACTTCCGCTACACGTTTCAAATTGACATCACCTCAGCAGGCCACTTAAGCAGAGTTTTTTTGCGGTTGAAATCTCTGACAAACCAGAGAAAATTTATACGAACTCTTTGAATTAGCCAATTTGTGAATGTCCAAGGAATGCCAGTTACGAAGCTGTGCACTAGAAAATCTGATCATAAAATAATGCACCCATGACATTGCAGAACGCGGTGTTCGAATGAGTTCTGATTTTCTGTCTACCGTAAAATTGAGCAAAATTATCAAAATGTTGTTCAAGCTATTGAAAGGCACGAGGTGAGAAGCCAGATCTGAGAAGATGATCTTGTAGAAGGAATTTAAATCCGTGTAATACTTCTGATAATAAATATGCGTGGACTTTTTCGATCTCTTTTTGTCACTGGTATCCATATGGAAGCATGGGAATAAAAATGGATTATTAAAATAAACAAATCGTGTTTTTGAAATATGTGATTGTCAGCTTCCTGTGTAGACCTCCTAGAAATGTTCTAATTGACCTGAAAATGTTCATATTTGTTTATGTATCACAGTGGCATGGTATGCGATATGGGCCGATTAAATTGTGTAAACTTTTTCAAATTTCCGTTTTCAAATACACCCCAGCGACCACCCCCGGTGTCCAGAGGACGGCCACAGTTCAACTTTTACAAAACTGGCAATCGAACACCGCGTGACACGATCACACATTCTACTGGTATCCTTACACTGGAAAACTGGTAACCTGTCAGCAGCAATTTGTTCAACTGCATCACGTTGTCCTGAAGCACCGTGGATACAGGGTTGCAGGCGTGAGTGCACGCGCAGTAAGTGCCAATGTGACGTAACAAACTCATACTGTAAACTCTTCCAGAATTTTTACTTTTTCCGTTGTGTGATTTTATAGTACAGCAACGATAGGCTATGGCAGCAACTGAGACAAAGCTAAATAGTTTTCAATCAAGGAAATAATTGCAAAATCTCAGCTTTCCATACTAGATTCCCGACCAAAATAACACTGAGGATGATTCGTGTCTCTAAACGCAGTACATCCAGAACTCCACAGTTGTTTCAGCGATGTTGTTATTGTTTGATAGGTCTAACAGCGTGCATCCTTTTGGAAGCAGTGGGCATCGAAGAAGGTGTCCAGCTGTGTTTTCTACAGAACCACACCTACACAGAGTCAGGCCATTGTGGAGGGCCCACTGGGCAAGTGTACGTTTACTTCTGACAACTCCGGTGCGGGTCGGTTGAGACATTTACAATATCCAGGAAGCCTGGTGACCGGAGGCAGTTGCTTCAGCTGGCTCGATATTTAGGGCCGGTTTCGGGGGGCTGACTCTTAACCCATCTTTCCACAGTTCTAACCGAGTTTCTTCAGATGGCCTGGTAAGTAGGGGTGTGTTGTAAAGTAAGCTTTTTCTTGACTTTAATCTTTGATTCGCTGCCTGGGATCCGTACAGCATATGGCTTGGGTCGTGCATTGCTTTGTACCTTTCCCGTCTGCTTATCACCTCTTTTCGGATATCAGGTGGGGCAATTCCAGCGAGAAGGTACAAACATCTTGTGTTGGTGGGTTTTAGGCATCCTGTAAGATTGCGGCAACTGTCATTTAATGCAGGGTCGAGGTATTTAGCATGACTGGACCGAGACCATACTGGACAGGCATACTCAGCTGCAGAGTAACATAAGGCAAGTGAAGATGTTCTTGGAGTGTTAGGATTTGCTCCCCATTGCGAGCAGATGAGCTTACGGAGGATGTTGTTTCGCGTATTCACTTTGGCCTTGCAGTTCTGAATATTTTTTTGAATGTAAGCGAGCGATCTTGGGTAACACCAAGATATGGACAGCTTCTGTCCATTCCACATGATGTTGAGGGGACGGTTAGCTTCTATGTTGTCAAGGTGAAAGGAGCACACTTGCATTTTAGCTGGGTTGGAAAAATATAACACTAACCTAACCTTAAAACTAACCTAACCAAAATTTAGCTAACCTTACCTACCAAACTAACCTAACCAAAATTCAGCTAACCTTACCTACCATAATAGCCCAGTTTGAAACTTCTTAAATTGATATGATAAAAATCATAATTGTACTCAAGTCATTGCAATTCAGTATTTCTTTCTTCTGTTCACAATCAAGGACAAATCAGTAAGACTATTAGTAAGAACATGAACATGTACTCACTTATCAATAACTGTTGTGAAACTAACTTTCATTTATTACGTATGGTTTTACGTTCATTCGCAGGACATAACACTACAACACTACTCAATTTTTTTCATGTTTCTACTGCACTTAGAATAGAAAATGCCACTCAACAAAATTCTTACCTAAAAGCACATCTTACGACTTACTAAAGTCGAAAATCGAATGAGTTATTGAGTTTAGCGTCAGCAAGCTCAGAGATACTTGAATGAAATGTAAACAGTACTGAGACGTGCTTGATAAGGTTTGATTCTTGTTATAAGTTAATGTATTCAGTAAATCGATATCTGCCGATTTTTCTTTTTATTATTCCTTTTATTCTGTTGTAAGTCAGTTATCAACATTTGTACCAAATAATGGCTATTCACATAAAAGTAGTTTGCACCAAAATGTCCAAACTTCCAACTTGGAAGTAAATAGTACCAGAATTGGTATTACCAGTTGACATTGTCTAAGGTCTTCAATCCCACACGCAATGTGCTGAACTTCAAACATGCATCACAGTAACAAAGGACACACAAATACATTAAAGTACACGAGGAAATATAGCGTGGCGTATAAACCAACTCTGGCAGTCCTGCCTTATAACAACATGATTATCATCCCAAGTTAAAATCCAATTACTTTCACCATTGCTGAGAGACTTGACACCAGTGGCGTAACAAGGGGGGGCTGCAGGCAGCGGGCCTCGGGCGGCACCTTTGGACACTTTTCTGATTAAATATTAATTTTTGAAAAGAGTTCAAAAGATCTTACTCTTCTATATTATTTCAAAATAAATTTTTTAAAGTTGTAACTCTTTCCAGTTTTTGCGTTTAGAAGTCCTAAACTGGTAGGCTCGCCTAAAAAACACAACATGTGGCTGTGGAGTGAGCAAATTGATGAAATGTTCACCCAAAAGTCTTGGTCAAATCCAATGTGCTAAATTGCCACAGTGTTTGTCTTGAAATCAGGGCTTTTTCAACACACTTACGTAGGGAAACTGTCCCCCAGCCCTTCACCTTCCTCTCCAGACAAAGCCATTCAGGCCATCTCAGTCAAAAGTTTGAACAAAGAAAAGAAATGACATTCGACTGCAGACTAGCAAACATTAGGGCTCCGGTATTTCGCGGTTTTTCTTGCCCCTCCTCTCAAAATCTGATATAAAAGGCTTTGCATGAACTTCCAATAAATAGTTAAGGCTAGCTTAATCCCTTTTCTCCTATCGTTGGTTCCTCAGTAACGCACCAACGGCACATCATACATTACCTGACACCTAGGCACGACGAACATTTCGCTGTGGCAGTGATAGCTCAGCGGTGTAGTGTCCGCTTCTAAATTGGAAAGTTGCGTGTTCGATCTACGGCCACTGAGTAAATCGCCGTAACGCTCCTTGGGCAACAGCGTTCACCTCAACTGCCCCGGTAAGAAGCATATTTCAGGCGTTGGCGTGCCGCTATATGCCGTCACCAAATGTTAAAACATTTCTTGGCACATCTCATGCTATTTTTTAATGTTCAGTGGGATTCAATTCCGTATTTACTCGATTGTAAGCCGCCCTTGATTATAAGCCTCACGACATGGTGTTAAAACTTAATCTTAGCGGCCCTTGATTGTATTCCGCACTTAAACACGTTACCCAAGCCTCTGAGATACTTCCGCATACTAGTACCTTATGCGTTTATTCTTAAACCTGGTAGTGATGTTTCACCACTACAACTGCATCCTGTTCATCATAATACTTCCTGTGAAGAAGTGTGCATATGATTCTGAAGAGAATAGAATGCGTAAAGAGAGTTTGGTAGACAAAGTGCAGTCAAGACAAGACTGAACGCCATCTATACCTTTCAATAAAGTAAAAAATAAAAACATCTAAGCTACACTTGATTGTAAGCCGCCCTTGATTATACGCTGCACGAAATGATGAAATAAAAAACTTTATAAGCCGCGGCGTACAATCGAATAAATACGGTAAGTGCCACACGCTGTAACCCAGTCATTAGGTAGTTNANTAAAAATTAAATTTTGGCGGTTGAAGTGAAGACTTCTGCAAANGTAACGTTGCTCAGTTTCAATACAAATGCTGTTTTTCTGCATGATGTAATGGCGTCGGTAAACGTTTGAAGTCTTATATACATTCTTAGAGAATTAAACCGTTACTGATTACCAGATTCATTATTATAGCTGTTATATGCAGTAGCCAGGATATACACTTTTTTAGTGAAAGACAAGGATACTACACGAAATACTAACATACAAAGATGCTTACATCTGTAAAGTAGGTATGCCGCCATCACATCCAGGGGCGGAGCTAGGGGGGTGCCAGGGAGGGACACTCCCCCCCAAAATTTTGCCTGGCCCCCCAGTGGCCCCCCCAAATTTTCTGCGTGACGTCATGCCACTGGAGTAGGTCTCTTTCA
>JGI24159J19872_10001628_pt1 | contig 25206 bp, 11 predicted proteins | sample Ectturendosymbi4_FD_19872 | JGI IMG/M metagenome (IMG submission 19872)
GGTACGTGACCACTTCATTCATTTGTGTTCGATCAAAGGCAAAATAGCCACGTCATATGTTTTGCCTCATGAGGCAAAATAGATACAATCTTTTTAGATGTGAGTTATTTGGAATTTTTCGGAGTGTTAACAGGAGTCGGAGTTGATGTTTAAAAATTTTTGGAGTCAGAGCAAGAGTCCTAAAGCCAGAAGCAGAAGGGGAGTCGGAGTCTGAAAAATGTGACTCCGTTCATTTCTGTTGGTTTAGTGAAATGTTATGGTGAGGGCAATGCTTCTCTTCTTGCTACGTTCGAATGTACCCCATGTTCCGTGAGGCAGTCGCAGGAGTTTGGAGGAGGTCCAGTGCGCAGTTCGTTTTGTGCGTAAATATGATACGTACCTATGTTTTGAAGAAATCATATTTTATTTTTTCAATTACCAAGGATTTGGTGTATGCACGGATGAAACCGGCGAGGTTGAGTACCTCCAAGAAGGTTAATTTGGTGTTACAAACTGCGACGTTGCCTAAATTAGGCTGTGAAGCTTTCAAGGTCTGTATATCAGACATCCGGAAAGTTTTCTGGAAACAGTCGCTAAGCTAAGAACAAAAAAGTGATTTTCTTCGAAACGGAAACAAATTGCACAGGTCATGTCCATCGTTTCATTTTGCAACTTTCACTTCTCTGAATTCTGTTGTCTGCAACCAGTCTGGTTTTCAGAGACATAATTCACTGACCGGGACACCAACCTGAAAACTGGGATTGTCGTTTCTAAATCGGGACATCTGGTCAACTTGGGTACAGCGCCTGATGAGCTGGCATCCACGCGAAACCTTGTTTGAAATATAGTGACCTTAGTTTATAACTAACAGATATGTTTTGAAAAGCTCTACTGATAAGACTCGTGCACTTTTCTGTATGACAACGTTCTACGCATCAGACAAGCATTGAAAGATAAAAGGATCTCTTTTAGCAATCGCAGAACAATACCGCTAATTGGATGCTTTTATGGTTCTGTAATTTTTCAGGACAGCGGTTTTCATTCATCACAGATATTTTGAAGATTAAATTCCTGTCAACCCTCGTGGTCTGAGTCAGCCCAGCTGTAAAATTCTCTACTTCTTTAGCTGAATACTTAGCTGTTGGAATGAGCTGTTCTTAGTGTGCTCGAAGCCAGAGTGCATAGCTAGAATAGACATAAACGATGAGCTGAAAGAGAGACTACGTTTTACTTGGAGAACATGGCGGACTTCAAGGTGGCATTTAATGTTAATGCTCTGCTTAGCCTGTCACCGTGTTGACATTATTACTCACAGGGAAATCTAAGAGTTCTAGATATCTCTGTTACTCATTTTGTGTGCTGGGGAGGATATAAGAACACAAAGGCCCGAGGCAAACTCTCAGAAAGATCCCCCAAAATCGCAACGGCGAAAGGTACTGTAGATGAAGCCTACTGCAGGAATAAGTGGATAAAATAATTAAATTTGTTTCACTTTTCAATGTAAATACTAAAATACAAAAACACCAAAAATTTGTAAAGTTTTGAAGCTGGATGCATAATAGCTGACCCCTTAGGCACATTGCACATAATTTTTGTGTTGTATTGAAAAATATGGCTTGCTTCAAAGCTTATGAAATGTTGTTCTAGAGTGGTTCATAAGCTTTTAAACAAAACAGTGCAAACACTAAGTACGAAACTCTGAAAAGAGGCACTGCGACATTTCAAAAAAAGGGTGCCCGAGGCAACCGTCTCCCCTAATATCCACCCCTGGCTCTGTGGTGGAGTGGAAAAGACTCTGCGCTTACTAGTGTTGATATCTTGCAGGATAACTATTTTTCAGCCGGATATGGATATCCAACAAATACTTTTCTAACCGGATTTGGGTGAGGATATCCACATAAGATCATTGTTGTCGTGCTTGTTGATTGCTGGCAGCGGTAATTTATCAATAAATCTTCAGTAGAGAGACTAGGCTTGCAGTCAGATTCACAACAATAATGATATGGACAGACTCAACTTTCTTTAATTTCGTAGCATGAAACAACTAACTTTGCAGCAGGTGACAGAGAAGTAGTTGTCCTACTTTTCTCCTGTGGCCTGTTCATTGATGGCCACTTGAAGGAGTTCTGTCAGGGTGCACGATCTTCTAATTCACAGGCCATTCGCAGTAAAATACTTCGTAATAAAATTAGTCTACTTCGTTTATCTTCGCTGATGATTTCGCTTGGCATTCAGCTTGGCAAAGTGCGACGCAGACCTTATTTGTACAGTTCAAAACAACTCTGCTGCAGACAAAAAAACTTTCAGTCAACAACATCTGTAGCATGGTGTCGAAGTAATGGAGCTACGTAAAAGTAAAAACCGCACCGATTCAGTGCAACAACACCGCAAACCTTAACAATTACAGGCAATGCTTGATATTGAATAAAAGAAAATGGGATAATCTGGATAATTTTTTGCTCCGCTGTCGATGAGTGGCCTAACAGATTATCGATGTTAGCTGCTTTCTGTTTAAAAACCACGCAGTCAAACAAGTACCAAATAGTTTTCAAAACTTGTTTATCAGGATATACTCGAATAAACATGACCAGCGTTTTAAAATTACACACAACCTTGAGAATAGATACGCGGGGAATATCACGCAATCGCAGTGGAAAGGCAAACAGATTTGAAAACGTAATCAACGAGCATTACACGTTTTTTACTGGAATTTTCAATGGAATAACCCAGGGGTCTCCAAACGTTATTTGTCAGAGAACCATATGATAAGCCATTATACAATAGTTCGAGGGCAGGACATCTTACGTAATGTGGTTGTTTCGGGTATGTTACATTCTACCAAATCAACAAATTGTTCGTAAGTATTGCATATTTTCATTATGGACAAAATGACTTCGCGGGCCGTAGTTTGGAGACCCGGGAATAGACGATAAATTCACCAGGATTTCAAAAGCTAGGAAGTTCGGTACTGATACTCTCTTTATTTCCTTTTTTGTCGGAGGGATGTAGATTGGCAACAATTCCAAGATGCCGCTTTCCGTGTAAACGCACACATTCCTTCTAACATTTAGACATTTACCAAACAGTCAATTATCGACTGCTGCTCAGACAACAAAAATGGAAATGGAGATAAGCAGCTACATTTAGCACTAAAAATAGACTGAACGCTGGGACATAGAAATTAATATAATCTACCGTTTGTTAACGCAAAATAACAGGGATATTTGGACTTTCCAAAAAAGTTAAAAAAATGTGAAATCCATGTGGTGTATCATCTTGAATTCATTCCGTTTATGACCCTTTTCTGAGTTGACCAATGACAGTTGATTGCTTCATTCATGTTATGGTTGCTATTTGATGTACATATGCAGACCACCTGTCACAGAAAAGTGGCGGTAATGATTAATCACATCCTCTGACCCACCTAACCTTGGGCACGTGCCACACTGCTACTGTAATGCGCTTTGCTACTTGTGGTTGCCAATAGCGCACATACAAGAACGAATTTACACCAGGCTGGCGGATTGCAAAAGCTAAATATTTCCGCTTTCAACGTAAATCAATATGAAAATTTTGTAGATTTTATATACTTCTGGTTAACATTTCAATAACCAAAATGCAAAAGTCCGTGATGTATTTGTGTGATTAATTCGCGTGTATTGAAGATTTACCCCAATATTTTTCGTTAAGGAAACACACTGAGGGCACCTACTGGGAAGAAATGTTGCATCGATCAATTAAGAAGTTTATTGTTATGGGGCGAGGGACCGCAAGGTCATCGAAGCAAGCCCCACAAGTAACCAAATGATTAACGCAACACGTAAACAAAACAAAGGGCACTTAAACAAAAGTAAACAAATCGTTAATAATGTAAACAAAATGCAACAAGTAAACAAAAGACACGCAACACGTACAAACCCGATGACAGACGGCAGTGCAATTTAGCACATTAAGCAGACCATGGGGAGTCACCTATAAATATCTGTAGAACAGGACATTGAGACAAATAGAGCACGTTCGCATTGTTAGGTTTTACTTCAGTGAAAAATTAACTGCGTCAACTAGTGAAATCAAAAGAATCGTTAACACGAAGCAGAATTGGAGCACACAGGCAAAATTTGAAAGAAGTATTTCTCAGATGATAGGTATTACAGCATAGCTTGATTCAATAGCAATTTTGGTATGTTGGACAAAAGACTAGGAATGATTTATTTCTTAAGTCTTTGGGAATATTGTTCCAGAGTCTTAGCCCGGTGTGTTGTATAGATCTTCATGTTAGAGATTTATTTGATGAAGTTGTAGTCAGATTGTTATTAGTAGCTATTTTATTAGGATAATTATGCCTTTCGTTAACAGCAGGAGATGAAACGTGGAAAGCAATTGTGAACTGTTTTGTACGTAAATTTTCCTAGTTCGTATTCATAACTTTGATTAATTTGAAATATTTTGCATGAGTGATATGAATCTAGCATAGGGATGTGAGCCGCTCTAGATATTTTACAAATACAGCGTATCGAACGGTTATGAAATACCTTCAGATGAGTTTAATACATTGCAGGTCCTTTACCCCAAGTCAAAATTGCATAGTGGAGATGACATATTAAAGAGAGGTAGACTTTTTGTAATATTTTGATATCAGAAATTTGATGAAGTTTGAAGAGGACGTAGCAATCTTGAGCTACTTTCTTTTCAACAGAAGCAATATGTTCTTTCCATGTTACATTGGAAACAATTATGGTGCTTAAGTATTTAATAGAGTAAACTTGCTCTAATGGAACATTGTTGCAATTTATGTTTAGAGTTACAGGTCGCAAATTTTTTAGCAACATATCGTCATGTCGTTCTTACAAAAGCATGAAACAACACTTTTCGGTGATGAAGTAGTTTGGAATCTTAACATTTCCAAATTCAAAAAATTTGCTATTTGATCATGCTCTTGAAAGCGTAGCCATAGATGCAGTTTCAAAGCGTGTCAATTTTGTCATTTCATGGATGAAGTCACGTGGTTACACAGATCGCCCCGAGCAAGCCGCTAATTTTTCAGAAAGGAGGTGTGTTAAACTAGCCAACGAAAAAACAGTAAAATCTAAGCTAAAATTTCCATTTATAATTTTTCAAAACAAAGATCCGTAATACCAAAGTACGGTATTTTTTAGTTTTGCTCTTCTGCAATTTGCAAATTTGCCGTGACAAAAAAATCAGTGTTTGCACACAATCCGGTTGGAATACCTTCAATTTACCCCAAAGCTTTGTTTGTTCATAAAAAATGTTAGAAAAATTCTTTATCAGAAATCACCACTCAAAAGGCCTCACTTTTGTATACGTCGATCATTTTTCTAATTTTCGACATCGGCTGAAAATCGTTAGAAAATTGTGATTTTTGCAATATCATTATCAACCAGAAACCTGTTGTACGCTCAGCGACGAGGATGTTTTACGAATATTTTACATACAAATTATATTGCCCCTGAACGTTCTTCGGGCATACTCACAAAGCAGTTTTGAGATTCAAGTTAACAAGAATCCAGAGCTCCTTTTCAGTATCATACAAATAATGTGCACCCCCGTATTGCAGGAGACGCTCTTTGATTAGATCTCGATTAGTTGTTCTTGAGTATGAAGGTGTTTTTTTACGGGTGCTGACACACAACATTCGAAACAACAGTCAGCAACTATACCTTAAATAACTCTTGTTGATTTTACATCGCTACGAATCAAACAGCAAAAATAGCCACATTACCTTCTGTTTCCTTAGATTTCAAATTTTTACCAAAGTTTTGAAAGAAAGCTGGCGGAGGGTCCACTGGATGATTAAGTTCTTTGACTTCTTTTCGAGCCGGTACTATCCCTGTTGTACATACGTTCGTTTGTTTTTAGTACTGTGAAAGCTCGGTTTATCAAAAAACTACAGGCCTACTGCGCCTTATTTCACCCGGACACAAGGTTCATACGTGCGTAAAAGAGCAAGGTTCAATGCACAATAACGAACGCTGTTAGTAGGATGGGGTGAATGGCAGTGTTTGTAGAACTTTCATAGAAGCCCAGCATTTTTCTATGGACATTTAGGGTGCTAAATCCAAAGTCATTGCTATTTGCTACTTGCGACCACATTTGACCACTTCAAATGCTAATTTGTACAAAATGGAGGCTAAAATTACGATTTTTCGTGATTTTCGTTTCAGCATAGCGTACAACCTGATCATACACAGGTTTTGTGGGTCATAGATCACGAAAATGACACGGTATGATCCACCTGTTGAGATGTGGAAACCTGTGCGGTAAGCATATTAAAAATGTCTGTAAAATTTATTATATTTTTAGGAAATTTCAAGCAAACCTATATGATTCTAATATATTGTTCTCGGCCTCTAGGTACAAATAAAAATTTACAGCTGAAGAGCTGCGTACACAAGCACCAGGAACGCAATAAAACTCCACGTAAGTGGCAGATAATGCCGTTGATGGAATGCTTCTGATATTTCTCTTTAGTATTCGAGTTCGCAATGTATTGTTTTTAATCGGAACAAGCCATGTTGGCATGTATTTTAGCAGGCCGCGGTGGGCCTGTGGGTTGTTAGTCCGCTATATGCCTCTAGCTTAGTTGGCTGAGGAAGGCCGCGGTAGGACTGTGGTTTAGTAGGCCGCTGTAGACCTGTAATCTGCGACAGACTGTGGTAGGCGCGACAGACCTGTAATGGAGAGCGCTTTAAACCTGTAATTTCTAGATATACCCGTGCTAGTTTTGCACTTTCTATCAAACTACAAGACTCATTCGTTTTCGTGTTGCCGTAGTTAAAAAATTGTTAGCAGATTGTTTTGAACAGAGATAAATTTAGCACCTGATTTACGTTTGTGAAACTCGCGACGTACCTGCTATCGTGTCTTTATAATACCGATACATCGTAACCCTTTATAACTCCATATAATACAATGGGTAAACATTTAATGATGTTTTTATCAAATTTAGCTTATAATTTAAAACTGAAAAAACGTTTTGAACTACTAACCTGAATGACGAAGGTCGCTGGGACATCTTAACGCTCTCTTCACCTGCGAAACAAAAATACCTGATTTGTACTAAGTTCTACGAGGGCTGCTTTACACAGAAATTTCAATACTTCATTGGTAGAACGCCACATATTTAATTCTCAACCTGTATCTCACCTCGAACTTTCGAATGGATTAAATTACGAAAAATAATTTATATTGAAAGAAAAAACTTATCAAGCCTTGATATTCGAGAAGATTGTAGGGAAAGTAGTGAAACAAAATTATAAAAATGCATTACAAAGCCAGAAACCACAGTGTGATAAGCTGGATGAACTTCAGTACAATCAACATTGAATAAAATTTCAGTCTTGCAGAGGAGCAAAGATTCACTTTATACATGAAATTACTTCAGGTGATTGCATTGCTCGCGATGACTTTCTTAATTGAACTATTCACATCATTCAGAAATGCCCACGGTGTCAGAGTGTTTTGCAGTGCAAACCACTTTAAGGCGAGAAAAAATTTTAATGAAAGTCCAAGCCACTGCGGCAAAAGCAAAAGTTGACCGGAGGAAAACGCTAAAAAATTTTGCAGTCGAATTTGCGAAATCAAACCAGATATTAATGAATTTAAAATCATTTCCCTGACATATCAAGAACTTGCTAAACTTCCTTTCAGTCGAAAAATACCAATTCACCCTAAAGGTTTTAGTATTAGGAAAAAAAAATTTGACCCATTTTGGGATTAAAACTCTTCTTTGATTGTTGCAGCATCACGTTTTACTTCTCAAAAAGCCCAGTTTTCAATACGCTGGCTTAAAGATTTAGTGTTCTTTTAAGCTAAAAAGAGAAACATTCTTACTCGAATCTACAGAAAAAAATTTGCCTGTATCTGTTTTTATGACACTGCAAACCAATTGACGAAAGAACAACAAAATCATTACCTCTCGATTGTTTTCACGAATCAACATCAAAACAGTTTCTTTTCCGAATTTGTGCCGTATGTTCAAAGGAATGTCGTCCTCTGTAAGTTCGCTTTGATTCGACATTTCGGAACCTGTCGTTTTCTGCCCAACGAACAGTTACTTAAGGTGCATTTGCACAATATTGCTACTAAACGTTTACAATGCATGTTATGAAAACAGAAGTACTTCTTACATATTTTCAAATATTTACTAAATTACCAAGCTTTTATGGAAAATATCTCAGATGCAAAGTTATTAGCTTTTGCGCAGTATTACTCAATTGAACAACTAACAATTTTGCTGGTTATATTTATTTAGTAATGAAACATAATGAAACACCAATTGCTATAAGCCAGCATGTCCTGAAAACGTGTAATCGGACGGGATGAGTCAACTGCACCTGATCGTGGAAGCGTTAACGTTTGCTCAGTCGTAGGCTATAACCCCAACTCCTCATCCTCTCAACATGATCAATCGACTATCCTTTCGTGCAGTTATTTTCTTACAAGATATGAAACCAAATAATATTGTTCTTGGGAACGTGGAAGATACTAGGCCAGATTGAATCTTATACTGCACTGGTCGGTGAACTCCGGTCAGCGGACCTATAATTCATCCTTGGGGCATTCAGTGCTTGGCCGCGTAACAGAGCATTCCGTTTTTGCCTCCAGTAATGTTATTTTTGTTGTTTCTCTCGTGACGTTTACATCGCTTTACAGCAATGAACGCTCCGTTGAAACTCGGTTACGTAGAAACGATTTATGATGCCAGAAAGGTTGATCACCACTGTTTTGAAAGGTGCATGCCGTCAAGAGAAAAACTAAACTGCAAAGAAGATACCTTTCGAACGTCTTCATTGGTATCAATTTTTTTGGGAGGTGTCCAGTAGGTTTTGGGAGGTGTGCAGATATTTCGCTTGTTTATTTCTCTGTCAGGCGTTGGCAGTCTTAGGTATCCACCTGGAGCACTGATGTCGCTATTGGTTGTCTCGTCTCTGAAGCGCTGTCCAAGCAGCCTCACGTCACCGTGGGATTTATAGAATTCCGGATACTCTCGCTGCTTGAAAGCTTCGTGATTGTATTGCAGTGTGTTTCCCAAACCAACCTGTTGATGTTTATAAACTGATGAGGAATTTTTCCACTGACATAGCCAAATCTTACACTATTTGCAAATTGCTTAATCTCTTCCGTGAATAAATGTTGAAGGCAGAATCGCCATGAATTTCTTGCATTTTACTGCAAGCACTCTTTAGTCGTTAAGCAGCCTTTGCTTCCGAAATGGAGCGATCTTCACATACGTTGGAACTACAGGTAACGAAACACAAAACTAAACAAATTTTTAAATGACCCTTCTTGAAAGGACTTAACTTGCGTCTTCCACAAGAACAGTGTTTTAAGGTGTTTTGAGAGATCATTTCGGTCTCTCANATTTTTCCAACGGACTCTCAAAATACAGAAGAACCTCNCTGCATAACCAACACCACAATACACTGAAACCTCGCTTTAAGACTATCTCGAAGTTTAGATGAAATGCTTGCGGTCTCTTAAAATGTCTCAACGGTCACCAAGGTCAAACCATAAAAAACCCTGCACAAGAATAGCATCATTTGACTGTACAGTGTACGTGTAACACATGCTGGTGTATCAGATGAAATAATAAAGAACGCTAAGTTAAATGAAAAGTGTTTTTTGCAACGCAGAATTTTTCACAAACGTTTTTTTAATATTGTGTCGTACGTGAAATTTATTGGTAAGCGAAGCTTACTTTGAACTTGTTTCGTGGAAACGCAGGTATAAGAAGCAATGAAGGTTGTCAGCGCCAGTTTTGTTTTTATAAGGTCTTGGGTCTTCAGCAGCAAACTTCTAATAAAAAGCGTCTTTAATGACACGAACCACAAACTCTAACTTGGATTTGTCAAAGCAGGTCAGAAGCTTCCACAAATGATCCATTGTCACCTGCGATTTTTATACGTGCACAACATTGTGACGTTGTGATGGCGAAAGACCTACTTTGTTTACTTCTCTTGCATTAATAAGATCTTTTGCCCCGGTTTCGGTAATCTTCAAGCTTGCTGTTCTGAATACGTTTGTAGCGTCAGGAGGAATGCGGAACTTTGGAACTTGAATTTTTGATTGCTTTGCAGCAGGCTTTGCACCTGCATTTCAAGAAATGATTAAATGAAGAAAACGCGTTACTGAATGAACTGCAAAGTTCTTTTAATGTGAACTAATTCATGTTGCTAACCTAAACGTTCAGAAAATCAGACTGAAGCTGCACACGCGTGTGTTTTGTTATGCTTGGTTTCTGTTAAGGCAGGCACGAGTTTCATTTAATTTACTTTTTAAAATGAATAAAAATATTTGATTTGGGTCGAGAAACAATTGATTTAAACGTTTGAAAGTGTTTAAAATGTATAGAAAACAACCAAAAAATGAAAACGCAACGTAAATAGCACGCTATGGCAAGGAGTGCAGGAAAACTATTAACTACAGTTCAGATATATTTCATTGCCTGTAGAGACATGCAGCTATCTCTAAGTTTGAAAAGGTGAGAATAGCATTTAAGTTGTCAGGATGGTTCCATCATAAAAACGTAAAACTGTAATTTCTGAGTAGTAGTTTCGAAGAACTGCTTGAGTAACTATTTCTAGCAAATGCAGTTTTGTTGCAACAAAGCGTTGGGCAACTTTCACGCATTTCTGCTGATTAGCTTTGGAGCCAGGAAAACTTATGTGAACTGCGCTGCTTGATAGAAGCTGTTTCGTTCGAGCGCTTGATGCTATCAGCAGAGCATGTTAGCACATATCTGTCAGCACTAGATAAAACGTTCCGCGCAACCACGTTCTGTGCAATAGCACGCCCAGGAAACAAGGTCTGATAAACGTGCTGCTACGCGAAAGCATAGTGCCTGGAGGAGTTTAGTACATCAAGTCAACCGTACATGTCAAGATTTGTATTTACGCTATTTACGGCAATACATCTTGGTCTTGGCACTGGGAGGTCAAACAATTGCTTGCTTTTTCAACATAGGCAAAAATATTGCTTTGTTTAATTACCATGAAAAGGTTCTTAAATTGTCCAGTTTTTAAGTTATTATTAACTTTAAGATTTTGTGACTGAGAAATTAAATACTTTTTTTGTGATTGAGAAATGAAAAAGAGAAATGAAAGTAAAAACTCAAGTGCACTATTTTGCTTACTGAGATTTCCAGACGAATCTGCATCTTTGCAATATTTTGATCACACTCCTTTTAAATAAAACATGGTTTAATTTGGTGTTTATGGGCACTAGCAGACATTTTTATGGTCAAAAAGTGCGTTTAAAATTATTGGAAAGCATTTTCTAGGGCAGCGTTTCTTAAGCTTTTTTATATATCTTACCCTGTTATCAAACAAGATTGCCAGATTTACCCCCAATACACTCAGTTATGCTCATTTATTAAAAAACGAAATTAACAAACTCTTACAGTTTAGAATGATTTATAAAAATTTACATTTGCTGAAATTTATGATTCAGTAAATTTACCCCGTTGGAAGATGAAATTTACCCCCAGTGGTAAATTCACCCCGGGTTTAGAACCACTGCTCTAAGGTGCCTAAGCAAAGTGGACATGTTTTTGCAGACCACCTGATATTTTAAAATATAAAAATATTGAACGACATTTTACATACACCTCTTTTCAATTTCGATATTGTTTTGATATTTCCGGTTTAAATCACTGTCGCAAAAGCTAAGTTTCATTTAGAAATTTAATATTTGTACGCAGCTTGGAAATTAACAGGACGACTATGTGAAGCATTACGGACTTTTAGTTGTTTCTTGAAATCTTAATTTTATAACCTCCCGAAAAATAATTTCCACTCAGAAAATTAATTTTTTTTCATGCAGTTCTGTTTCACACATCTCTGCGACATGTACAAGCATCCCTTCTTCGATATCAGCACCCTATTGCACATCCCATACTTTAAAAGAAACATTGTTTTACTATGTTTTTAGCAGTTCTCGGAGAGTTCAGATCATAAATGTAAATTCTTTCACAAACATTTAATTTCTTAGTTTAAGGATTTTCGAAAACAACAAATTTTGTTTGGCAGTCTCACAGTGTTTGGAACTGCATTTTACGTACTGGAAAACGAAAGAGAAACAAAAGAGTAGACTGCGTTTTTAATAACTCGGTTTCACTGCACTACGTGAGTCACGCATTGTTCGCTTGCCGGCACTGGGCTGAGAGTAGTTTGGTTCAGGACTTTTATAGAAAACTATTGGAAAATTGAAAGATTAATTTGTTTGAAACTGGTGTTTGTTTTCATATTACAGTAAAGCGCATTTTTCAAAAGCTGCCATTTGAGTGGCATGTTTTGTTCAATGAAAATCCAAAGAGGTCATATCAAAAACAATTTTGTTTTAGGATATTTTCAGTTATTTTTTGGAGTTTCATGATTGTTGCCTGAACATTTGTTCTGTATTTGAAGGGTTGCAGAATGCTTAAGAGAAATTACTCCAAACCCCCAGCAACTTTGCTTTCGCCTACAAAGGTGGCAATTTATCATCAGAAAGGGTATACTACAATCTTTAGCTAGTTAAAACGTAAGAACACAGGTAGGTGAGGTGAACACAACACAGCAAACACAAACAATGAATGGAAGCATCTGATAACTTACTTGACATTGCAAACGTTTTGGAAACAACGTTAGGCTGAGCGGAAAGAAGTCGAGATGGTGGTGAGCGCGGCAGACTTCGATCGATCAGCGCGCTTTGCGTTCGCAAAGTTCTATTTCGTGCAAAAGAAAGGTATGCTTCTTGTTTGGGACTCGCACTGTTTGCAAACGGTTCCGAACTTTTATCTGGTTTCAGGTAATGACATTCAGTCCACGCTCCCTCAGCAGCAAACGTTTGAGGTTTTGTTGCTGTACTTCCTTGATGAAGACCAAACTCTCTTTCGATAGGCGCTTGTATCCGCGATCCCCAAGCTTTTTCGACAGCTCCTTGTTCTTCGTGCTGAACGCGGCGTTGCCACTTTTCTTGACGCTTTTTGTTGCAAAAAATTTCCGCTTCACGCAAAGCTGCACGAAGTAAGGAAAGCTGATAATAAAATTAAAATAACGGACTGATGAAAACCCATCAAAGTTCGTTTTCAATACTGAAATTGTTTCCAAGTCAATGAGTTCTGTTTTTATGTTATTTGGCATTTTAATTGTCTTTTATTCACTACGTGAGAATGGGTTTATAAAGGCTAAAACGCAGTCTTCTTCTGTATCAAAATCACAAAAAGCGATTTTCAAATGAATCTTGCGATAACTTCATCTCATAGTGCATTTTCTCAAATTGCCATTATCAGCAGCATATTCAATCTGTTCTTAGACACGGAATGTGGTTAATTGCCACTTTATCTAACTGCGAGATGAAGAGTTTTAACCTCATTTTGTAAACTTGTTTCAGGATGATAATAAGGGATTTGTACGAAACAAAATTGATAAAAATATCGGAAAGGTTTACTCTCTTACTTTATTATGATTAAAGGGATGGAAACCGCCACTTCAAATCATCAAGATGTACCAAATTTGGCACATACGCCATACAGGTTGCCACCTCTGCCTTACAGCCAACGTTATTCCCAGGCACACTCTGGCTCAGAATTATGACGCTTGACAAGGCTCCAGCTATGGATGAAATTTTATCTTTCAAGGGAAAACAGCTCTTCAGCTATAAACGGCAATCAGTTTTGGTCCAGTGAACTGATAGAAAGGTGGGAAGTATTTCTCTTTTCAATACTTGCAACTGAGTCTAGCCCTAACGTGCTGTCTACTCCTTACCATAAAACACTGGGGAATGCGAAGTGCGGTCAACTGATGACTGGGCAAGTTAGTGACTGTGATGTTTGACCAAAGCTTGCTATGAAATTTTCTCAATGCGATCATCCTTGCTGCTGGAGGTAATAGTACACACATCCAAGCCCAAGTAAGACGTCTAGCGTTAAAAATGTCTGAGGAACACTGTTGTACATTGCTAAAAAAGTCAATTCAGCTTGCATGTTTTCGTGGATATTGTTTTAGCACAAACACTTACCACCAACAACAACAATCACTTAAATCTTTTTTTTTTCAAATCACTCGCTCTTACCTTTTTGGTTGCTAAGCAGCAAACGGCACTTCTGATAATTGTCCAACGTCGTTCCAAAGATTGTTCTGTCAGGTTTGGCCTTTGTTCTTTGAGCTATGCTGCCCAAATAAGCAGGCTGAGCGGCGATTGAGGTCAACATGGTCCTTCACATTAATTAGGAGCAATGTAATAGGCCTACGTTCAACCTTGATTTAACGGTATGCGGTTGTGAACGGTAGAGAACCAATTGATGTACGCTGAGCATTGTCTCCAAACAACGCTTCCAAGTTACAGCCTCATTTGGTACGAAATGAACCGTTCATTTTTAACAATGCGCATTGTTTTAGTGAGATTCAGAGATCGCCGAGCAAACGGAGCTAATTCAATAATCGCCACAGAGTATCAGTAAAGCCAAATGAAGCCATCCTGAAATGAGGGTATTTGTCAATGTTGATCAGCTTTCACAGCCTTTTAATTTGACCCACTGCTTTCAAATACTTTCTTTTCTATATCCTAGTTGTACACGAACCAACGCCTGTGCTACACATCGCTCAAAGAAATTTTAATTACGGTTTACAGGCCTTATTGCTAGATCTGCAAATTTATTAAAGACTGCCAGTTCTTGAGCCACGAAAAGCATCGTTGGAAACTCTGTTTATACACATGTTTGAATTGTAGAACAGTTCCGCAGACATAGCACACCAACAATGCCTAGGAGTGCAACATTGTTCTACAAACAAAGCCAGGCTTCACTCCGATTGAGACCTGTTATCAACTATCGCAAGTATCAAAACACAAACTCCCGCTGTCGGCTTCACCGCAGCCATCTGAAAACTGTCACTATTCAAAGAATTCCACACACGTTTAACTAATGTCTTTTATGAATATGACTCGTTGCGCAACTGCACATAGTTCTGAGTTGTTGGGAAAGTTTGCACATTTCTGCCTCTCACGCACCTACTGTACCAGTGAAATATCTTGCCCTGGTGTTTCACGGAACGGTTTGTGAGCCGGATTTTCTTTTGTTCTTCTACGGCAATTTGCAATGCATTAAAGGCGATAATACTAAAAAACGTATCTTAGCACAATCAAGTTGTCAAATAAGAGTGTTTTTTACATATGGTATTTCCCTGTTAGGTCTGGCAACGGCTAGTAAGCAACTCTATGAATTTAGCTTAAGCACAAGCAAGAGTTGCTTCTTTTCATCTTTTCTGATTACTAAAGTGACCATTTGTAAGCTTTGCAAAACGTAATTGCCATGTAAAAATAAATAATGTTCCATATCAGTTTCACGTGACGTGGGGAAACTGTTTATTGTTACAAACATGGGGAATTTATCCCAACATTTTCACCAAACACCCTCCTTGTTCAATAACAGTGCCTCTTGTTCGATCACCGCGCTGTAAGAAACTTGAAACCACGAATGGTCGAAGTGAAGCAAAGCGCCTCTCAGTAACACAAGATTACTGATAACGGCTTTGTCAGTTATGTTCGCCAACAGAAGAGGTAGTCACCAACTGTTTGAATTGAAATCACTGAGCTGAATCTGTGATTGCTATCAAACGCATGAGCCCTTTCACTTATGTGTTTTTAGAGAAGTATAGTTTTGTTTATTATGGCAATATCACAACTCTAACAATTAAAACCCTCTTTCATAATAGCCTGAGCGTAGCAACCCATGAATCACAAAAGGAAAAACAGAGTGTATTGTTAATCTCTGTGTCAGAGTACCTAACCTTCGAAAAAGTGCTATAGGAAAAAATGTTTCATTACCAGCATATAAAATAGCAGAGCAATCATAAAGCTCAATCTGTGCGGCGTTTCATGAGTAAAAGTTGAAGACTCATGAAAAACAACTTCGATGTCTTCCTGATTTCATTTGTGAACTTCAAAAAGCAACAAACTGAAAAAATTCAACCGTTACTTAATGCATGAACATTCAGCGTTTTCATTTCTCTTTCATTTGCGATTTAGGGAGGGTTTTCAAGTCAGTAACCAGAGTTAATCTTCTTTCGTTGTTGTGTTGCTTATGGGCAGCAGCTTGAGATACAGCAGCTTGCAGATGTCTTCTCTTTATTGATGCATAGACTGCTTTTCGAACTTTCGATCCATGCAAACAGTAAAGGTAAAAGATTGCGACTCCTTGCAGTCCGTTTGCAATGATATGGATGCACATGAACGCCACAGACGCTGCGTAATCTGGTAATCCTGAAAGAGTCGATTTTATGCGTTTACTTTCCATCTCACTCCAATGAATTCGTCATTTCATTATTAAAGAGCTTTTAAGGTCAAATATGCGCAACTGCCACGCCTAACAGAAATTTGTTTAAAGATAGAAATGTTTGTCAGGTGGCCAGAATAAAATTTTCTATGAAATTCTTATATCACTCATTGCGTTGTCAGCAATACATGCAAAATATTATTAACACAATCAATAACCAACCTGTCATTAAACCAAGCATCCAGGGAACACCAAGCACAGGTAATAGTATTAAAACAGCTTTAGCTCCAGCCAGCAATTGCTTCGGATTGTTTCTTCTATTATTTCCGACGCCGTCTGAACCGTAACGAATAGCCTGTCTGCTTTTTGCATGGACAGTTTTCACAATGTGGACCAAGACGGTGACGTTAAACACGATCACTGTGAGCAGAGGTACGGCTGTGAATATTATGAACACGGGTGACCAGCCCGGCTTTATGTGACACATTTTGTATTTCCTCGTCACCAAATTTCTTTCCATGTACGTTCCATCTGCAAAAGATCAAAAGTATAAACTTTCCACAATTTCCCAGATCAGGTTGTAGGACGTATAAGGTTGAAAAAAGGTTTTTGACTGCTTGACACCAATCGCATGGTGTCCTGGACGAAAACTTAGCTTGCGCATGAATGACGACAATATTCTTACGGAAGTCGGCTACTCTGTCTTCCTGCAGCTTTGAATTACTAAAACAGAGCTGAGTAACTTATTGGTGTTGATTACATGTGTCGCTGGCTATTTGTCTACTCATGTATGCAACCTGAAGTTTTACATGTGATTCTAATTTAGGTCAATTAAAAGCTCTCGGTTTTCTATAAGCTTTCGAGGAATCAGCCGACTGGGCTCTGCTTTCTCATTTTTGCGATAATTCAAGCTTGCATATATCTGTATTCATGTAGCTAGTCTTCACAAAGGTGATAAACAAGTGAATCAATCGGCAATTTTTTTATATTGGAAATCGATTTCACGTAATACCACGCATCCTCACTCCGTAAACGGTTATTCAATTATAATCTACTTTACGTGTGGTGTTTCCATTCCGTTGATTCCTCGGTGGCTCTTTCCTGTAGTGTCTGTCTCCTAGTCGTTGCATTTTATATATTTTGCATCCTACGATTTTACCGTATATATGTAAATCAGGGGTCAGCAAACTTCTTGGCTCTGCGGACCGGATTCAGCCAGGCACTATTTGGCGGACCGGGCCTCAATAAAATAATGGATGTTTGACACATGCAAAATTTATTACAACTCGTAAGTCGAAATGGCACTGATTCAGTGAGAGATCTGGACTTGCTTTAATAAGATGCTCCAACCTGTAGGGATTATGGTAGTCAGTGGAACCCGCAGTGTGTCCCTTATGTCAGTAGTTCCAATCACGTTTGGACCAATTTGGCCTTGGTTCGGCAAGGCCCGGTAACAATTTCTTCACGGACCGGCACCGGGCCGCGGCCCGGTGTTTGCTGACGCCTGATGTAAATCACCAATGCAGCCTACGACAAATTCAACCTCGAAGACTACCGTTTTTAAACTTGTCGCTAAAGACTCAAGCTTATATTTGCTGTTAAAACTTTTGCCAGAAGCAGCAAGCAAGCCTGAAGGTTCTGACTACACATACAGTGCCGCTTTTTGCGCTATAGTCGCCGATAATTAAAATTTGCTGATTAATTCAACTGCGATTCCTTTGCGGAGAGACTAATTATTTGAACCCGGATATGTCCACGTCCACATTATGGCAAAGTTATGAAAAACGGAGCCCAGTCGGTTGATTCTTTAAATGTTTCCAGCAAACCCAGAGCTTTCCATTGTTGAATTACATTATTTTTTATAACTTGTGGTTTAGAAAGAAGCAAAAGCATAATTTGAATTGTGTGCAGTGATTTATTTTATGCAGCAAACCAAGAATTCGTTGTGGGAATGTCATTGGCCCATAGTTAAGTTATTCAGTACAATGAGGATATCCATTGCATTGTTGCAAACGTCAGAAAGTTGTAAACGTGACTTTTGCTCAATAATCATGGGTATGGCCTACCACTAACGCTAGATGGCCAATCCAGTGCTCTGAAGATGCCAATTTTTGCCTAATTTATTGAAAAAAACAAGTAAATTGCCACTTGAACATTTTCTCAGGTCCCGACGACGTCACCGTGACCACCCAGTGACGTCACGCTGCTCCACAAAAGTTTCAAAACCAAAATTTCCCAATTAAAAAAAATCGAAGCTAGAAGACTTTCCGCACCTTCAGAGGGTTCGACTAGCCTCTCTAGCTCTATCGGTTGGCGAGTTATGGCCGAACACGTCCGAGCCAAAATTGTGGTCCAATTAAGGCACGTAGAATCCACGATCGTGCCAGAGACATGTTTGGGCATAACCCGTCACCCACTAGAGCTAGAGAACTGTTCAAACCCTCTAAAGATGTGGAAAGTCTTGTAGTTCGATTAAAATAAATTGGGAAGTTTTGGATTTGAGCTTTTTTGTGGGTGACGTCATAATAAGGTAGGTTTAGAATTTTTTGACCCACGTAACCGGGCCCTGGGCCTGTTGCAACCTCTCGGCTGGTGTTGCGTTAAAAGTGTGATTCACCACGAACAGGGTGTGCCTGAAGAACAACACCATATATATGTGGCGCGAACATGCAATAATAGAGCGATCATGGCATGTGAACTCTATTGTTGCTTGCTGCCACAATGTGAAGCTTTGCGCACATGCCGCTCGGGATTTCCGATCGCAACAGGCCCAACCCCCACAGGCAACTTTTCGTTTCTTTCTTTTACAGAAGTCTAGGCAAACATCCGCATCTTTAGAGCCCTTGAATGACCATCTAGCGTTTGTGGTAGGCACTTTTGGCCAAAAAACATACTTTGGCAAAAATCTAAATTAAATTCGAGCCCGGTAAAGAAGAACCTGTCTTGGACAGTGTTTCAGAACCTGCGCTCAGCAAAGGTGAAGCGTGGTATTCGCGAGGTACAAGCTTGCCCCCCTCACATTATGAAACGCTCTGCAACCTTTTTGTTTCGGATAAGATATTGATAATTGCATTATTGGGATGGTTTAATTTGCCTGGTTCCTAATCTGAAATTTGAATTTCTCCATCGAGTCATATTTTCAAGATATGGCATTTTATCAAGGTGGCCTAAGCAATTTTCGGTTTGGGAGATCCGTGAGAAAAAAGCCTAGTTTTGGATAGACTGGCCTAGAGCTTTGTAATGATGTACCGCAGATGTTATTTCAATGATTGCAGGAAAACTAGAAGTTTGCAGGCAGTTCGGTATTGTTATCGCAATTACTAGCATCGCCGATTTTTACAGCAATCAGAATAACCCCATGTCAATCTAAAGAAAAGAACCTTACTGCTTCTCAGCAGCAAAAGCATCAGAACATCTTTGAAATTCGTGTTTTGGCACAAATGCGCATCAAGGTCAAACTATAAGATAAAACCTGAAACATGTTTCATCAAGTTTTCGACGAAGAAAAATTGATGAAGCGTGATTCAAAAAACGTTTTAAAGGAGAGGTAGATGTAATCTTGCAAAATGTTGAAATGAAGTATTATAGGGGTTGTTGTCTTTGTACGACACTTCGATCCTGACATGACGTGTCAGTAAACAACATGGTGTTGCTTTGCATGCTTGTTGGTGAAAAACTCTGTCACCGTTGAAAATAATCTCGATTACCATTGACTTTGGCTTGCTGATAATTTCTTCTGAACAAAAATGTCTGCACCTATTTCAATCACGGGAGATATATATCAAGAGTTTTTTTTTATAAAAGCAATACAGATTAATCTCAGAGCGCGATCCATCATTCTTTTCTTACTAGAAAATCCCACGCCAGCTGCGCAGAACACCGTGACAAAAGGTATAACCCAACCAGCAGTGACTCGCGCTAACGTCCATCGGCGTCTGATGAAACCGTCGAAGGACAGGCTGTACCGTGAAGTCTTCGTCAGTAAAGTGACTCCTTCCAGCAACATCCAAGACCCTGAAGATGTTTGAGAACTGTAGTTATACGCATATTGGTGAAACCTCCCAGCAACGCTAGCGACTGTGGATGCTTGAGAATGAGCGCTTCTACAGTCAAAGTAAAAAATACCGATGTTGCTTTTCAACAAGATTCGTGTTAGTAGCAGTTGGACAGATATATTTGTGATATTTAAAGCATAGTTGGTGTAACCTAAGGGAAAAATACTGTAAGCTGTAGTAAAATTAAGCCACAAAAACAGTAACGTCCGTTCCGCATTTACCTGCAACTTTCGTCAAATTTAGTTTGACGCTGAAGCAACGAATGGCGGAAAAACGTATCTGGCAAATAATCTGCCAAGACGATTCGTTGATTCATATTTTTGTCATAGTCAAAAACTTTACTTGTGCAAAGATGATTGTTTACTCAATGAGTTATCAGGAGCTCCGAACCCAGCTTGAAAACTGACGTTAATTGAGATATTCTGACCTGCGTTTGAATAGTGATGTAATTTTTGTAAGGGGACGCGATGTTTTGAAAACGCAGCCAGAGACTGTATTGTCAAGATAGCTCTGCACTTTGGGGATCAAGATAATTTTTCTAATGTGGGTCGACAAAACACGTAAACAATGTAAAGTTTTCTGACGAAGAAGAATTCGTATTTGTCAACAGTATTGTGGCCCGTTTGCGTCATGTAAAACTTTTGTTATATTTGAAAAGATCACTGCAAGATATCTTTTTCGAAAAAAAGATTTGTAATAACAATTTTGTTTCAAAAAAAAATTTTTTATTTTTGAAATATTTCAATTGACCAATTCTTCGAAGCTGAAGAAAAAAATTCAATGCTCCTCCAACGAAATGCCTAACTCCTCCAATGAGCCTAACTCTGCTAACGAAGTGTTTTCCATTGAAGTTTGCAAATAAACCATGTTGTGATTTCATATGTTGCATGTTCATTTACACTTCACTTACAAAAATTCTAGTATGGGCAAACAATAAAGCAATAAACGAACAGTTTAAAATTTCTTGTTTTATATTTTCATTTTAAAAAGTCTTTCCTTGAACTATCACCAAAGCTCATTGTAAGTCCTTAAAGTGCGATGAATGCAAAAGCGGCTTGGAATCAGTCCCAAACGCCAATGGAAGCTTACAGCATTTCCCAAACCCCTATCTAGTTTCCTTGCAAAATTGTAGTAAGTCTAACTTTAGGCATCATAAGCTCTAACTAAGCTATGCCCAGCCTACCAAGTACCTGAAAATGGGAAGCAATGCTTCTTTAACTCATGTCAGTGTTATGCAGTGCTCGACGTGGCATGTTTACAGCCTATACAGTTCTAGAAACAACCATCACTTTGATGCAAGTTAAGAACCCTCTACAGAACTGTACAAGGTCTGCTAAGAGCGTTATTAGCAACACGCATGATGACCTATCCTTTTGTTTAATGGTGTAGTATTCCACGTCCCACCAATGACATATATCAACTGTGCTTAGAATAATTTAACTACAAGGTGTGAAATGCAAAGCCAACTAACGAAATATTTCAATTTCTTGCATGAATTTTGTAAGTTCCGTATGTCATAACAACAGTCATAATTTAGAGGCGACTTCAACGAAGAAAGCACCCTAGACTTCATTTAGAGAAAGCGAAACAACATACCTTAGAAAAAACAAAGTTAACGATAATTTATTAGATAAAAAACTTCCCTAAAGATGACATGGAACATCTGAAATCAAGACGTGGCTTATGTGAAAGCTTCAATGAGAAACACTTCAGAGTGTGGAAACACCGTCGGAATTGGGGTCAGCAACAAAGAATAATTTCGTCATTAAATGTTTTCTTGAAATTTTTAAGAAAAAAAATTTTCTGTTCAAAGCATTTGTTAATTAAAATAATATTTAAAAAAAATAAAGACTATTAAAAAAAATTAATTGTGCAAGGAAAGTATAACTAACTTTCTGCAAGGCACTAACGGTCCACCATACATCAGACGTTTTTTGAAGGTTGCTACAAACTACGCAGGACCTTTCAAAAGGAAAAAAATTTAACAGTTGCTTAAAAAATCACAGAGGATCTAATGTTTTTAATCTGAAATTTCTTTGATGCAATTGAAATACGTACCACTTTATTTGAATAGGTATAATTTATTTCCGTTAAACCATACTGTTCACGGTTTTCAGGTACTTTTGATGCTGAATAGAAATCAGGATCCTGAATAGAAATCATAAACAGGAATTAGTTTCAATAAAATCTTGTTTTGTATTCAGCAAAATTACTGAATACAAAACAAGATTTTATTCAAACTAATCACTGGTTTTGCGAGCTTATGTTTACATTTTCACTCTAAACTGTAAGCTTTGGTGAATTCGTGATGACTGAGTGTCTTGGATTAATCTGCCTNTAAAGTATCGGTAGTCCGGAATCATACTCTTTCGCACCATTTTGAAATATCAGACGCAAGAATCATCAAAAGGAAAACAGTGTGATGAAGCAATGTATTTGGAATAGAAAGGTGCCAGTTTCAGTCACAACCATACCATCTGTACAAATGGTGAGTTTTTTAAAATATACCTGCTAATAAAAAAAGATTTGTAGTAGTAATTTTTGGGGATACTTTTCATAACAAAGCACATAACTTTACCTGAAGCAAGCAGGAAATAGTGGGCGGCAACGGCACCGAACTCGCACAGATGCTTGTTTGACCGAAACACATCGTGCAAAAGATGCATTGCATGAAACAGCATGAGAGCGACTGTGAGGCATATTTGCACCAATGTTCTGTCGCTTTGAATGTGGCTTCGTGATTTGAGAAGAATTGCAAATGCCAAGAATAAACACATCGTAGACAGAGATTGTGCCACGTAGGAGCCGATCTAAGAATAGAATGGCCGTTTGAAAAGACGCATTTCTAGAGAACATTGGTCATTTTTCTTTGAGCCTATATTTTTTATAAGTTACGCTACTGCATTGAAAATAATTCAGGTCGTCGGAGGAATTTTGCTTTTATTGAGAGAACTCTCAGAAAAGATATTTTAAAGCCAACCGAATTTCTCCAGTGCATTAAATTTATTCCTGCTTGGTTTAAAAAAAAGAGAGACCTCGTAGTAATAACATTTCATCTTCATTACTTCATATTTCTGTAATGCTGAGTTTTGACTCCTTTCGATTCTTTTAGATATTTCATGCATGCACTAAGTTCAAACGTTTCAAAGAAAAACCGTAGCCTTTGTACAGAAACAACGCAATCCCACTTTCGGGGTTGTAGAGATAGCCGTGCGATAATCATGAACTTCTTTTTCATAGTCAGGTAATGTGTTTGCACATGCCTATAAATATGTTAGAGGGTAATTTAAATATGCAAAAGTAAAATTTAGAATATGGAGCACCACCTCTTGAATTATTTCACATATTTTTTCAGAAAACTCGCTCTTGATCGACATCATTTGGTCGACGTCTCTTTGCTTACCTTGATCCCTGGGGGAATGGAATAGCGTCGCATTGACAGCATCACTGCGAACATTGTTGTGTGGTTGCAATTGCAGCGGATTTCCGATCTACTTTCGACAGTTTGACACCCTACTGTTGACCACTCCTGCTTCTCAAAATCCAGAAACACGCAGTGGTATTGCAAATAAATCAACTGTTCGTACTTGACTTCACTTCTGCCATGTAGCGAATTCTTGGTTGGTAGTAAGGGTGTTGAAAATGCTACTTCAGATGACAAGCTCTTATGCTTGAGTTTGTTGTACGCAGAAATCGAAAGAATAGGAGTATTGCGTACAAAGAAATATTGGTTCGTTTCAACAGCGTTTGAATTTCCTTGGTTGACTTTTTGGGGAAGTAATGCCGATAAAACCGTTTTCGTTAGACTAAGTTCCGCAAACGTATACAAAAGAAAATGTCGCGTCAAGTTTTCATTCGGATTAAATGGATTTATTCGCAGGATCGTCGTTTTCTTCATAGGTACGTTGCCGTCGGAAACTCGTTTGTAGCGCAGTAACTTTATATTGGCACAAGGTAATGATTTCTTTGTGTTTCCTGGTAGGTACATAGAAAGTGTCTTGATCTGGCTTTCGATATCCTCAAGTTTTTGCCGAACAATACTTGCACTTATGTTTTGAAAGGTTGCGGACAGATTGTTCAGTTCAGATATTTGTCTGTCAATGCTTGTAATATACCCGTTTGTCTCTGGCCTTCTTTCGGTCTTTCTCACTCTCTTCTGATTACCTGCATGCAGAAACATAGGTACCTTTATCACAGAGGCGAAAACGTGCGTGAAGATGTGAGATACCAGAAATGACAACATTTACTGTAAGCTTTCTGTGACACAAACAACGTCAAATTAAAGCTTTCTGTTGCTTTTTTATCTGTTGTTTGGCCGATTTAAAAACTTTTGTAGCTCACATGTTAGATTACACTTTTCATTTCCAGGTTACCTCTGCGTAGCAAACCATTGACCGGCAGTATTGAGTGGACAAAGATTCCTTTCGAGAAGCACAAAATAGTAGCTGCAAAAGTCACATACGCAAAACTGCAGCCGGCCCACCGGAAGAGCCATCATTCGATGCAGTGCACTTACTTTTATCCCGGGAAGATGAATGGGAAGTCTTTCTGAAATGTCTGCGCACAATGGGTGGCTGGGCTTGATGTTGTCTGGTTATGTTTTGGGTTTCTTCTGCATGAATGTCGAAAACGTTTAGATCGCGATTTAGAATCCGTTCGTTTAAAGATTTATTATGCACATATACATGATGAGACGTTTTTCACAATAGCCTGTATGTGATGGAAGAAATATGCGTTCTACGCAAAAGCTTGTTTGTTTTGATTATTGATTATTGTTTATTGTTTCATATGACTCAGCCAATAAGCAGAAGCACCATAAAAGCCATCGCATGCAGTAAACCAACCATTAGCGAACATTAGATCAAATGAGAATACAATGGCACAATAGCTGATCAGTGT
>JGI24159J19872_10001629_pt1 | contig 25202 bp, 13 predicted proteins | sample Ectturendosymbi4_FD_19872 | JGI IMG/M metagenome (IMG submission 19872)
ACGAAGAACGTTTGCGGAAGCATTGTAACTGTACCAGGTCACATCGTGTTATCTTGTAACTCGCGTAGGATCTTGCACAACAAAAATATGTTGTTTTTTTCTGACTTGCATCCGACTTGCCGACTTGATTCCTATGCTGTTTGTTGTTCGCTAGACGACGCTACCGAAGAAGCTTTGTTTCCTGCAGAGTTGCGCGGTTGGAAAAAACGCGCAAAGATTAAAAAAAACAACAGGCGGCACTTTTTAGTTTGAGCAAACGAGTCTACGTGTAAACTGCGGCAATGTAACAACAACATTTTAGAAATAGAGGAAATCATCGGTATTTAAAAACTTGGTTAAGTTTTGTTTCACGTTCCGTTTTTTTCAGGTTCTTACTGTGGACGCCAGCCGACGCCATTTGCATCTCACAAACAAACCAACTCTCGTAAAGTCGAAGCTGCCGATTGTAACGAGCTACGAGCAGCTAGATCCTGGAGTAGTTGTTCATGCATTCATCGTGTCTGTCAAAGAAAGCGGGTTTGTGATCTGTTTTCACTGCGAGGTTCACATTGGCAGCGCTTTCGATACAGAGGTTACTAAGCGTAAAGTCAGTGGCATGAGAAGTCACGTGACCACGCATGTTCTGATCAGGTCGAATGCAGTCTGCATTCGAGAATATCATCTGTTTCCGTGTTTGGCTCATCACTGCGACGGTGCGACTTCCCAACTTCTATTTTTAACTCGTGTGCGGAACTGAACTTTCCTGCCATTGCGTTGCCAACAACAGCAGCGTATTATCTCTTGGCTGCCGTATCCTCGGATGTCGGCATCTATTGTTTTTCGACGTAATTGCGTGATTGTCGTCGTTGCGAGTGCTTGAAAAGCAACGAAACGCACCAAAATGGTTGGGGAGGACCTTGCGGGAGGTCTAAACCTAAACATCGTTAACGGCGCAGAGGCGACATGAAGAAAGGGAAAGCAACTGAAATAATAACTAACGAGTGTTGCAAAATTACAAGCGAGTCTGAATGCTCCCGGCTGATAGTTTTTAAATATAAACTGTGTTGTAGCAGTGGATATTAACAGCCGCGTGTACTTTTCGAAAGAGTTTTTTTTCGTAATTGCTGCCAATGGCCGTAGCTTGACAAACGTCGGTTGCAGCTGATCGAGTAAAATGTGTTGCAGATGCGTCGTGCGTCTTTACAACAATGTCCACGGCCTGGTACCGAAGCACGAGCTATTGGCGAATGACGTTGAAACACCAGAAAAAGCTTTCTTTGTGGGACAGGTGCGTTCGATATACAGTAATTATTACCTTGATACTGTATTTGTATGCTCTGTGTCCTGTGATTTATTTATTTTTTAACGCAATAAAAAGTTCGTGATTTTGGCAGTAAATACAGTAATATTTTGTAAAATACCGACGTATTGATTTGATGCAAAGATGATTTTGTAAAATCCGAGAAGTAGACGCAGCCGGGCCATAAAAAGGCATTTCGCCCGTTCGAGTAGTGGTTCATACCTTTTCTCTACCACCCCTCCCTTAAGTAATTGTCCTTAATTTCAAACCCCCTTGACTTTAAATAAGTTGTAAAAGACGTTCAAAAGCTTTCCATGTTATAGAGCGCGAAAGGATTCGCGCCCCTGGAAATTTGTATGAATTTTTGGTTGGAAATCTATGAAAGATGTAATCCCTGCCTATAGTTCAACTCAAGGCTGCTTGACAAACTTTAGAAATCGTTCTTTTTTGGTCAAGTGCAGTGATTTTGTTGCAAAGACTGATTATGAGTTGTCTCGGAGAGAGGCTGAAGAAGCTTTATCCCTCTAGAACTTTCTAATTGCTTTCAGAAAGTATGTTACATACGAATTTGGATTGAAATGTAATGATATTTTCGTCTGTAGGTTTTCAGAACCTCTCTTTATAACTGTTTGATGATGTAACACAAACGTAGTTTGTCATGTCAAAGTCGCAGCTGCGTTTTACGGTTTCAGTTAAATAAAGTAATGCTTTCTTGTATTAGCAATTGTCTTTTTTTCAGAAAACGCCTTTTCAAAAGGTTGGTTGGGTAGCAGGGAATGGCGTGAAACTCGCTGAGCTTTTTTTATGAGTTTCGTAGCAACAAATGGTTTGGTTGTCATTCGCATTAACTTCTGTCTGCTACTAAAGTCTTTCGTTTCATGCAGGTCATGAAATGCCGTGTTCTGTCCTGTGAACCTAAAGCAGAACGGCTTTTGCTTTCTTTTTGCCTCAAACCGAAGTCAGTTGATGGCGAAACAAGAACTCTGTCGTTTTCTGGAGCCTCTTCATTTCGTGTAGGGCAGGTACGCTGATCTGTATTGCTTTGCCGACAGCTAAGTACTGATCATTAAGTTGCTGCTAAACCAGCTACGTACAAGTGAAGACATGTGAGTATCTGCAAAATCCAAAACAAGAGATTCAAGTTACCCCAGCGCGCTGTTCTGGACGTTCACGTGTTTAATTGGAATAATGATTTTTAATTCCAGCAACGTGATATTTCTGAGATTGTTTCTGTTTCTGAACGTTCATCAAACGAATTTTGAACCGAGGCGCTCTGCTTTAAACATTGCACCTTCTGCAATCATTTTATCGTTTTTACGTTTGTGTGTTCCTTTGCAGCATAACTTCAGTTAAGCAGCACTCCTTATACCCAGAAACTGTATTTGCAAACACGATGCAACAGAAGGCTGCATACATTCCTTCTCGCCTTCTGTGCAAGTTTTCTTACCAAAACAGCGTTGTATCATTTTTGCTGCAAATCAAAAAGTTTGACAAGCTACGGATAGTCTGCAAGTGCGTATGCGCAGCAGTGCGAAGCAATTTGCATCAATGGCGCAATGGACCTACCGTTTTCTGTTGTTTTACAATGGTTTACTAACTGAGTAAAAAGGATTTGCAACCCGCGGAGACGTGCTGCTTTTGAATGCATCGCGGCACGCAAAACGATTTTAGTGCAGTACGTTCGAACGATCCCAACCCATTTTGTTTCCATGCAGATTAGTGCCTTACTTTGCATTGAGGAACCGGCCAGAGTCCGATTTACTATATGTGACGTAATAATGCCCCTTGTGTTAGGATCGTAAAGCGAACAACATAAATGCACAAAGCTTTCAGTTGTTGAGCGCTACAAGGAAAACACAGGTGCCGATAAAATAGCAAGAATGGGCAGTTGGCACTAATTTATTTGCGTGTATTTTTAGCCTACTTATGAATTTCACGGTGAATTGTCGATCTAAGCCTATTACATTCTACCAAATCAACAAATGTATTGTACCAATGTCATTTTCTTCAATCTTGACAAAATGTCTTCGCAGGCCGTAGTTTGGAGACCCCTGCTTTACGGTATACCGTGGAACATAAGTCCATGCCACAATGAAGTTCTGCATGCGTTTTTGAAACTTATAACTAGTTTAGGCCGGATATCCTGGTGAAGATCTAGCACGTGCTAGGTGTGCATCATCCACCTACGCTGCTGGGCATTCGCTTTCACGCTTGTTATGGTATGTTGCACGAAAACTGTTAACGGAAATCTGAAAAGCGCAGCAGCTTTCCCTCCGTCATTTCAAATGTTCTAATCTTCGCAGATAGTGGATGTAGAAGCGCAGAGCAGGACCGAGGCGGGTTTCAAGGTGGCGGTCAGCGACAGTTCAATCTCACCAAAGCGACTCTTCGCCACTCTTCCAACGCAGCATCTTTCCGATTTCCGAACGGTCGCTGAAGCGCTCTCGGAATCGTTCGAGCCGAACACGCGTCTCAGCAAATGCGTCGTCCTGTCGCTCAAAGCGCCAGTTACTGGTGCGTCTGCGCTCTTTCCAAGTGGCTAATCGAGGCCTCCGCGTTATCTAGGAGGCCTTGGGCTAATGCTATCGTGGCACACTTCTTCGCTTTGTATTTGTGGTAGCCTAAGTTTCAGTCTCCATTTTATTGGCAAAAAATTGCTTGTTCGTGCGGCACGACACTGGTCAAACTTCTTTGCAGTGTCGATGAAGCCGAGTCTAGTGCAGTACGCTGTGAACCACGCTGGCTCTGATGACCAGCTGTGCTTCGGCGATTTGCATCCAAACCTCACTCTGCCAGGCTTTGTACGCTACGTTGCTGAATACGGAGTGTTCGTGGAAGTTCCCAATGGCCTCGTAGGTCTATGCCCAAAGTCGGTAAGATGACTGTTTGCTATGTGCTTTTGTTTACATTTTTTCTTTTTACCCTTACATTGCGCCGCTTCACGCAGAGCAGGAGGCATTTTGCTTCGTTTCAGCCTTCGTACGAAAATAGTGCGTTTGCTTCCACTTCCTCACATTTACTTTTCCTACTGCTTTGCCGAAAATGTTTTTGTCCGTCCGTAACACAGTATCGCGGCTGTTCGCCTGTCGCCCGTTTTCGCCGTGACGTCAGTGTCACTGGCAACGCAAGCTCCCGCGTCTTTGCTGGTACAGAACATCGAAACAATGAACGTTTTGTGCTCAGCTGAAATGTTTCAACGCCACCGTTTGGTTCGCAATTAAAATTACTGAGAACGGATTTCTGTAGCACATGTTGTGAAGCAATGAATAGCAAACTGTATCTTTGTGATGAGATGGAATGCATGCGGCTTTAACGCATTGCGTTTTTTATTTGATAAGCACTGTATGATTAATCTTAATGCATCTATCAGCAACTTTTTAAGTTTGGTAGAAGCACTGCGTAGAGAAGAAAAATCAAGGGCGGCTTAAAAGTTGGTAGATGTTTTGGTAAGTGATAATAATCCATCAGCAAGCATAATTTCTTATTCAGTNAGATGTTGACATCAAAACATTTTCAGTTTTCGACCATTTTCGCCTCCTTTCCTCTAACGGTTTGGCGGATTTTTTTTAAAGGGTGAAATTCCGGTCAAATATTTAGGTTAAATTGCCCTTGTATTGCTTCGTTAAACAAAAACTTCTGTCTTTTCCTGGCTGGATAGGCGGGCAGGTTTAAGTATGAAAAAAACTTACCGAAATTAGTTTACTTTTAAGAAGTACCCCGTAATGTGAGTATCCACGCAGAAGGATAAATTGTGGCTGGAGATATAACATGACAACAGTTGCTTAACGCAGTAGATCAGGAGCCGACTGGAGTGCGCTTGAAATAGAGGCCTGACTCTTTCCATAGTAATAGAGGGTTTTACCAACAATCTCCTTTCGTGCATTTAGCGACACCGCGTCATTTAATGCGAGCTTCTATATCTGTGTCCATTGATATCTACCAAATCACAGGTTAAGGCAGTTGTTTCGTTTCAACGGACTTTGACGTAAATCACGTGATGGTTTTATTTCACGCAACGTCTTCTGCTTCGTCTAATGGGATTCACGTTTTTTTCCTCTTTCTCTACAAAACGGCTACGTTTTTTTGCGAGCGAACTCTAAAAGTATTATTAGCTTAAGTCTGAGCGTCTACTGCGGTTGTTCGGGTGACAATCAAAGGTGTGACGCAACGACATCGTCACCTCTCTACTGGTCGACTGGGCCGGGAAATATTTCTAATCTCAATTTTTTCGTTGTTTTGCCGCAATGTGTCATAGTGGTCCCCAGGGTTGGGAACTTCGTTTTTTTTGCGGTCAAAGTTTGAAAATTTTGTCGTTTTCAGAAGTTGTTTAGCCGCAAATATTGTGTTTGGCCTTTTTTGAGTATTTTTGAAAATTTCGCCGAATATTGGGCTAATTCGCATGTGGTACCACATTCCGGAAATTAAACACTCAGTATGTCTCTATGCGCACTCTGACAATCACCCTTCCCTTCCTTACAGTTGAAATTACCCAGTTTAACATTCCAACTCTGGATAATTGAAATAGTTAAAGACGCGAAGTGATCATTGTTATGTAATCAATCGATCGAACTACAAATCGGCTGTCTGGTTTGAAATCTGGTCAGCCAGGCAGGCAATATTAACGTGCTAAACTGTGTTATCAAAAATATTTGTTTATAAAAATAAATAACAAGCGCATTTGGCCTTAAAGCCCGAAGCTTTGGCCGTTTGTGAGAGTTTACCTGGCCACTGCGCTGATGAAGTATCTACCAACCCTGGTGGGCCCAACAAAAAAGTGCCAGTAAGACAGTTGAAGTAAGAAAGAAAGAAAAAGACAGTGGGTTGCAAGCTGAAAACGATCGGTAAGCGTTAGTCCAGAGCATTGCCTTCTGTATGTGTCCTGTTTTTAGGTCGATTGTTTGTTCGCGTGCCGCCAATGCATCACGCACGAGTTTCTCAAGTGGTTTGTCACTAAAGCTCTTTTATCGAAGATAGCCCCGTTTCCCTGATATGTACTGATAATGATGACATTGTGTCTGGATGTTTGGTGTCGTTGATTTCAACTTCTTTCCCGCCAACACATCCTGTGCTGTTCACATCGGCGCGAAAAGTCAAAACACTCAATACAACCAATGATTATCCCAATGTATAAGGTGACTAGCGCAAAGTGAGTTGGGTCAGAACGCAGAGGTCAGTTGCGAGATGCCGTATGTGGTGTCACCCTTGGAGTTAACCTGTAGCAACTAATGTTCCTAGTTTTCGTTCGAATTTCTTTGCATTAATTTCCGCTGCTCAAAGTATTTTGTTTGTTGTCTTTCGGATTTCATAAATCTGCTGAAGAACTGATCAATGAGTCGTGCATAACGGCAGATCCAGGCAAAGCGTTGCTCTACGATTTCCTCCCAAACACCGTCAGGGTTTGTGTGGAAGGACTTTAAAAGTGACTTTTCCCCTATTCGTTTGATAGATAAATGTCCTCATTATTGGCTGATTATTACATGTAACCAATTTTCGACGTTTGTCACTACAACTTACACTTGTAATGTTATGCTAGGTTGAAGGTTTCAATGTTTGTTGCAGGCTATGACGGACCATTTTTTGCATGACATCAGTGGCCATTATTTCGTCGGGCAATCTGTGGTAGCTATGGTGACAAGTGTGGATCAAGAAAAGAAGCGGTAACAGTCTTTCTTTTCTTTATTGTTAATGCACAGTCAATGCCGTAAGATGGTCGTTGTTTGAACTAAAGAATCCTATTGTGTTGGGCATTGTTGTAAACATCTGACCTTTTTGTTATTTCAGTTTGGAAGGCATGCATTTACTCTCAAAAATCATGTGTCAAAACCGTAGCAGTAAATGTTTCGCTGCCTGTCATAAGGATGTTTATAATTTTGTACTTCACGTTGGGTTTTCTCTTGTGAGTGCGTGATGCACTTTAAAAATGTTTTGTAAATTTTGGATGCAGTGGTCCTTTAGCAAACCTGACACCTAGGCGTTTTATTGTGCAGTTTTGTCGTTACTTTGCGGCCATCAGAATGTATCTTGGAAAACAGTCCAAGCAGAGGCAGATGCTACTGTCAAGAACTACTTTCCACAAGGACGCTGTTGAAAGGTAAGGTTTTGTTTGAATGTTTGGGTAAATTAGCGAAACGTGATCTATTTCATTTTAGCGTATGACTTGTTTGATTTCATTTTTTACGAAAGGTACGTTCAAAATGAAACCGCGATAACTTTCCTCATCTGCTCGCTTGTCCTTCGCTTCAAATCCTTCGCCTGCGATCTCGCGCTAAGGATGTGTAACATCTTCCACAAAACAGATTGTTTTCAACAGATCCAGCGCTTTTCATGGGTAAAGTTGTGAGCATCACGATGGTTGAAGGTGCAAATGGCAGTTACACCGTAGAAGGCTTGGACCTGTCAGATTATTCCGTGCAACTCTGCAGCGTGGAAGGTGGAGTAGATTTGCTCTGAAAATGTTTCGCTGTTAAGATCAGCCTTATGTCATAAAGTTCTGCATGCGCCGTTTGCAAATGGTTACTGTGCTTTTGATTTTGACTTATTTTGCTGACTATAGATGAGGGTTTTATCGAATTCTTGCTATGGCTTGCTATTTTGTCAAAGATACACAAAAAGAGTGGTAGTAAATCGTTTTTCCTACTGCTTCCAAAGAACTAGTACTGTCCAGTCGCGTCGGAAAATGTCTGTAAATTGCAGTGAATTCTGCCTTTAAACAATCAGGTGATTGCAGGTGGTGCAACGCTGAATGACAAAGCTGTTGTTCTTCACTTTGACAAAAAATCTGGCTTACTTCTGTGCAATGATGGAGCAATGGTGAAGTGCTACCAGTCGTCTGCGCACGAAACTGTAAGTGGTTTTCTGCCTGCTTTGTTGACATCTGTTGCGCTATGACCATTTTTAATCGTGTTCTGTGCATAGTTTACCTCAGAGTAACTGTATGGCGCCAAAACTATACGAGACGTTGATTAACACCCAACGTGTTAAACATACCTTTCCTTGTGACTCTCTGGTAGATGTGAAGTGAGGTCCTACTGAAGATTGGGCAAGTCAATGCAAGGTTTATAAAAATCTTGTTTGTTTTTTAAATAAAAAAATTTTTTTTTCAAATTGATTTTTTTATTCGAATCAGATTTTTTTATTTTTATGATATTTTTTTATTTAATGTGTAGGGGGTGGCCACCTAAACCTTGTAATTTTTAATTTTTAAGAATTTATTTTAATATAATTTTTGTGCTTCAAGAACAGCAACTAGAAACAGCTGAAGTTCCATTCAAACTTTCTTGGCTCTTATGCAACATCCCTTATTGCAAATCAGTTCATAACACCAGTATACAAAACGAAATATTTATCGAAATGACAGCACTGGAAGGCATGCATTTATCAGTTTAACGAATTCATTGACACTCATGGCATGTTGAAAAGCCTGTACGTAAATACATGCTTGACAGCTTTTTCGGTGCCAAGTCGATCTTCGTTCTTAGAATGGATGCTAATTAAATGTGTCTGAGAAATAAAACAAAACTTTAAAACTTCTTTTTTTACTTGTTTTTTATATTTTTATTGCTTGATTTAAATAAATCGACCCTGACTCGGTGACGGTGACCTTTAACCTTTGGCGGGATACCCATTGGATTTTCTCAAAGCGAACGTCCTCCTTCGTGGGGGTTCTGTCACATACACAAACGCCTCGTACTGCGATTCTTTCGATGTGGGTTACTATTTCAAATTCTGAAGTCGATTCGTAAGCATATACGGATGGTCGTGAAGTTATCCGGTGTACCTGTGACATCTGGTTAAACATAACCGACCGGTCAAGATAAACAGCGCACTCACCATGACGTTGTCACAACAAGTGTAGCTACGTGGCAATGTGATAAGGAGTAATACGTACCTCTTAACAGAATCTCTTTGCTACTTCGTCAAGGTCAACCCCGGTCAGTCTCGTCATTGTCACGTTCTATACATGAATGAGGACGTTGCTATTGGTTACTGCAAAGTCGATCATCGGATCATGTGCGTGTCAGTGAAGCATCACTGGAACGAGTCGTCCGCTTCAACCCTTCGTTTGTTCAAAACCGGCGAGACCGTTCAAGTTCGCGTTTCCGGGATGTGAGTGCGTTGTTACTGGATGTTGTGCTTGCTTCTGACACGAGTTGTCATTGGTTCTATCGTTCCTCGGATATTTACCGCTGAAAGCCTTTAGGTTTAGCATAAAGTGCAGTGCTTCAGGTCGGTTGTTTTAGTAACGGGACTAAAAATTTTTCCGCCATCAGTTCCTATGCATGTGATTGAAATTTTCGGATTCGATCATCTGGCACAGGTGCTTCACGATTAAGTGATAGTGCGCGATTCATGGAATGTCAGGAACTTTGTTATGTTAATTGACTGTGTTGGAACAGCAAAACCTTTCTGCGTCTTTAGCACAGCTGTGGTAAACTTTGGAATCTTATTAGACGCCTTTGAAAATTTTTGTAAGTTCACAAATTAGAAATGCGTTTGCAGCCAACGGTTCCATTGATACACAGAAATGATTTCTGCATTAAAAAGTTATCTGGACCGTGAAGAACCCTATTAAGCACGGCGCTCACTGAGCTGAAGCGGCAGCATGCTTGGCCTTTGATTTTTCAAGCGTTCTTGATGACGGTCATTAGTGTTGCCGCAAACAACCGGGGTTCGCGGAATTCTTGCAGGAACGACGAAGGTGTTCTGTTCGGCGATCTGAAGTTGAAAGCTGGCGTTGGCAAACGCGTCCGTCAAGATTCTGAACTGTCCGACTCTGTTACATTGGACGTATCGCAACTGTACAAGGGTTTGCGAATTGGTCAGAAGGTGAGTCGCCGTCTGTTTGTGGCTGAGTTCCTTCTGGCTTGTGTTGATCAGTGCACGTGATGTTGCAAAATTTTTGAGGAAGTGGGGACCGCAAAGCAGCTGTGTGCCCCATTACACTCACTTGTACCCACAAGCATTGTGTTGGGATGAAATGGGTGAGCCGCTGTGAAAGAAGCTGGTGAAGGTAACTTAGAGTTTTTTTTGATTGGCAGGTGGAAGGAACAGTGAAATCGATTCGAGCAACTTGCGCTTTGATCGCTTTGAACTCTCTTCCTCGTGTTGCCGGGCGAACTCTAGTGGGCAGACTGCACGTCTCTGAAATTGAGGAAAGTCCTGAAGACGGTGCTACTCCATTATCCAAGTATGTCGAAGCGTGTTTGCTGACAAACGAGAATCGTTGCAAAAGTCCCGAATGTGCGTTTCAGCATGGTCTGTTCGTTTCTCTGAATACATGCACGCAAAAAATAAAAGTCAAGGTGACAGTTAAAATATGAATCAGCATGACCAAACATTTCATCAAGCGATGTCAAGTGACCTCCTCAACGAATGTTACCTTATTGGGTATTGTGGCCAATTCGCAGGCTTTAAATCAGTGTTTCCCAAAGTAGGTGGGCGATGTAAAGATTTTGGGGCGGTGAAGCAAAAGGAAGGCGTTTATTACTGTTTTTTGATATTAAGACCACTCCATACTCTCTACCTGTGCTTCACATGGCAGATCGGTCAGACTTCAACTTCGGTGCGGCATTTATGACGCCACAGCTCCCCCGCGCTGGGAAAGCAAATCCGTAGGTTTGTTGTGCGTCATTAATATTGGAGGCATTTATTACTGTGATTTTGATGTTAAGCCATACACGCGGGACACAAGTCCAGATCAGAAGCAGTTGACGATAGCTGCTCGGATTTTTGTGACTGAAACTGCGACACTTCAAGACAAGAACTGCCAGAGCAGAGTCAGTAGACAACTAGGAAACATGGCAAAAGCTCCTCTCAGNTTTTTTGCACTGCACATGCATGTAAATTTTGCAATGTTCAGAATTAAAAAATGTACTAACAATGTGACAGAGTGGTAGTCCATTAATGTAAGGACACAAAGGTTTGAGCCGAAACTGACCCTCCCCGTTGCCAAAATGATGTGGAGATCAGTAGCGGGCTTACCATCAAGCACACTAAACACATACTTAGGACACGCTGTTTTCTGCTTAATTTCGAACCGATAACCTCTTGGCGACGCGGTCTGACTAACTGCACAGGGCACCACGAAATTTAGAGGAGTGTGAAAATGAGTTGAAGCAAATGAAGATATGTAATGAAATTGGTATGTGCCAGTGAAAATTGAAAATAAAATAATTTACTAAATTAAATTTTATTTGCGAAATATATCTTAATGCTTAATCGTATTTTCAATTCAAAGCATGCAAAAACTGTGTGGTCGCGTGATAAACCGTACATGAGGGGGGAGGGGCGCTAGGAACCCCACCTTGAGGCAGGGGGCGCCAAACAGGGAAAGTTCAGGAAACTCTGCTTTAAATCCTAATAACTGCGTCGAAGTTAAAAAAGCGTAGCCGTGATATTCTTTTGGAAATGTAGATCCCGAGTTTTCGAGGACTTCTCAACCACAGGGAAATCCTCAAACGTTGTTAAGTCTCATCTCATATTACAATGCTTAAATTTTTTGAGGATAGATCGAGAAGTCTTTCCAAGTGTGCTTAATTTTTTCACGTCTTTTAACAGCTTTTTCTTAAAATTTGGGGCTTTAAAAACAGTAAATTATGAAAGCGCGGTATGTATTCGTAAAAAACGAAACAGCCCGTTTTTTCGTACCATTTACGGGTTGGGCGCAAAGTTGTCCACAGATCTAAGACGAAATATCGCGACCATTCACGAGATGTGTTGAGCCTCATCTTGGCGGGAACAAATGAGCTAAGGCACTACTAGCGTTGGCGATTGTTCGGTTTGTTTGGCTGGCTGATGTGTGTTTGATACTCGTGTCTTTCAGACTCAAGGTCGGCAGCGACGTGTCTTGCTACGTGATCGGCTGCCGAGATGTTAAAACTGAGAAGTTTCTTGAAATTACCCATCGCAAAGGCACTAGAGGCGTACCAGAGCTGAGTCTTTTCCGCTCCTCTGCCTCTGACGTCTGCGAAACCGCGATTAAGGACAGATACCCGGTTGCAAGTGAAGTCACAGCGTTTGTGAGAAAAGTAATAAGAATGCTGAAATTTATTCATAGTGTTTTACATGTTTAGATGCTTTTTGCATTTTATATTTTCTTTATTTTTTGATATAGTCCATTGTTGCATGTAGATGCTTTGTTACATCTGCATTCCGCCCCTTGCGTTTCGTTTGTAGTTGTTGACATACTTGCTGCCTCAGCTTGTTCGCTCGTTTATTAGTATTGTTCGAAAGCGCGTCTTATTGCAGGAATAATGGAAATGCATTAAACATCTTGGACACCTGTTGCGTTAAAGCGAAATTTCACGCGATTGATTGTCGGTGTTAAGACAGCGATATCTCCACCGAGCAGGCAACATCTTGTCTTTTTCTGAGCCTGTTTGAGTTGATTGAGTCATAACTGTGTCTCACCATAACCCGCTGTTTCATGCGCTTTTACAAACCGTCTATTTTGTGTCTTGCTCTCTGGTTGGACAACTCGTAATTTTCAGCTTTTCCAGATCAGATTAGAATCAAAATTAGAGCTACTCAGTTTTCCGAAATTAGGTTAGAATTACCGAATTCGCGAAAACTAGAACTTAAACTAAACTCTGAATTAGAATTGCAAAAAACAAGTTCAATTCGTACCAAAACGGAATTTATTCGCATAAATACGAGAATGGCAAAGATTCGTGCGCAGAAATCGATTCGGCGCGTTTCGTAATGTACAATACGGCTGAAAATTCATGCCAACCGATCCGATGGTACTGTCATATGTTGGCAGTTCGTATTAGCTACTGTTCATCACAATGCCATACTGTATGGCTGGCTTCGGTGATTGCTGCAGCAACTTTCATCTTGTCGTTGCGCGAGATACATTCTTGTATCACTTGCTGAAAAACGCTGTTGAGCAAAGTAGCATTTACGGTGAAGCGGGCAATAAGAAGTAAAATTCGAAAAGCGGGAAATAAGAAGTAAAATTCGAGCTTAGAAGCTTTTCACAAATAAGAATCACTGGCATTTGGCTTCAGATTCATCTCATTAGACCACTGCAATTATCTTGTTGTTCAAGTGTGCCGCAATTGACCAACTTCCGTGTTGTGCAGTATGATAAGAAATTCAAGTCCTTGCGAATGGAGGTCGACCCGTCATTTCATGGCATCTTGCCGCGCCTTCTTGTTTCCGACGATCCGACCGTTGTGAAAAAATGCGAAGGGAAGTTTCGCCCTGGTAGAGCTTTGCAATGCGTGGTAGTGCGCAACGACGGGAAGAATGTGGTGCTGAGCAGAAAAGGTGAGCGCCCTGTTACTTTAGCAACTTGCCTTTTTTGTGTTTTTCGTTATCACCGCTTTTCTACGCGGCCTTAGTTATTTCATTTGCAGCTGAGAAAAGCAATTGATGTTAATGTTGTCGACCTGTTGATTGTGCAACGGCGTGACGCGGACACGCATGCGCGGGCAAAGCGTCCACTGCCTCTGTGCTCACGCAGGCGAACTTTTGAAATTGTTTTCAAGGCGCTCTGGTCGACGCTAAAACCTGCGCAGACGTAACGCGAATCCAGCGAGGCTGTGTGACCAACGGCGAGATAAGGAAAGTGGTTTCGGACGGCCTTCTGCTCCACACTGAACTCGAAACTCAAGGGAAGGTTTTTATCACTGACATCGGCGACGAGTTCGTCGAGGAACCAACAAAGAGCTTTTTTGTCGGAGAGTTCGTCAGGTAAGTTCCCGCGGAATCGATGTTGATGCCAAGTGTCGCTTTCTGGCTCGTGTGTGGGTGTTGCGTCAAACTTGACCGGCTTTGGTGACGCGAGCAATTTTGTGATTATGTTCAGATGTTGCGTCCTCGACAGCTCAGACCACGAGCGCTTGATATTATCAATGAGAAAATCCGCGATCAGCGAAGAGGCTTCGGAACCAGTGGATCCTGATGTTCGCGACGCATCAATGCTGAAAGAAAATCGCCTCCTGCGCGGTTTCGTCAAATCGACCTCTTCGGTACGAAATGTCTACGATGCGTTTGTAACGGTTGACTTTTCTGTTAATTTCTGCGTATTTTCAGTTTGGACAGTTCATAAGCAAGTAGTGCGCATGTTGGACTGAAAACCAAACATGATTTTTTTAAACAACAGTTGTCAAGGTCTGATACCGGTGTTGATTCCTGTAATTCAGTAGAATGGTGATGGTATTAGCAGGTTTTTTTTTAAGGAAAAATGTTAGGTACCCGGTATGGACCTGTAGGGACCCGATTTTCTCTGATTCTGGGGACCCAATGATAACTTTCTCTGATTCTAAGGACCCGAATAAAACAGCTTAAAAAAACTCTGGTGTTAGTTTATCAAAAATATCTGAGTGTAATTGTTTGTTGTCGAAAACTCAAACAAGTGCACCAACTCACTTATTCCGCAGTGCATTTACCAATTTTTTCAAATTAGGAACTTAGACTTTTCTAGTTACGTAATCGTTATGTCATTCTGTCAAAATGTGGTAACGCAGGGCAGTTAAAGGCAGCGTTTCCGTCATGCTTAATCCACCGGCAATTTTCTCCGTAAACGTCGCCATTAAAACACAGAATTGCCACGCTGTGTTCGGGCGTGACCGAAAGCGCCTTGGTCTGCGTTTCATTCTTCGAATACTTCTTACTATTTTGCAGACGGGAATCTTTGTTACTTTATCGCGGCGTTTTCACGGCCGGGTGACATTTGAGCGGGCAACGAAATTCTTTCTTCGTAATCAAAAGAAAATATCTGAGATCTTTTATCCCGGAAAGCTGCTGGTTTCTTGCGTGAAAAGGTGAGTCCTGTGGCAGAACGTGACCCGGTGCGTCGCCACCCGCATCGCCGCCGCGTTTATCTACGCGACTTTTTATGATTTGCGACTTAAATCGGATACAGCAAGGTCGCTACTGAACCCGTGGTATCTGTGTTTCAACAGCAAGATGCTATGAACAAACGACGACAGTAAATGTGGATAAATAAGAGTAACCCGACTCTGTGCGTTTTACCAGTGCGGCGCCACTCGTTGTTGCGTAGCAGCAGAGGTCACGTGTCATTAATCCGGTCCTATTGTTCAATTAGCTTCTCGCCACAAGATGGCAGGATCGAACTCTCTTTGTTGGAAGAAGACACTGGTAAAGAAGACGTCATCCCTGAATCGTTGAAATTATCGCTGAGGAGCGCAAGGAAGAGAAAATCAACTCAAGACAAGTCTGACAATGAACTAGAAAAGAAGTAAGCGTTTCAGTNAAGGGGTGGTGAAACTTTTTGACCCGANGGCGGAATTTGCGACTGCCTGACCATTGGAGGGCCGGATACAGTGCAATTCACGTAATCTATGCAAAAATAGGTTGTTGAAATGTATTGCAGTACAATAACAACAAATTCACACCATTTTATTAACACTTTCTAGCGCTGCTTGCAGCTAAGTGCTTCTGCGGCAGAGAAGCCAAAAAGAGACAGGCAGCAACCAGGTAGTTTGGCCATCCCTGCAATAAACAGTTTTATTTTTCGTGTGCATGCACGCGTTGCTGTCGTCCTTCCCCGATGATGTCTTTCGGTGTTGCTATAAGTGTGTGTTTGGCTGTATCATTATTTAACAATTTGGATTTTTGTTTTTACTGTCGTGGTGTTAACGTTGGATTGAATTGCAAAACGTAATAACTGCTGTTTTTTCTCGCGTTACGGTCGTTTTTTTCTGACAATTTCTTTCCACTCGTGGTCAGAACTTGCAAACAGCAACAACTAAGGCTTTTCATCGGCCGACAACCCCGTCCTAACGTTGCTAGCTGACTCTGAACTTCACGCATTTTTTGCAGAAAGCGCAAAAAGATGACGAATATCAAAACGTCATCAAAAGCCAGCGTCGAAGCGATGATCACCAAGACTTCTGTGACACCATCACATGCAAAGGTCAGTTTTGCGCCCTCGTGTGTTTCTTTTTCCGACTTAACGCGCTTTCAACTTTGTAGGTGCGCTGAGCAGGACCGTCTAACAACGCACGGTTCTTTTTCCCTGAATGCAGTTGGTGCGCTCGCTGCTCAAGCAGCGAGTTCGCTGCACCTTGTGGATGCGAACGACCAGCCGTATAAATATAGTTCGTTTCAAATATAGCTCATTAGCGGGTGTTAGGAACTATTGCGTGCAAACTTATGATTGCCGATATGCCGGGCAAGTTCCTATTTTTGGTTTGATTGTTCCGTAATCTAAATCCAAGACTGTTGGTTAATTCTTAAATGCAGATATGACAGGCAGTCTAATCAGTCGGGCACCGTATGCCCGCACAGTTTCCCGCTGAACGGAGGTCCCGGATGTTATCGCAGTCGAAGACAATGCGCCAAACTTTGACGCTACGAAGACAGTTTAAAAGTGTCATTTCCTGTTATGCGATATAACATTTCTGCGACTCTGCTCCTACGCCCGGTCGTCGCTCTGTCAGGTGATTGCAGTTTTAGTCAGTTGTCGGCGCTCTACGATTTCGAAATGCCAAATGCCCCGATTCTGGCGCCCCCTAAACGTCTTGTGCCGTCTTCGTCTCTTAACAATCACTCGGCGCGAGCTGCGTTCCGCGAAGCTGCCGGCGTACTCACGTGCGGTTACGATGACGCGTGCAGCCGTCCCAGCACCCAGACTACATGACGTGATGTGCTTGGCTGGCAATCCAGACATTTTTCACAGTACAGACAGACGCGCCTACAGCAGAATCATTGGTACATGCAATCATGGAACTGCCTGCTACAGTTTCTTGCCAAACAATGAGCTCGGAAAATATCTGCTGACAAGCCTTCCCGCCAATGTCCCTCGTGAGTTCTGGGGCCGGTTTCAAGGAAGCACTGCCGCAGTGTTTGTCAGTAGCTGCGCTGTGGTTGGATCTGATCGTCCTTCCGGTGGTGACTTCGAAACCCGTTCTGTTCGAGAATCAGCATGCGTCGCCTACGCTTTGTTCTTTTCCGTGCATGCACAAAATTACTTAGAGGAACATTGCTCACCATTCGTTAGGACAGACTTCTTCAGCCACAGACCGTCTGTTCACTGCGCTCGTCTTTCCCCGAGGCCATCGTGATAGACACTTTAGTTGACCTTGTTTTCCCCTCGACATAAAGCACCGTTGTTAAGCGACCCACAGCACTATATTTCGGACAACGTCAACCCTGCCGGCCCGAAAAACTTATGGTGGCCTCCTCTATCTGCCTAATTGCCTTCAGATTAAATGGTAAGAAAGCAGGAGCAGTGTACTTATTTGGTACTATTTAAAAATCACTCTCTGATGGCGGATTGCATTTGATGAACAACGACAGTTTGTTGCGGACGTCATAGATGGCCAAAATACTTGCCTGCAAGTTTCAATTCGATCGAATTTTTGTGTTCAATGTAGTAATGAGGAAAACCAGGGACCGCGCCTGTTTAAAGTTTGAAATAGCAACACTTGAAAAATGTGAAAGGTTTGAAAATAGCTTTTCTTTCAAATGTATTTTAAGTTGGTTCAAACTTCAACCGGCACAGTGTTGTTGCCTTGCGTGCATTTGTAGAAGTCCACGTGCCTAGAACAGCATATGTAAAATTGACGTTTGCTGTGGTATGGCTGGGTTCGTGGATCTGCAGTTTCTGCATTCCAGGCAGTTTATTGCTTTTTCAAACTGCAACTTAATTATTAGTTCGGCGCAGTTGCCGTCATTAGCAGGAAATGGGGAGTAGAGATTTTAATTCGTTGTGAAAAAAATACAGCTAGCTTTGCAATATTTCAACTTAGTTTGATTTGCGAAGGTTCTAGTACTATCGTCAGTTTATAAGACATGCTTGTTATTAGGAAATACACATTACTGTCCGGTAGGATGATTATTTTCAAGGTTAGAGTGTTTTCATTTGATTGAGCAACTATTTCCAACCAACGTTCTCCGTTTTTTGGCACTTACAGGTCGTGAGCCATTAACTGTGATTTCGCAATATGCGTAACAAAAAANAAATGTATGGGTATTATTTTTGTTGGATTTTGACCGACATTATTTTGGTCGATGGTCCATCGTATCAGGAAAACCAGTTTTTCGTAATAAGAATACTTCTCAAGTTGCCCCTGAAATATAAGATTCCAATTCGAGGAAATATGTAATCTCCGTATTAATGCTGCTCCTGCGACAATTTCCAGCCAGTGCTGCTTTTAGCCTCAAAGGTCTTACGCTTCATATTCTAAATTGAAATCATATGACGTGAGAAAAAGTTTTTTTCTCAGCCTCGTTACACCATTTCGCTCGCTTGCTCGGAGTAGTCGTTTAAATCAACCCAGACGTTTTGTTCGACTGATGGAAATCGATTTACGTGGATGCACGATTACTCTAAACTTTCTGTCCCATGACCAAGTGTCTTGTTCTCTTTTGTATTTTTATGGAAGCGAAAACGTTGGATTCTGTGCATCATACATTTTGTACTGGTGTAAAGCTTTCCAGTCTTAGTGAAACGTTTGAGGTTGGTGGAGCTCGATTTCGAGCATTTAGGCAAATTAGCTGTAGTCACCTTCTTCAATGAAAACTTGGCAATCTCTTTTTGCTGACACGCAGAGCTTTCCGCAGACATATGTATGGCTCTACGGGATCGTTCAATCAGCTCTGCTATGTGATCGACCGCAGTCAGAACCGGTTTTAGGGTAATTTCCATGCTACATTTTTTGCAGCCTAGCGGATCACTTGGTAGGATATACGTCATGGCATGGTTATAAATTATGTGGTCGAAACAAGACCCGGTGTCTTCATCAAGCAAATTCCATTGTTGCGTCGCAGATTAGCCAATCAGTGTCAAGCGCGCGGAAATTAGTTGGTAGATTGATTTCCAAAGCTTTGGCCAATTGTGCGTTTTCTCACGCGCATATTACCCCGTCGAAGTTCAGTTTCTTAGAAGTACATCCGTTATTGCTTGTTTACGACAGCTGCACCTGAGCGTTGTTAACGGGTTGGCACTACGGCCTCAAAAATTGGCCTTATACATCGATTAAGGCGAGTAGCCGCTGGGCACAGCGCATTTGTTCACTGCTTTCACGTTGTCGTGTGTTTGAGCTGATTTTATTCACCGCATGTTATTACCCAGATCAGAACAAGCGCATCCGATGCCAGCAACAACCTGGACCCTGGCTTCGATTGGTCGGATGACGCTCCAACTGTGCCTGCGTATGACGACGACGACAGCGGAATCGAGGACATCAAATCGGTAATTGCTACGTCACGAATAAAATCGAAATAATAAATGGAGCCTAGCAACAAACGCCAGAGTGTTTATTTGGAAGTTGTGTGACTTAAAGAAATTGCAACGTACGTTGAGTGTTGATAACATCAAGATATCCCTGAGCCATGAATTTCATGTCTCCTCTGCGTTTCATCCCCGTTTTGAACTGATTTTCTGTACGTTTGTGAAGTGGAGAACGTTCGCGAAATATTGACCAAGTTCAAGTTGCGTGAGGTTGTTTGACAATTCTTGCAAATTTGTGCATGCTGCTTTGATTTTGATCAGTAACGATCTAGATTTAATGATTGTAGTTTCGTATAAATATGTTTCAAATTGTTTCATGGTCGATATTTTGATTCCGCCACCAATCTAAGCAGTATACTCGTCATACCTTACGTCAGGACGCTCGCGAAGCCAAAAAGCGTCAGAGCGAAAAGGAACGAGAGAACGAAGAGCTGCTAATTCAGACAAAAGAAAAGGAATTGATGGACAAAGGCAAAGTGCCGGAAAGCGCGCCGGAATGGGAAAGGCTAATGATTTCCAATCCACAAAATTCCATGGTATGCATCCAAAGCTCGTGCGCAGGTGTTGGCCTGGCATAGTATATAGGAATTAACATCGAGGAACTAGTGATATGAAACGCGCGATAAATAACATGTTTGAACGTCAGTGGTAGCATTCCCCAAATGTTTTTCGATTGCCACTGGAATATGAGATGTCACCGTATTTTTTGATAATTAGGTTCACTTCGTCAACCACACAGCCGCTGGTATTTTTGTTGTATCTTAACCTACGTGTCCATGCTGATTGATTGAGCAGCTTATCACATGTCAATCGTTTTATAAAGGACCGGACTTGGTCATTTAATACCATTCGTCAGCGTCGCCCGTATAGTTCTGCAGCCGCTGTCCATATTCTTTGCGATGCGCAATTAGCGTCTGGATCTGCTGCGGCATCAAATTTTACACCTCCGTAACCAGCCCAGGCCACCCGCTAACTGCCGCGTCTGGCGGCTCCAGATACACTCGTAAATAACGATGGGCGATGGTTACCCAAGAAAGCCCACTGGTGAAAGAGGTCGTCCAACTGGTGTCCTGCCTGTCTTCCCCGATAGAAAAGTTTCTTTCCGTCGTCCAAGTCACACCTGCCATGTTTTCTGTGTTTCATCGCACAAGTCTCAACTGTATTTTCTCGAGCTGCGCGTAAACGCGATTTTTCAAACTGTAATGGTCACCTGCGTGGTATTATTAAGCAAAAAGTTACCATTTTGGTCTGCAGTAAAATCGGACTTCCGCAAGAAGCATGGCGTTCAGCTTCATCGCGCATAGACGAAGGCCGCAACCCCGCGGCAAGAATTATGTCTCATTTAAGCGGAACATCTGCCCTGCGTTTAAATTGAAGCGGGAACTGTTACGATTTAGTCTCAGGTCCAAACCTGGTCAGACACACAATGCTTGAGGGTTTTCGAATGAAGTAGCTTATTGTTAAACGCGGCGCTCCCGCGTTCATCTCAAGTGTGAAAGTTTCCATTTAACGTATTTTGTTGATACATGAATTTAGTACAGTATGTCGATTTATGAAAGTCGTGCCTCAATGCGCAGCAGGGTTGGAGCTTGACGAGCGATTAAAACATTTGCAGTTGTGGACGAGGTACATGGCTTTCTTTCTGCATGCGACCGAAGTCGACAAAGCTCGAGCAATCGCCGAAAGAGCTCTCAAGACGATTTCGTTTCGGTAAGATTTGTTTTAACACAATGTCTAACTTCAGCCCTACACACATGTATTCAATTGGACCAGCCCTTCTTACGCGAATTCGACTCTTACCCTGTGCTGGTGGTTTTGCAGCTACAGTTGCGCTTGCCACTGAAATATTTTTGTGTCTCATCAACGCTTAAGATTTTTTCCGTTAGTTAAACATTGTTTTGCCGATCTTTGTCTCGGGAATGTGTGCATCAGTGAGCGAACATCCCCGTCACATTTTCCATCACTTGTGCCGTATTAATAAGAATGGGGAAGGAATCAACGTAAGATTGATATAACAGGGTATTGATATAAATATGTATGAAGGACATCCTATAACTGCTACAGTGACGAAAAAACAAACTGCTTGAGTCAGTCGATAATTTGGAACATTTGTTGTGAAGTCCAAACCTCAATCTTCCGTCCCTGTTTCTTCAACTTCTAGTGAAGTCAAATGAAATGAACACATATTGTCTAATTCAGACCCGCAACCGGGCAATTGCCCCCCGAAATTTTAAAAAAGACGTTTAGTTCTTAGGTACAAAAAGTTACAATCATTTTGTCCCCCATCCGAAAATAGTACAACACAATTTACAATCATTTTGACCCCACAGAAAATATCAGCTGGTTGCGGCCCTGGTTTAAGTGTGCTTCTGCGGTGAGATGAATTATCGCTCATATTAACCGTGTATAATCAAGGCTACCTTTGTAGATTTAGATGGGCTTTTTAAGTTTAGTTTTTATGTGGTAGCTGGTTGTTCCCAAGCGCTGATGGCGCATGTTATTATTTTGACGCAGTGAGGAACAAGAAAAACTGAATGTTTGGGTTGCTCTTCTCAACCTGGAGAATTTGTACGGCAGCGATCAAACTGTGGAAAGCACACTTGAACGTGCGATGCAGCAGAACGATCAACTTAAGTTGCTCACTCATCTTGCGCAGATTTTCACACAGTCTGGAAAACGAGAAGTCTGTTGATTTTCCTTTTTTTCTGACAGTAGAACAGNATGAATATTTTCTTACNGTATAAACGTTTCTTCCTTACCTGTGCATTGGGGTCACTTGTTTCATACCAGGGATTTTCAAGTTTTCTCCTTCATCACAAAATATTAATGTTTTTGGAACAACATTACCTGTAACATTTCTTTTGCAACGCATATTTCCGCTTCTTTTGCCTCAAACGTAAATTGGTTAATTTTTTGTCGTCACGTTGAAGATCGAACTAAAAACTTGTTTCGCAGAAAGCCGATGGCGTTTACTCAAAGATGTGCAAAAAATTCCGTCACAACAAAGACGTGTGGATTTCTTACCTCCGTTATTTGATGAATGACGGGAGGCACGAAGAAGCAAGTGAATGTTTCAAACGTGCTCTTCAATCGCTCGAGAAAAAGAACCGTAAGATTCTAAACTTGCCAGTGTCTGTCGTCCCGAACAATTAGGAAGGTTATATTTCAACGTCTTGTTGTAGATCTGGAGGTAATAGCCAAGTTTGGTCAGCTCGAATTTTCTCACGGAGATGCAGAACGCGGTCGCACTATATTCGAGAACGCTTTGAGCAATTTCCCGAAGCGGACCGATATCTGGTCCATGTACATCGATACTCTCATCAAGGCCAAAAGAATCGAAGAAGCCAGGTACAATGCTTTCTGGATTCAACGCATCAAGTTCTTGAGATGAATTTTCTATTTTCAAGTAAAAATTGCTCTAGCATCTGAAAACAGAGGCTTTGATTTTATTGATGCAAAAATACCAATCCTGGTAGCGGTCCTGAAGTCCACGCTAAGTCATTTGAACAGCATAGAAGGTGATCCTATGTTCAGCCATTTGCGCGTTGATTCTTTCACGCTCTTGAAATTGTGACTCCTTGCATTTCTAAGAACCTGCACTGAGAACAAGGATGTACGTCATATTCCAGTAAAAAGGCTGTAAACAACCATATTCATTAAGAACCATATCATAATCAGTATTGTGGCATCCACTTACGAACTTTGCTTGTCATAAGCCAGTGCTGTCTGTAATTACGAAGCATCAACTTTTTAGCTTCATTTCAACACCATTTCTGCAAAATAACAGTTGTTGAAATAATGCAATTGTTCGTAGTTTAGATTGTATGAATGGGCCTGGGTGCAATTTTTACTTAACACCTGATGTAACTAGAAAAAATCTTATAACGGTTTTCAAATCAGCGTCTGAAAATCATCCATAAAATGTGCTTTCATGTACGATCACTCAAAAAAAGTTGTTTTTGTTGACCTGTGATTAAAAGCTCAATAACTGCGCTCGATCTCGTCAGCACTAATTCCTGCAGTTTCCTGAAGAAACTGTTTGACTGTCTTGTAAATGATATTTAGATGTTAACATCATCTCCCATTGTTGACAAACAACTCATGTTATAGCTTATATATCGCCACAGGAAGGATGACTGTTCTATTTCAGCGATGCAATATTTCGGCAGTTACTGCTGGGAACACTTGTGACGTATTTAGGGTGAAAAAAGGTTAATCCCTCCCCCTGTTTTCAAACCGGTTGTGACGTTGCGACAGAGAAAAATCAACTGATAGCCGTCGTATAGCTTCAGTAATTCGATCAAATCTCTCAACTAACTTCAAGTAATTTGACTTACATTCCTCTGCACTTTCCAAAGAACGAACATAGAATATGTATCCGCAGAACAAAATAGCGTAGTCATTCGACTATCCATGTTCGTGAGCCACGTAAGCAATTCGCATATGGCAAGTACAAGGTACGGTCGCGAGTCAGATGTGGCTCTTTTGATGATGGCATCTGGCTCGCTTGATATTTTCTGAACACGCTTGTTACGAATGAAATTTTTTCTGTACCGTACTTTCTCATGTACCAGACTACAAAGCCATCTGCAACACCATGCAGCACCAGAAGTCACATAAACAGTAAGAAGCATGTTACTAAAGAGAAAATTCAGACATTTACCATTGTTTAAAATTGTTAGTTTGTTTAAAAATGCACACGTTAGTAAGTTAGTTACAAGTGTTGAAAAACATAGGTGTAGGAACAAGCAAATTTTTGGGGGTGCGAAAGCTTTTTACTCAAATTTCCCCAAACTTGCCTGAAAAATATTTCAAAAAAACTGACCTCCAAAAAAAACGACTGCATTTCTTTTCATGTTGGGCGCATTTTTTCAAATCAAAGCACTTCAAGCACTATTTTTGCCCAAATTACCCCCAAACATGCCCAAATTTCCCCTAACTTGCCCCGAAAGAACTAAAAAACATGACCTCCAAATAAAAAACGTTTGCAATTTTATTTGGAGTGCTATTACTGTAAAATCAAAGCACATACAGCGATTTTGCGAAGGTATTCACACATTTTGCCCAAATTTCCCCACAGATTTTGCCCGGATTTTCACCATATCAAAAGTTTTGGGGGTGCGCTTGTGCCCTGCCTCCTACACCAGTGTTGAAAAATATTATGGCTCTCACGGAAATAGAATTAAANACATGTAGGTTGCATGGCTCCCTTAGCCAAAAAGGTTCCTGGCCCCTGACTTACATGCAAACCGCCTCGAATCCGGAGAAATCACCGTAAAACTTCGTTTCCAAACACTTTCAGCTATGATCACACAGGCCAGTGCATAGTTCAAACGGTATGCTTCGTGATCAGTCAACCGTGATGACGCTGTCAAAGTAAGCGTGTGGAACAAAAATGAACAANATTTTAGAAACCATGGTTTGACTCACTGGTGCAAGAATGATACATCCAGTTGGGCAAACGTTCCGTTGAAATCGTGAAATGGGTTATTTTTACAACCTGTAGAAAATCCGTAAGAAATTTGATGACCGAGTTCAAGATACAGTAGAATTTGCCTAATTCGTCACCTCAAGGGGATTAGAAAAAAGTGACGAATTACGCAAACAGGAGAAAACTCCATCATAGAAGCTCGTGTACTTTATCATAGTAACTCGTATGCATACATAGTGCTCTTATTTGCAGTAAAATACAAGTTTATGACGTTATGGTTGAATACA
>JGI24159J19872_10001630_pt1 | contig 25197 bp, 9 predicted proteins | sample Ectturendosymbi4_FD_19872 | JGI IMG/M metagenome (IMG submission 19872)
CATTGTTTGTGAAGTGAATAGCATAATGTAAGTGAATACTATATGCCTTGCTGAAAAGAATAGTTAGCTTCAGTCAAAGCATCAATCAGTCTCCAAAGTTTGGACAAGTGATAGCTATCTCTGCGTGCATTTAGCTATCTCTGCGCAGAGATAGCTATCTCTGTGCACATTTAACTATCTCTGCGCGCATTTAGCTATATCTGTGCAAAGATAGCTAAATGCGCGCAGAGATATTATCTCTGCACAGAGATAGCTAAATATGCGCAGAGATAGCATTTTTTGTGCTAAATCTGTCAGTCAGATATAATATTTTTACGAACGGCGCCCCATGCAACTTCACCGCTTAAATCCACATTGGGAAATGGACAAAACTTTTTCGCCAAGTTACTCTCCAAGTCAAATAACCTATGTGGAACCGGAAGCGGTAGGATTTTCGCGCTTCCACTTCCACAGAAAAAGGACTGCTTCCACCACTTCCGCTTCCAGCTTCCGCTTCCACAGCCCTGATTAGCGTGCACCCAGGGTTCCACATCAAAAAATTAAACGGGAAACTAGTGATGTTTCAAAAAGTCAGCTAAATCAAGCTAGTTGAAACAGGACAGTTTTGAAAATTGGCTCAAAAAATCAATTAAACCTCCTTAAATGTATCTTCAATCCTTCTTTGTAATTTTCCCTTGATCGCATGATCTGGAAAAAGTCACGTCACTACCACTTTGATTGGGTGTGCGCCGCACAACTAAAGCATAGGTCCTTGGCATTGAAGAATGTGGGAATTACTGGCATTTGAATACGTAAAAATTAAGCGTGTCGGGGGCATCGCGGTCACGACTTTGTCCTGATGGGCCTCGCGTTCATTTATCCGGCCTGCCCACATGTCTAGTTGTATACGTCCAGAAGTCAGATTTCCACTTGGTCAACGTATTTTGTGTAATGATTCTTGTAAAAAAATGTAGGCTACTATGTCTAGCCCAGGTAGTCTTCTCTTATTTTGTACTGCTTAGCAGCAAGACACCTTTGGTGCTTACGACCAAAGTTACACATTTGCGCAGCCTGCTGTTCATACAGCCAGATGGAGGTAATTGTGTAGTGCGAAGAGTCTATTTTGGGGGTTGTCCCAAAACAGAGTAATGCAGTTAGTGGATTATGGATCTTAACCATTGCGTCCACTTAGCTTTAGTCTGTATTTGTTAATATTTACAAAGATTTTAGATACAAAATATTATTAATCTAAACATGTGCCATGCAACAGGAAATTAACAGTCCAAACATCAGCAAGGTTTATGCATGCGTATTTTGGCCAGTAAACAGCCCAACGCACACGCTTTATAAGCATATTTCACTTAAGCTCATGGTAAAGTTTATCAATTTGCGCTAATGAAAGAAAGCGTTCATCGCGGCGCACATGCTTTGACCGATCTCGTGTTTGCTCCTTCGGCAATAATGCTTTGATAATTGAATGATAGGATTAATTCTGCTTTCCTGCAATTTTTTTACATTTGCATTTCATTGCGACATCTCTAAATAATCGCCGTCAATTAAATGACAATGATTCACGACCCAATTCCTTTTGTTAAGCTCGTTGAAAAAAATTTAGTTGGAAACTACGAGCCTATTATGCCCTTGTAATCATTTTGGGGGGGACAGACTTGGGCTGATGCGGCACTGGGCACATTCATCAAAAAGGTTGTAGCACGGTTGGCTGAGCATGATGACGTCATAAAACCACTGCTCAGAGGAGTCCCGCGCCTATGTTTTGGCTCGGGTCCCGCACCTGCTAGGGCCGGCCCTGAAGATGGGATGCATGTTTCTCTAAAAAGAGATGCACATTTATCTAAAAACCTTAACTGCGCATTTTTGCAGACCTACTCACGATTTGCTTTGAAATACGTAGGCACAAGTAATAGAACAACTGACGCTGATATGCGCAGAGACGTGGAAATTTATCTGGACCAATCATAGCAAGCCTACAACTACTTGGCACGCCATTTTTGCATCAGATGGCGGTTTGATATGTGCGGCTGAAGTGGTTAGCACTGTTTTACTGTGTCTTCATTTATTCTAATGTAGCCTGCACTGACAATTGCTTATTTTCTTGCATGATGGCTCTTTGCATTGTTTCTGTTTATTAACTCACTCTTATGAAATCATAAATCAGTCAATCAGTTATTTTCTGCTGTTCTCTTCACAACCTTTTGCCTTCATTATCAAAAAGAACAATGTTGTTGTTCTCAATAGCTTTTCTTCAACCAGGCTTAGCGCGTCGTAAATACTTGCAGACTTCAGGACACTTGTTAATTTTCCTGAGTACTGCTGGGATGATTGTACTCTTCAGCTACATAAAAAACATACGATTAAAAAATGACCTAAACAGCACAGTAACAGCATAATATGAGAAAAACTCGGGAGAACGCTGTGAAATGCAGTTTCCCTTTTCAATTCTTTTACAATGGAACGTTTTGACCCCATGTGGTACCAACACAGGGACAGAAGCTTTAAAACATGGCGCAGTCAATCTTTACCTAAGGGACATCAGTGGACTTTACCCAAGGGACCTATGACTTTATCGCATATTAATTCAATATGATTATATCACAATTTTAATAAACAAAGTTTGCTGGCAACAATGTTTTTCATTCGATTATATTTTCCTTTTTTGTGATCAAAATTGAATAATTAATGTTTCAATAAATTATTTTACAAAAGCAAGCGTTTTCATAATTATGTATATTGCAAAGTTGATCTGAATGACTGTTTCTTCTATACCAATGATGGGCATAAAAAGTTGATTTGCATTAGGAAATATTACGGTCCTTTCGGGGCTATTTCTATGATTGGCGGGCACTTCGACAGACCAATGTTTGTAGCGTGTCTTGCGTGATGATAGTTTTTCCCTACTATTCCACTTCGACAGACCAATGTTTGTAGCGTATCTTACGTGATGATAGTTTTTTCCCTACTATTCCGTGGCTTGGAACTTACAATGCAAAGGTCTTCATCATCCAAACTTGCAGTGAAGTGAAACGTTTTTCAAGCCATTAGCTAATTTTGTTTTAAGGTTAGGGCGATCATTTCTTGTTGCTTTCCACCACATTAATTTTTTTAGTTGCTCGTTTTAAGCTTGCTCATACCATTTACTGCAAACCTTCTCGGGTATTCGCTTTTGAGTTTGCGGGACAAGTTTTTTCCAACACTGTTTTGTATAATGTACAGTACTTAGAAAATGCACATGTATAGCTTTACACAATTTTCTCTAGTAGAGTATTACTAAACTCGATCCATTCTGATGTCCTCCAGTCCTTTGCAAAGCTTGATTGTTAATTTGGGGCACCATCAAAATGCACCCAATTGGGCCCAGCACTTGCTGGACGCTTCTCCCTGCATGCACTGGACTAATTTTTAGAAGAACTAACGCTGATGAAGAGCTTTACGAAAAAACATTTTTTTGTGTTATCTGCTCAGAAATTTTTTTATTTCTGCCACTACTTTTCCCTTCATATTCATGAAGAAACGACCGGTCCATAGCTTCCGCATGCAAAAAACGAATAGAGGCAGAGAGATTTTAAATCAACAAATAATAAACTTTTTCAACTTTATAATCGAGCTCGGAATACCGGAAGTAGCTGTTTGGGACGAAAACCGTTAGAAACGTGAGACATCCGATGCATCTTCCTCAACAGCAACGTATATCGTGTGGTGATCGTTCTCGAACTTCTGTTTTGATAACATTTTAGCGTATACCAAGAATTAGTATCGTTAAAAAGGATTTCAACAAAGCATGTGTTGCGTTATAAAAAAACATCGTAATTTACAAGCACCAAAGAAAAGTAAATTACTCTGATTAGATTTAGATGTACTGTACTACGTGGTATATATGTTAGCAAATTTCAGTTTTGCTAGTCCGATGTTGTAATAGTGAAAGTAAAGACCCAATGGTTCGCAACGCGGGAAATTGTATGACACAGGGACGAATTTTAGAAATTCGTGCAGGATTTTTGAAAAATGGAAGCCCCTTGTTGCCTTCAGAAATTGGCGAAAATCGCTTCACATATACAAAGCTATGCTGCATGACAGGCATTCTTTGTGCGCATCTCTAGTTAGCTCTTCTTTCACAAAGCCACGTGTCTCAGTCTATACTTTCACGGAATAACTGTCATTGTTTCAGCTTAATTCTATTTCGCAAGTTGCAAATGTTCATAACCTAACACAACTCTGCGAAGATAACACTAATGTGTTTGAATTGGAAGCTCAGAAGCGCAGTCGTCGTGCAGTGCTCTTTACTAGCGTCGGTGGAAAATTGCGTGGACCTTGGCTCAGGGTTTTTAGGCATTCTCAGACACACAGACGGAAAAGAGTTGCCTGTGCGTGAGAAAGCATATTGGCCTTGATCGAATGGCATCCAAACCTGTGGTATTTGTTATCATGCCGTGGACAAAAAATTGTGGAACACTAATACGTCAGTTGTTTCTTCGTTTGTCCTTGTCCTCTTTCGCTAAACCAGGGGTGGGCAATTACTTTTGCTTGGGGGACAATTTGAGAAGGCCGCGTTTAGCGGAGGGCAATACCTTCTTATGGGAGTAGCAGCAATCTCGATATTTATAGCCTCAACACTAATATTTACTATGAGAAATTGGAGGAAATTTCAGATTTGAAAATTTTCCTGGATGCTTCTGCGGGCCACTGAAAACGCTGTGGCTGGCCACATTTGGCCCGCGGGCCCCTATTTGCTCACCCCTGCACTAAACCATAGCTAGAAGCATTCCTTGATGACTCGTGAGAAGCAGTGACGTAACTGCCGGGGGACAGGGGTGCGAACCGTCCTCCCTGGCAAGCTAAATGTAAAAACCAGACCCCAATTAGGATATATTTCGCTATTTAATATTTTGTGGTTTTCAATAGGTTGTTATTTTTTGCGTTTTTCGGGGTGTTTTCCAGTGATTTTGTTTTTTTGTATAGACGTCCACATCCGGATTCACTATAATATCTCAATTTGCTTCTTAGTGTTGGCTACTGGGCTGGCTACGGTGGCCAGTGGGCTCCATTCAACTAAGTTTTCCCCCTGGATCAAACCTCTAGTTACGCCACTGGTGAGACTTCAACTTTCACTTAAACTTTATCAGTATATAGACCCTGCAGAGAATCCCTTCAGTACAGGTGGGCACAAAAGTTATGTTGCAAAATTTGGTTGTGGTGCAACCTTATTATCATGAAAACGGCAGAATACCATCACGTTCTCAGTTGACTTGGATGCCAATGAATTTCATCACAAGCGGGGAATGTCAATTTGTTTGAAAACATGCATTGGAATGAATTAAAAAAATCGTCTCATTATTACATATAGTGATATAATTATAAAACAGCCCAAAAGCTAGGGTTCTAAACCTACCTTAATTCTTCAATTACCTCTTGCGAGATTTAAGGTTTTAAGAATATCAAAAAAATATATTAGCCAGATATCAATCTCACATCCAATGCAGTAAAGCCTTTATTACCTGCCTAGAAATTTTGAAACACGCTAAGCAGTAACATCCATAAACAAGAATTTCAGCACAAGGGACTCCTCTTTTTTGCAATGTTGTGATGTTTAAAATGCAGCTGATGATACTCCACGGCAAAATAAAGCATCCGCTTATTCCAAGAATAACCTTTTGAAAAAACAGTCACCAGTTTGAAAAACGTCTAATCACAATAGTGAAATTCGCAAAAGTGGCAAGCCCAGCATTGCAAAAAGGGCTTGAAATTTATAGTTTTTCTGTGTGACATGGTCCATTTGTTGTGTGATCTTTGAGGTTGCTATCTATCAGGTAACACGCTTTCTCATTAATAGCCCTCGTAATCTAAACAAAAGAAAACTAATAGACATCACTTGTCTTCTACATCCATACCGCTCTTTGTTCAACTTTTACCTTCAGAGTTGCACGGAGAACCATGCGGCTGCTTGTTAAAATTGGGATGATGGTTTTCCCATCACAGAACTAGCTTGTGTACTGTAAGCTTTGTCTATAAAAATTATCAAAGGAAAGTTTATCAAAACATCGTTTGACAGCAACAACTGTTGTGGATCTTGACCAAGTTCTGAGTACGTCATCAAGCTGTGGTTTCATTCATAGTGACGTGTACTTGGCTGAACAAAATTCGAACGAGCAACCAATCAGCGCGTTTATATTTAACGAGGTACATGAGCATCTTTGCTATGCTATATGAGCATCTTTGTTATGATGTATGATAAGTTGTTATATTAGGGGCTTTAGAAGTAATTCTAAAATAAGCATGGAAAACTACAAGAAATTCTTTCCATGAATCGTTTTCAGAACATATATCCATGCATGTAATGCTTTCTTATTGCCAATCACAAAGATTGATCGAATTCATAAACTCAAGGTGGAAATTTACATTGAATACAAAATATCTTGGATCAGAATGAAGCGGCAATAGGCCTCTACTATATTAGTCAAAGTTCAGACTGCAGCCTTTACGATAAAACAAATTTGATAGAAAAATAGTTACTGACCAGGCATCATAACTGTCACCCAAGACCGCAACCAGGTACGTCAAACCGGGCAATTGAACCCCCGAAATTTTGCAAACATGATGGCGTTCAGGTACATGCACACGAAAAGTTATTTCTCGAGACTGCGTTACTTCTACGTGAACTTCTCAATACCATTAAAAAAATTAACTAATCAATGTACCATGATAAAACAATTAACCAATCATGTACCAAGCATGTACCATGCTTTCGAAAACTCTCAATACAGAACCGGAGACAAGCTTTGAGGCGCTAGTTGTGAAGCGAAACCATCCGTTACATGAAAGTGATGTTGTGGTTGTGAAAGTGACCTCACAGAGCGGGAATCCATAGGCTACCAATCGAGGCTACTGCAGCACAGTTTTGCGATTTTAGCTGATTTGCTGCTAAATGTAGCAGGATTTTCTCACTGTTAACTGTAAAATTTTCAATCTAGCAGTAAACTGTTTTTCTAGCAGGATTTTACCAACTGTTTAGCAGGTTTAGCAGGCAATAAATTCCTGACCAAAAATTGTTTCAACAGTTTTTCAAGATAAAATATTTGCACCTTCTTCATCTAATTGCTTTAATTTCTTTATGACCCTTTAACTTGGGCAAGTAATTTCTTTATGACCCTTTAACTTATGCAACACAAGGAGCAGGCACATCTAGAAGCTGCCTTCAATCATACGCAATGTTTTCGTCTGTATGAATGTTGTTCTGTGTGTTATTTGTATAATGTGTCATCTATTCTTCTGTGTCTTTTTATATTACATAACTGATGTCTAAGATCGATTGATTTATTTGTTTTACATCTGAAAACTTAAAAAAGACTACTGCTAAAATATTAACAGAAAGATTTTGATGAAACAGTATGTGGGATTGGTAGTAATCGTGAAGGAGCTTACGCTTTTCTTAATTTACCATCATTTCCTCTCTTTTAATTGGTAAGCTGATCACTACTGGTGCCACACCTAGTGATTTTTGAATACATCTAGTGATTTGTGGGCTGACCTAATGATCTAGTGATATTTCGCTGTAACCTAGTGATATAATTTGCAACGTATGTGTTCAAAGATCGGATGTGCTGTTTCTAACTTTTCAGCTCGTTTTTTCAGAAAAACAGTTGATTGCGTGATTCGTTGTGTGATGATTTTCACCTACAGAACAAACAAAATTTTCCAATCTCAATTTCTTATTGTTTTCTCTTCTGTACTGTTCATATCTAGCATACAGTAAAATATTTCGTTACTGTTGTCGCTTTAAGCTCCTGAAAGAAACCTGAGGCTTTCCGATATAAGATTTTCCACGCTTCAGCATAATCTATTTTAACAAACTTGCAAATGGTGTTAAAGTTTTCAGGCGATGAAAGACATGAATAAGTGGTTTCAAGCAAAACTGTCAACTTCAACGCAGAAATTTTAAATCAAGTAATTTTTTTCAAATCTAGTGAATTTTTTGTGAATCTAGTGATTTTTGCAAAAACGTCTGTGGCAGCACTGCTGATTATAGCAAAAAAGGCGCATATATAAATTGACTGCACATCAAAGACGTCATAATTGTTGCCAAAGTGACTTCTGCGTTCTGCCCCCCTAATTTTTTGCTGGTTGCAGCCCTGAGTGTCACCTATAGGCCTAATCAGTACGCGCAAAATATGCTCTTTGGATCTTTAGAAAATTTATGGACTTGACTTCAGACTACCTACGAAAAATGTAAAACGAAACTTGCGGCAAATTGGGGATCAATCACACGTGCCTTCAAACAACACCACTTTTTTACAGAGTGTTCCTTGCCAGTCGTCATATTCTTGTTCAGGGTGGCCAGTGTTTAATAACCGGAGAAAGGATTATGGTGCTAATATTCTTTTTTTCCAACTATCATGCAAGACTTCACAATCTGACTACTCACAATACTGTTTAAAAGTTGCATAGGTGCATAACACCCAGCATTTTGAGCATACCTGTCCGGAAACATACGCTTGAGATAGAGCCAGTATGGCAAGCATCAGAGAAAAAAGCGCAGTATACACAGAAAAATAAGTTGAAGCTTTGATCTGAAATAAAACGAAACGTTTGTACTCGACCTTACAGCTTTTTGATACAAGTATATACCTGAGTTGTAAACGGGCCCCATTTTGAAGCCTTAATCACCAGCCCGAACCCGGCATTTATTTTTGAAGCTCGATTTAGGCCCGAAAGCCAAATTTACCGAGTGATTAACTGCCGGGTATTAGTGGCGTAGCAAAGTAAATGTGACTAAATAATTCACAATTAATCATTTTTTATTGAAGATTAATCAGCTCGATTGCTTAAACAGATACTGGCGACAAAAGTCTCCCTTGTTTCGAAAGATGTTGTATGCAGGTCCGAAATCGGTCCGAAACATTTTGACAAGCTTAAGCCCGAACCCGGCCCGACTTACAACTCTGGTATATACAGAACAACGATAAACTACAGTTTCTTAAATTTTTGGGAGGGCACTGCCCCCGAATGCAACCCGTGACTACGGGCCTGAATTAGAACCTTCGGCGCCAAGCTACGTTGAACGACGTACTACGCTAAGGCTTCAATGCGAGGGACGCCGACGTACGTCGTTGGACGTATTTTGGAAAATGNTATGCAGTAAGTGCCATGCTAATGCTTTTCTTTTTCTAAGCACGTTCTGCGAACGTTCGAGTGCCTTGCTATTGTTGCGCAACGTGGCACGTCTGAGAGAGATTTTTCTTTTATTATCTCGACTTTATATTATTTATGACGACACGATTTTAGGTTTTATGACATCGCTATCCCGATAAGTACCAAAATGGCCAACATGGACACCCAAACCGACTGAATTTCAATCTTCTTCCCACAATAAAACAAGAATTTCAATCTTCTTCCCACTTTCGTTAAATGCATTATCAGCTCTTACCAACTATTTTTCATAGTGGAGGGAAAATGCGTCAAACAGCCAATTGGTGCGTCAAAAAATCCCCAAACCGCGAAAGTTGCCAACAATTGAATATATTAATTGCATGCTTCGTTATACTTTATTGTAAAATATCTACAGTTAATTGATGTACAAGATTAAAAAACACCGATTTCTCTCAAAACTGCTTGGGACCAAATGTTACTTCTGCCAAAAGTAGCCATGGCGCTGAAGGTGTGAGAATAAACGAGATACCACCAGAAAAAGAGAAGTGTACTGAACGTAACTTTTGTAGGCTGATAATGACCTTTCACGGTTTGGACTATGGTAAAAATGTGCTATGGTCAACTGAAGACCCCATCAACAATTTGCTGATCTGAAGAACAATCGGAAGTGATATAAACTGTTGCTGTTACCTGTTACCAAAACATCGGATTTCACTTTGCCGGCTTTGATGATAAAAATTTTAACAGAAATATTCTCAGCTATCTAATCACAGTAAAGCATGCTTCTTGATAGAGCGTAGACCACTATCTTTTGAGACGCTGCAACATTGCCAGCAGTTTTGTTAAGTCAGTAAAGTTGACCTGGTCCAATTTTTGCGCATTAGTTTTGCACGCAAATACAAAGATTTAAATATTTATGTCGTTATAAATCGTATTTAATAACAATATTTTTGTTTTATTAGGATAAATTACACTAAAAGGTTTTGACTTTTTCTTAACTTTGAACTGAAAACATGCTTTGTCATGTATTGAAGGACATTTTGACAAACATAAGAAAACTACTGCGACCATTAAAATGTTTTTGTGTTGTTTGTTAACAAATTAAAATCACGATGCTCCGAAGACACACAGGAAAATTGCCACGACGTGATTTTTTGACCACTGAGTTGTTGTTCATAATAGAAGGCTTTCAAATTAATGTAACTGCCTTCCTAAACCTCCTCGCATTGACCTCACCACAAACTGGTGCAAACATGCAAATCGCTTGTTAAGAAACTTCTTGTGTCTTCGGGTTGTGATGCGGTTTGGCCTTCACTGCATTCGTTTAAGTCTCGCAACTGGTTACAGTCGACTGATGCCTTAAACAAGGAATGCAGCTTGATTTGCTTTTCTGTTGGTTGAGCTGAGCTGCTCCTGTTGTTTGAGTTATTATTTTGCAATTGGTAAAAGGCATTTGTGCAAACTGCGCAGTTAAGTATGCTTAGAAACACTACAGAAGCTGATTTATATCATTCAGTCTTAACAGAAGAGAGAGGTTGGCAGATTGCAAGGGCATGCGCACGATCAACGCAGTCTTGAACAGTTTTGTTACAGGAATCGAGATTACCAGTCCTGCTAAAAATCCTATCACCTATTTATTAAAACCAACAACATACAATCTTTACTCACAAGATTATCCCCAGATTCTATTCTTCCACTTAAAGTCATCATTATTCCTCCGAACATGATCTGTGTATAAAATAGCTCAACATTACAACCAGAGTGTGATAAAAACTTAGCGAATTTTTTGGCTTTTATCGTAAAACTGGCTTTGCGGAGACCAAACAGATTTTTTAGGAATTGGGTAAAAATATATGTTTGGTAGTATTCAGCAAACTAAAGCCTAAATTAGAACGAGGAAACAAAAGATATATATAGATAAAATTGGAGTGGTTGCTGCCACAGCCGCAATTACTAAATATTAACTCCAGGAACTGAGTTCTGCTGGTAAGGAACATCCTTTGCAATTTCAGGTAATATAAACATTATTCCATTTCAAACTGTTAGTTTTCTGAGCATGCCATCATTACGCATCAACAAATCGCTTGTAGCTAAGTGTGTGTTTACTCACAATGGATCCACACCAAATTCCTTCACCCAAGGTAAATGCAACAGGGTTGACGAGGACAACAGCACCGATGATGACTGACAAAATCCCAACATTTATATGTAAAATCTATAAATAGGTTTCATTTTTAGAGACACCAAAGTGTCCGAAAGTTTCAGGCAATTTCCAGAAAGTTTAAGAACATGAAGCAAACACTAATTCCAAGTTATTAGCAACATTGCAAGTTTGATACTCAAAGTAAGTTTAATAATATAATCAAATATGCAAGGCTGCGAAAGAAACGATTTTGCTCCATCAACACGGTAAGTCTTTTGTTTATATGAGACTTGTTCACAGTTTGCAAAATTTCGGGGCATGCGATCCTCCTTGCAATAAATGCAACGGAACTTACTGACTTCATTTCCATCTTGTTGTCGAAAAAGCACTTGATAATTTTTTTCGCGAACGTATTTTTTGGAATAAGCTAAACTGAAATTCCAAGTTCCCCGCTAGATTATTTGGATTGCAACAAAGAACACCAGAAATCTGTCAGGATTTCAATGAAAATGTCTCACAAGTAACAGTCAGACAACTGCAGGAAACGTCCACGTTTTTCGAGAAAAAACAGAAGGCTTGAATTACGTCTGCGACAATCGCAAACCCTGAACCGCTATCAAGTGCAAATATTTCACGAGGGCGTATAGCAACCGCAAAAAGAACATAAAAGTTAAAGCTATTGCAAAATGCAGTTCACGCGTTACAGGTAGCGGTGACAAACTGCCATTTGCCCAACAATATGACCCTGCGGAGGACATGAGCAAAGAAAAGATAGTAGAGAATAATACTATATTGTATATATACCATTAAAGTACCCACGCAAAGCTTTTCAAACTTTTTCGACTCAGACAAAATTGGCAGAAAAATAGTTGAAAACATTTGCCTAATATCGGCAACTAACGTAGTATGACAGCGGTTTGCCCACTTCACTCTTGTCCTTCATGTTCGCTTTCTCCTCGTAAGGAGCACATCGATGAACCCGATTACCGGTTCAAATGTTTTCTTTGCTACATTTGCAACACAGCTTAGTGTTTTATATGTTCATGTTTTGTTCTGCATTGTCTTCCTGTTTCTTTTGCTTCGCTACATAAAATGGGCTTTCAGACAGTGCTTGTGCACTTGAACACAGGTTGCATGACAGCAATGTAACCATGCGATGAACGGATTTTCATTACCCTAAAAACGTAATGCTGTTTTAAGTATTGCTGTTCCTCATTCCTTCAAACAATTGCATAAGATAAACTACCTCAGCTGAAACACTACCTCTATTTAGTTGTTCCCTTCGTTACAAGAACGTCTTATTTTTACGTTAAAAATTGACTGTTGTGATAACCAATTAAGGGTAATAAAATATTTGGAGTATATCTTTCATATTTTCAGCTCAAACTTGCTCATTCTGTTTTAAACACTACCTGCGATTGGGAGTGCCTCAGACACAAACTATACTCGAAATTTTTATATTCTTCCATTTATTCAACCTGGGGAATGAGAGACATCAAATAATGCCTTTTGAGTCTTTCACCGAAAAAGAGTCTCACGCAATCTATCTGCTTCACTTACACCTTTCATATTACAGCATGAAGTGAATACCCTAGTCAAGAGTATCTATTTTCACCACTCATTCACGTGGAATTTGTGATTTTTCGCGGTTGCGGAACATCATAATAATTTTTTTTCCCTTTTACCCTCATTTGGAATCCGAAAAAATTTATTCACAGAATGGTAACCAGCAATAGTTTCCATCACGTTTCTTTGTCTTTCCACCTGCAGTTAACTGTCGATAGTGCTCAATTTTAGGAAAGCAGGAAATTGCGACGAACGCAGGTGTCTGTTCGCGGGTAAAATGATTTTAAAGAATTTTACATAAAAACTAAGCAAGCGGTTTGTACTGAATCTGCGCATACAGTACTGATCTGAGTATTTTAACTTGAAAGTGGATGAGGCTAGAAAACATTATGTATCATTTTGAATGTGTCACTGTTAGTCCGAAGCACTAAGCCATTGTGAAAGCCAGGGCACCACAATTTTATGCGAACCACTTTTTTTATACCCAGCCACTTACTCCGATGGCCTTGGTGAACTTTGAAAGGAAATCATGAAGCTTTGCTTCTGTGGAGAAATCATGGGTGGATGAACTGAACACCTCATACCCAATAGTGGCTGAAAAAAGATCGGAATGTTTTTACCACAATAATTTGTTTTATGTGCCTATAAAAAATTATAACAATATTTTCTGCTGATTTTATGCATCTTTTATAGTTGCAGCTTCACGAATGCTTTTTTAGAGGCAGTTAGTTTCTCAGAAACGAAAGATAATTTGACATTTTTTAATCGGAGGTGAAAAATATAGTATAACCAGTTTTTGAATGTGATACTCTTCAGATACTACAAAGCATTTATTTGCCTGCGGATTAGGGTTTTGATGCAATATAATAAAAACATGCAAGGAATTTACAGGGCAAACGGTGGCTGTGGTAGTTTGAATGAAGTGGCAGTTGGTCTCAAAATAGATTGTCCATAACATCAAGTACAAACGGACAACATCTACACTCTCACCAAAATTTATTTAAGAAATTCACTTACGAGAATGGCAAAGATTCTTCCACCAACAAACAAACTTTGAAACCTTTGAGCAAAGGCAACGTGTTTCAAGGTGCGAATATTATATTATATTACGTTCGAACTTTTAACATGTATGTGCACAAGTCCACCTTATAGGATGCCATCGTTTTGTTCTAAACATTCACAACGATTGTTTAAAAATTGACAAACTGGGTACGATGATATCATAGGTATAGGAGCAGGCAAATTTTTGGGGATGTGAAGGATTTTTGCCTAAATTTCCCCAAACTTGCCCGAAAAGTTGCAATGCGACTTTGCATACAAATTTTCTACCACAAAAATCATGAAGACCTGTTTTGGTATGACCACCAATAAAAGGTCTTCATATGTTTTTCTGCAAACGTTGGGCGCCATTTTTAGAAATCAAACTACGTTTGCGCCATGTTTGCACGGATTTGCGGTGATTTTACCCAGATTATCAGCATATCAAAACTTTTGGGGATGCGCTTGCACCACCTGCACCCCCGCCTCCCACACCACTGGATGATTTTACCTGCTTTGAAATCATTTTATCCTCTAAGCACGAGGTTGATTATACTGCAATTTGAAACGGTTGGACTTCGTGACAGCCTGAATAATGAACAACGCTTTTCCGAGGGTAGATGGCGTTTTAATTACTATACACGAGGACTGCGTCCAGAATTACCGACGACTGCATGTATACCAAAGTTATTAAACTGCCACAGGTGAACTGCTATACAAACACGTTGCTACTGCGTAGTGGATGCCATTATTTAAAAACAATCTTCGTTGTCTCCAAAAAAAGTGAACTGTCTCCATCAGGGGCCGATCCAGGGGGCGATTGGGCGATCGCCTCCCTAAAACCTACGAAAGTAACTTTATTCACCTTGATTTTGTACAATTTTCAAAAAAACATTCGCGACATAAGGCCATTTTGTCGTCTACTGTTTTGTCACAGCACTGCTGTGAGATAAACTTCATCCCTTTTACAGTAGCGAAACAGTTATGAGACTTGACTACCAAATATTACTGAAATCGCCCCCCTAATCTTACTGGCTCGATCCGTCCCTGGTCTCCATCATCTCATAACTGCCCGACATTAACATTTTAAAACCTGAACTGTATCTTTTGACGGGAATTTAGGCTGTATCAATAGCAACTTCTCACGAACTACTGCAATATATTTTCTATTGGTATAAATTTTTTTATCACCTACCAACAGAACCACCACTGCAGCGCTGACGAAAAGTAACGTACATATCCGATGGAATTTCGCGAGCGATGTAGATGATGTCTTCTGGTTCCTAAGATTTCGTATAAACCAATTTACAGTTTTATGTTGTAAAAACTCACTTACACATTACGCTCGGGATATTTCAGATTTCTTCGAAAGCCAGTAATCTTCAAGCATACAATAACGCTGGATATACTTCACGTGCCTTAAAAAGGGCGTCTGTTGGTAAAACATTGGTGAGGGTGGCCAGGGGGGAAAAGCAGATAGAGCCATAAATACATTTAGTGAGCTCACAAGGTTACTGGATAAAGCCAATTGCAACTTGTCTCTACAGTCTCTGGTATTTTTAATGAACACTGAGAGACATCTTAAGTGCTGGTTTGTGCTTGGTAATCGCCCCTAACACCCGCGATCCCGATTAGTTTTCGGACTATAACTGAAAAAGTACGTAGATGAAAACAAAAGCAATTTTTCCGTATATCCTTTCGTATCTTAACTTGAACTGTGAAACACAATTTATGTTGTGAGCTTAGACACCCAATTTTCTTGTAATCCCAAGTTTAACTCAGTTTCTTTAGAGTAATTACAAGCTACACCATTTTGAGAAAAACATTTAATTTACACCTATGCTCGCACACCTTAGAACAAACCAATTTTGTCATCGAGTTTACAACTCAGTAAAAAGGTTAAGGTTTGTACAAAATTGAACAAAATCATTGTTGATCACTATGCTTGCAAAAAGTTGAAATTTTACATTGAAGTGCCACGAGGAAATGGGAATGGCAGAGTTTTTTCGAAAGTTATTTCTCATACGAAAACTACTGTTAATTGTCCTTACCGTACATAAAATATACCGATGTAAGCCTTTAAAAATAAGTAACTGCTACAATAATGCCAACGCAGATACCAATCAGTGTGTTATTCTGCAGTTGGATCCTTCAAAAAACATTTAGTTATAACACTGTTCCTAAACTAGTGGCGGATTCAGACCAAGCGTTTGGGGGGTGGCAGTCACACAGGGGGCGTCGAAAAGGTCTTCACTTCTGCGGGATTTAAAGGGAACCCTTCAAGGCCAGCAGAGGCCACGATCGTGCCTTGTTCATATTTGGCCATAACTCGCCAAATGCTGGAGAACTGTTCAAATCCTCTAAAGATGTGGAAAGTCTTGTAGTTCGGATTAAGAACAAATTTGGATGTTTGTATTTGAGCTTTTGTGGATGACGTCATAATTGGGGTAGGTTTAGTGTTCTTTCGATAAGGGCATTTTTGTTTCCCCAACCCCAAGAGGCATTTTTGTTCTTTCTTTAAAAAAAACTGGGCGAAAATCCGTATCATTAGGGCCCTTGATTTGCCTTCTAGTTTTGTGGTTCGAACGTTATAACCAGAAAATCAATAATAATTTTATTAATTCCCTAGGGCATTAATTAATTATTTTGTTGTTTTTACGCCAAATCTATTGTGACCTTCCAGAGAAAAAGGGGACGATTACGAACAAGAGAAGGTACACAATCTATCAAAGTAAGTTTTTTTGTTAATATTTCGGTCTAACAGCATTATACGTTTATTTTACTTAAAAGATATAACAGTAAGAAAATCCACATTTCACTAAATCAGCTTTTGAAAGCAAGTTTTCCCAACAACTTTACAAAGATCTTTTTGTTTCAGTAAAATCATCCTCTGCCTTTCATGGTCAAGTTTATTTAGGGTCATTAGTGGCTCCCCTTTAGCCAATGTTCTTGCTTGAAAAGCCTGTTTTTCAATGTCATTGGTTTTTTGAAATATTTCACGAAAAAACGAACATTTGTCTGCTTCTTGATAAAACTTCTAGAAGTGTACTTTTAGGTCAGAGTTCAAATAGTACAGCTTTTGCTGCCAAAGAGCATAAAAACTGGAGAATGAAGTGGGGAAAGTTATTCTGCTCGCCAAGATCATGTAGAAAAACAGATTGCCACATGTATCAAACGCGTTAGGGATTAACTGAAAGGCGTCTGCAAAGCTGCCCTGTAATTCAAATAATGTAGAAATGTTTTTATACTAAACCATGGCTCATCAGGAATTCTCCTAAAAAAGCAAGAAAAAGAAACAACTTTCCAAGAAATAATTCAGAAGTTTTTTTTAAGGAAAATGTTAGGTACCCGGTATGGACCAATAGGGACCCGATTATCCGATTCTAGGGACCCGATTTTCAATTCTAGGAACCCAAATCGGGTCCCTAAAACACCTTAAAAAACCCTGAATTCAGTACGCTGCTTTCTTGAACGTCATAAATCTGACCCCAATTTGAAATTTTCCTCATCGATTACTGTTCTACGGGAAAAAAGGGTATTATCGTTCCTTAACAAAATCACGAAAAAAATTGAATATATAAGTACAGTATAAGGTGATAGTCAAATGAAGACAGCGTCTTAATTACAAAAAAACAATAAACACTCTGACCTTCTATGAATGAAATCTCACGATCTTACCTTCCAGCAAGAGTCGTAGCAAGTTCCGCAGCAGCTGCAGGTGGTGTCACCAAGCACGCTGAGAGCTCTACTACTGTATACAGCGTTTGTGATACAAAGGGGCACTGCTGTGCAGGAAAGCGAAATAAGAGCGATGCGTAGCGATGCACCCAAGTAGCTCTGCCAGACAACACGCGTAGCGGTATATCAGAAATTTTGTACATTTTGTAGGAAAACCGTTTGAATGCTTTCAAAGGAAATTATTATAAACTCTGGGAAAAAAGTTTTGTTTTATTTATAAGAATGCAAGTAAGGCTGTTTTGCTTAAGTGCACAATCAATTCCGACAGTGTATTACCGTCAAACATGCAAGTACAAGGTTTCAGCTATACCACGTGTTTTACTTTACCTGCCGCTGGGAGAAAAAGATAGACAGGAAGGCTATTTCCACTGTTGCAATATTGAGTGACACTATCGACGACAAAAGATGCCTTCTTATCTGTGTAAACGCAGCAGGTTAAGTTAACAGGTGAACATGTTCTAATTAAGCATTGACCGTCAATTGTTTGACATACCTTCACAGCACTCGGCTTCTGAACTCCACGTCTGCAAGCGGACAATCCTGTTGCGAAAAGCTGTCAACATAACACTTGTATATCGTCAAGTGGTACATTTATTGTGATTACAAATGCATAAGTAAGTATTGATGAGAAGTGAAACTTAGGTTTGACTGGACGAAAATGAGATCTGGGCATAAGCTTATTGGTTGATCAAATTAAGTGTATCTGCTGCACTTTTTCGTAAGTTTAATAGTTCAAATCTTATGTTTCAGCCATTTTTAATTTCTATTCAGTGGGCAACTTAAACTTGGAAAACTGTCGTTCATATCACAAAATTTTGCCTTGAAGTAATTGAATCGAATTGAAAATCGGCGATCAAGTAGAAGATGCAAGCACCAACTCAAGGCTCGTAGAATGTTTTCTCAGTTATATTCTTAATATTGAAAGTAAAATGAACATATTGAAAAGCCAAAGATTACAACTCACCGCTAAACCGCAGTATATACCTTCCCCGTAAGTGAAAACTTCACCCAAAAAAAGTGCAAGTCGGTTACAAGCAATGATTGTTATTGTAATTCCAAGGAAAGCTTCCAACATCTGAAAGTAAGAGCATTACAGCGGATATCTACTTTTTACACTTTATAGTACAGCTAAATGTAATTAAAAGTTTTTATCACTTACTCCCAAATATTTAAGGACATTCTGACAATGACGCATCCTGGTCGCTCTGTCATAGTTAGCTTTTAAACTTCTGGTGATCTCTAAAACTTCAGCTGCATCTTGCTGCAACATTTTGCCAGGTGTATTGCCAGACAGCCGAACACTGTTTTAAATAATACGACAGGCCTATTGGGAATGTTAAGGGAAGAGCATACTTCAGCAGGGAAAATACTTCGGATATTCAAACATTGACGTTTAAAATTTGGGCACTGCCATGTTTGTCATGGTTTTGCGCAGGTCTTTCTCCCACACCTTCCTTTGTACAAATGTTATATGATGCTTAACCAAACATGACGTATTGTGTCTTCTTACATTGCTTGGACTGTTTACGATAGAAGCCTAACGTGTGTCGAGAGTCAGCATCTGACGATAGCTTCAGCCCCATCAGCGCCATGGATTTTTCTATTGGGCAGCTACGTATGGACTTTGGCGAACCAAAGCAATTGTAAAATGTAATCTCACATCCCACGTTTAGTGTGCAATGAAATACATTGCTATGTTTTGGAAATCAGAACGTAATCAACGAAGTGTATGTGCTAGAGACAGAAGCGTAGGCTGGGAGAATCATAGCCTGTAGGACAAATACGCGTAATGAAGCTGATAGTTATAACAAAAGGCACAAGATTGTCATCCAATTCACAGTATTTTTGTTCAAGTGAAAGTTTATTGATTTGAAAATTGACATTAAGAAATAACAACGCAAAAACAATCTATTTGAAATCAGATTTCAACAAAATTGTTTTCATCACCAGTAAAACTTAATTGCAAATCGGGTCAACCTTTTTCTTTAAACCAGGCACAATGGAAATAAAAATAAAAACGTTTGCAGGCAAATTAGTTACTGCGGACACAAAACATCAATCGACTTGAATTGATTTTTTGTGTGTACCCGTAAACTATTCCAAACGTACCTCCATGTGCAATCATAGGCATAGCCAGGGGGGCTCAAGGGGCCATGCCCCGCTCAAATTTTTAGGATATCTTCTCATTTTTTGTGCTTTGAAAAGCGGAGTCCCCCAAAAAATACTGTTATTTTTCATTTCTAGCTGTTCACATTTCATAAATTTGTAATATGTTCCTAACTTATTACAATCTGGTGTTTCATTGTAACTTTTGCAACTATTCCAATTGTTTATGTGGCCTCCATGAAGAAAAAAATGCACTGTAATGTCTTTCAACTGTAGTTTGAGTAACGGAAAAATATCGACATGGGCATCAGTTATCGTCAGTGAAAATGAAAAGCATCAGTACCTTAAAGATGTACCAGTGAAAGATATCCTTGCCTCAGTTGAAGACGGAATACAAGGCATTTTTCCTCGCGAGGCTGACCTAATTCGTGGCAAAGTGGTTTCAACCATACAAAACAAAAAGCGAAGAAAATCAGTTTTGACGAAAAAAGAACACATGGCTGTGCAACAGTTGAAGAAAGATCCGAATATATAATCACCAAGGCTGACAAGGGTAACATCACCACAGTTTTAGACAAAGAATGGCATGACAAGATTAACAAAATGCTGGATGATCAAGAAACTTACAGACATCATAAAACCAAACAAATCGCATCAACAACCAAAGATGTCAATAAATTTATTAATAACTTTCTCGAAAGCAAAAAGATCACAAAAGAAGCAAGCTTCAAACTGAAATTTTAGATGCCACAACAACTCGGCTGTACGGACTACCGACAATACACAAAGACAACATTCCCCAACACACAACAGCTTTTTTAACAGACTCATCTACCTACGGATTACCGTAGCTAAAGAATTATCTTCACTACTGTAACCACTTATTGAAAAATCAAAACATCACTTAAGAAACTCTTTAGACTTCGCATCATCTACTGCTCACGAATTGCTCCAAACTGATGAATTAATGGTCTCATTCGATGTTGTATCTTTATTCACGAAAGTTCCAATTCAATGGGCATCAAAGCCAAGCAACATCCATAATCCGATCTCGAGCTGTGTCAACGTACAAATTTGTCAAATACCAGCCTAGGACTTGAAATTTGCTTAAGCTCAACAAATTTTACTTTTCGTGGAAAACACTATAAACAAGTTTTCGGAACAGCGATGTGTTCTCCCGTTTCATCAGTAGTTGCAAACCCAGTCATATGGAAAATGTCAAAACACGCGCTTTGGAAACTTTTGCAAACCCTCCACGTTTGTGGAAAAGATATGCAGACGACGCTTTGTGATCATGAAGAAATCAAAGTTGTCCGAATTTTTCACCCATGTGAACACAATAGAGAGCGTCATCCAATCCACTATATGGCACAAGAAAACGAAGAATGCTTTCCGTTTTTGGTCTTATTCATCAAACGCTCATCAAATGGCCACTTATTGCCACCAGTCTATAGCAAGCCAACCAATTTAGACCGACACCTCAACTATAGATCAGAAGCAACTAGAACAATGAGTGGTTAACACTCTTTTCGAACGGGCTAAAAATCGTTCCTCCACAGTCCAGGACCTGAACAGCGAAATGAAGTATGTGAAATGGACTCTCATGTTGAATTTTAGCCCAAATGGATGATTCAAAACAAAAAGAAGAAACAACACAACGGATTTTCTGAACTTATATCTTAAAGTATTTTACCGTGCACAACTAACTTGGGAGAGTCTTTAAAACGAATTATGGAGAAACATCGTAAACGAACTATATTCAAACCTACAATTAAACCAAGCACAATACTATCTTCAGGAAAAGATATCTTATCCGCCAGCAAATGTCGTGGTGTAGTCTGTGAAATTCCATGTGGGGAATGTAAACCCAAATACAATGGAGAAACAAAGCGAAGCCTGAGCACTCGCTAAAAAGAACACCACAGGGACACTTTGGATAGAAATATTTTTAAAAATCTTGAAAAAACAACTTTCAAGAAACATGCAGCATAATGTAGCCATGGTTTCAATTGCGATTGCGCCCAGGTTTTGCATCACTTAAATAGCTAGAACAGGGTTTCTCAACCGGGGCCCACGGCCCCTCTTGGGTGCCACGGAGCGGTTCTCTGAAGGCCACGAACAGAGGCCTTTACTAAATACTGTAGCTCTGCCGTGATACTGTAAAACCCAAGACAAAGCTAGGTGTTTTTATTGATAAGCAGGGGGCTGAAAATGTTGAGAGTCTTTGGAAGGGGGACACAAATCATAAAATGTTGAGAAACACTGAGTTAGAATAAGTGTATTTTTTAGAATCCTTGTATATCAATTTAAAAACAAACACTATGAATGATGAAAGCGCAAACTTCCCAGCTATTTATCATAATGTTTTAAAACCTTAGTGGAATTTATTCTTTACGTGACTTCCTTGAGTTTGTCATCTTATTGCCCGTTTTAGTGCTTGTTGAATTGCTAGCTCACCACCCCGTTTATCCCATTATTGATCGCTATTTACCGCATACACTCACACTAACTGTTTTACTTCACATAGTAACGTTTGTGCATTTTTCTGTACAGGTTTTACGCTATTTTATTGCGTTGTTTTCAGGGATGTTGTGGGTGAGAACGCGTGGGAACGGCGTTTCCATACCTATTTTTGTTGTGGAAACGCGTTCCCACACCTTTTTGCACTAGTACCGTAACTTGAAGGTTTAGATCAGTGGTTCTCAATCTTTTTACACCAGCGGACCGGTAAAAAGCGCAAATTTTTTTTCGGAGCGCCAGCATACAATCGTAATGAGTGCAACAGATTACTGTAATCATTTTGTTAACCAAAGCTGTTGTATACTTAACGCAGCGTATTACTTTGGTTGGCATGCCAAAATCAAAGTAATTTATTAACTTCAGTGTTAAATTTTCTACTGCATCATTTATAGTGTGCGAGACAAATATGGCTGCAATGTAGTTTCAGAAAGACGAAGTGCTGCGTTGGCATCCAAACGATTTCTCTGTCTGGTTTTAAGTTAATGGTGAAAGAGTTTTCTCGCATAAGTTCTTGAAAATATAACTAATATTTTGATTGCATTGAGACTGATTAACCTGTATTCGTTTTCAAGAGATATCCGAATTGAGACAGTGATTCATTTTTGTCTGAGCAACAAAGTAGTGTCACAGCACATTTCGTGCAGACTTTCGTTTTAACAGAGATTAACTTTTCATTTATTTACATCTTAAAGGAAAGGATTGTTCATCCAAAGCTTTCCAGTCGAGGATCCTCATGTTCAGGAAAAATTAGTCAAAGTTGTTAGCTAGCTCCTTCAAATGCTGACTTAGGATGTCTAATAACTCTTTAGCATTTAACACCAGAATTTGTCAACAATTTTTAAAAAGTCGAAAACACCTCCTGTGCAAAGCTGTCTCAAAGTGCCAGCTTCTTTTCGAACACGTCTGTCGTGTTTCTCAGGGCAAAGATATTTGTGCAAAACCGCTGCAGAGATCTATTAAGCTTGTTCAAATATCAAAATACATACCAGGCCCCAATTACGCAAGCTTACTTACCCACATTTCATTCAAACGAAATTCTGCTAATGGAGAGTTTCTTTTCCTTAAAAACTGTTTTGTTTCTCACTTGACCTCAACAAGATGCGGACTAACTCTCTACCTCTTGGCAGACATCTTACTTCCGTATGGAGAAGATGTTCAAACTACGAGACCATATTTTCTCACAGTTTTGAAGTCTGGAGTTCAAGACACGACTTCTAACTTCATTAACAGTTTTCACCACGTTATCTAGCACATTTTTCAAATTAGCAGGCGGCTTCGTTTCAGCTAAATGCTCCCGATGGATTACGCAAAGAGTAAGCAACATTTCTTTGGCCGCTACTTTTTTATTTTTGGAACTACACCAAAGCGATAGGCAGTCATGCTTGATTTCCTTCTGTGCACACTTTGACACAGTTTCCCCAGTCCATATCTTTCTCCCTAAGGTATTCGTTTAAAATATCTAAAAATCCGGTGGCACGTCCTCGTAAGCTAGTGCAACATAGAAGTTCTTCCTTGAAATTGTATTTTCCTATATAACGCACGAAACAAAGAAGAATGGCACAATTCAATTACTCTCGTCAGTTGACTCATCGAGTTGAATTGCAAAATACCTCGACTTCTTTTACTCGAAAACCTGCTCCTCGACATCTAACTTATCTTCAATACTTTGCTGAACTGTGTCGTTAGAAAGTGGTATACGCTCAAGTTTTTGAGCTGCTTGAGGACTCTGTAGCCAGTGCCAGATGAGGCTTTTAGGGTCCCTGAGGCCCAATTTTTCAAGGGCCCTCACCTTTTCAATAAAAAACAATGTCGCATGGTGTCCCCATAATGCGTGAGCGCAATTAGGTGGGGAAGATGGGGACACTACCCCCACTTTTTCAGAAAGTGGGGATATAATACGCGATGTCCCCCAACATTTTTCTCTTTAAGTTTTGTAATATATTGGTTTCACACCAAGCTGTCCCCCTCACATTTTACAACAAAATTGCGCTCATGCCGCAATGCTCGTGTTCATCACGCGAAATACCACTCTTTTCAAGCAAATTCATGTATCATGTATCAGCTTGTCAATGTTTTGATTCCGTAATAGTTCGCTCGCAATACTCATCAGCGACAAATGATTCAAACGTTGCTGTCACAGTGATGACCTGACTTCATTCTTCATCCGTTTCAGTTTCGAAAATGACCTTTCACCGCCGCTGTTTGAGCACGTTAAACAAAGATATATACGCACGCAGAATATAATACCAATGTTTGGAAAAAGTGATATCAGGTTTCTTTCCTGAATTAAGCGATGCATAAATGTATCGTTCGACTCATCTCCCTGTTTTTCGTCAACACATAAATTAACAAAATTAGAGAAGTGGAGCAATTCACTTCCAACTGAATGTTCCTCAACATTACTGGAATTAATAACAGCAAGTTTCTCACCGACAATACGCATGCCATCAGTGTTCGCTGTATCTCTTCGAAGCTCAGAGAGAAAACCAAAGCGATTACTGAGCATCCTATAAACATCCTTCAGTTTATCTAAGGCCTATATGAGTCAATCCACATTTGGAAAAAATGTATTACTCTAAAAATCTCTACATGAAAGCACACACTCATTGGAGGACGTCAGATCTGAATCATAGTCAATCTTACGACACGTGGTTCGTCGTCGTTAGGCTTGATAGTCACTTTCAGCAGTTTTTCTTTCCCAATTCCACACACTTGTGAAATTCTCCTCAAAGGAAAATTCTTTTGGTGACAGTAACATTTTAACAACGGTATTCAGTGATACGCTTGCACTTTGCAGTAACTTATGTACACATAGTTTTTGGGTCTCATACGAGACCTTGCAAACCATGTGCTTTAGACCTAACTATCGCTAATACATGGGTTCGTTTTTAGCAGTTAGATCAGGGAAGACACTCATAATTCTCAGATTACTTAGCCTCCCCTAAGCT
>JGI24159J19872_10001634_pt1 | contig 25174 bp, 21 predicted proteins | sample Ectturendosymbi4_FD_19872 | JGI IMG/M metagenome (IMG submission 19872)
AAGCAAAACAAGATTATCAAAACCCCCNCGAGTGGTTCCTCAAATCACTTGCAAGTAAGTGTAACATAAGAGATGTTGACGTTTACAGGAAATTTAAATGAAATGTCACGTGATCTCCCAACTTTGTCCTAAGCAGCGGTGTTGCCTCCTATTTCTGATTACTTGACACGAACTCGGAAAAATCTGTCTCAGTCTTTTGAATTCCGCGGCTGCCCTTCTTGAAACTGATTTTGCCAAAGTTGACACGCTTTTTCGCATTGTTTGGATTTTAGCTTTGCTTACCCTTGCCAACAAAATATTCGAGTCTGGGCTCTAAATGCTTGCGATTTAGCATTTATGTTGTCAAACATAAGAGATGCACAAAAAGTTGCCACTCTTTTCCAGAAAAAATATTTTATGGTATGTCAAACGCCTGAAAAATACATTGCTGATTGTTTCGAAAGTGTCTTTTCTTCGCCAAAAAAAGGAAAAAAAGCAACTCAGCTGTTGCGTGAAAAGGCCGTACTGCGAATGAGAAAATCTACATCAGGGACATCAGCTTCACTCCGTTCTAAAGCTTCAATTATTCTTCGACAGCTTGCCGTGCTTGAACGTTGAGAACTTCGTACCGGTTGAAACTAGATCGCTGTTGCTGTTGTCTTTAGAGTGACCATCCTGGAAGCCCAGGGCTTGCCGTCCAATCTTTCCCATTTCGTTCAGTGCCAGTACACCTTCCTGGACAATCCTGATATCGTGTTAGTTCCTCCTTTTCTCAGCGCTGACGAAGTGTCGCCGAAGCGGAGGTAACTGGGTTCCGCGACTTGGTCGTTAGAATAGGTCACCGCACTTGACCCCTGCTCTTCAGCCGTTTAGTTTCATGTTCTGGACTGTGTGCGTTAATAATTTCCCATATTTTGCACGGGCTGAAGCATTGTTTAGCGGCACATAAAAAAATTGTTCGCAATCAGTGTGGCACTGAAAATTACGTGGGACTCTCTTGTTGCTGCTTTATTTAATCATCACGCGTTTCAAAAGCCACTTTGTATTTGGCAGGTCGTCTTTGAATTGAAAGCCACTTGATATTTTTTTGGAAAGCTACTTGATATTTTTGGCAGGTCGTCTTTGAATATCAAATTCCAGCACTCAATGGAGTTCGTTTGCAACGTCACTGACGAGCTGGTGGACAACCTCACTTCCGGTTCGTCACTCGCCATCGAAGTTTGGGGGCACAGGGACCGCTACCATAGAAACATCGTCAGGACGCCGTCGCAACAGTCGCACACGTCGACGACCAGCTCCTCTTCACCGCCTCCAGTGACAGAAGGCAGGACGCGGAGCAGTCGGAGCCGGAGCCGCTTCAGAGCGGCCAGCTTGCTGTCTGAAAAGACCAAATCTCTTTACGAAAGGTCGGTGCATTTTTTTGATCGTGCCTTGTGACCTCACCATGCTCATTGTGATCGGACGCGCCAACTCGTCCACTGCATCGCGGGCCGAGCGGCGGCATGGTTATGAAATGTTGGCCACGTTAGACTGTCTTTCTCACCTAGTGCGTCCTTATACTGTTGCGAACAACGCTTTCACCCAGCAAAAAAATTCGACGTGAATGTTACGTTTGTGACATAACTCCTACTTGACAATGCTGAGCTGTTTTTACGAGAATAGCGAAAGACAAAGACAAGTCTGTTACGATTGTCGTCGAAAACGCATCAACTGCAAGATATTAGTGTCTTGTCGCATTGTTTCTGTCGGTGAGTGATCATCGTATGTGGATATTTTGACCACCGGGCACTGGCGGATCTAGGTGGGGGTCAGTTTGGTGCAATTGCCCCTCCCCCACAAATGACGTCGGTGCTCCCCTGAAATGGTGCCACTTGTCGCATTTGAGTGGATGTCGTATGCAAACAGGGCGACGCTGGAGTTTTTTGTGGTATGCTGGTTGAAAAAGCGGATAACGTCTTTTCCTGTTTGTTCCGTGGAAAGTAGGAAAATGAAGAAAATAAATAAATGAAAACGGGATGACGCTGTCTTTGTCTTTGGCAGTATTTGGGTGCGGAAAATGTATCGATGACATTTCTTTGGGCTCTTCACTTTTCTTTTCAATAAAGGATTACAATATTTTCGGAAAGTATTCAGCTATTTTCGCGGATTGAACTAGTGCCGCAGGTTTAGGCAACCCCACCCACTAGCCCCCCGTTTAGGACTCCCCCCTAAACACCATGTCTATAGCCACCGCTGTCACCGGATGATTTATTACGTCGCACACAAGCGCTCCTGATACGTACGAACGTGTCGAATCTGGTGTTACCGTTCATGCAGATGGAACGAAGTGCTGAAGCAGTTAAGGTTGGATGTCTGGGTTCAAGAGCTGGCAGACAGCGGCGAATATGAGAACGTCGAGATCCTCAGCAAACCTGAGGTGCCGTGTGTCGGAACGTTTCAGCTAAAACAGGTATACGGCTGTTCTGACAAAATTGTTGGTCTTTAATAAAACGTTGTGCATTATGGGTTTGCGTTCAAGTCTTCACGGTCAAGTTCGTTTTGCTGCAGTGTAGTGTGAAACCGATAGTTTTAGAACAGTGGTTCTCAGACTTTTCTAAACGTTGACCCCCAATTAAAGTATACAATTTTTTTGTAGACCCCGTGGCCTAGCCCAACAGTTACTAATACAAGGAAAGTATGTGTCAAAATAAATTGGAGTACTTTTTACTTGAAATGCATGATAAAATAATACACAATCCGAAAATATGCGCAGAACTTAGGGGCCATTTAGTGACCCCCATTCGACCCCGTGTCTATTTATCGACCCCGTGGATGGTCCACTTAACCCCTGGGGGTCGATATCGGCCACTTGAGAACAATTACTTTAAAACATTAGTGTCGTTGTGAAGCGATAGCCGTAGCGTTGCACTTGCCGCTTTGGTCAACGAAGCGTGAGCAAGAGATCGCTGTCGCTCAAAATGCGTGCTTTGCATCAGGGTCAGTCCAGAAGAATACAAGTCCAAGTCACGCCCCAGGAAGACTCCGGCACTCTCCCGCTCATTTGCGACCACGTGGCTGCCGTATACGCCGGTAGCATTTGCAGCAGGACGATCAATCGCGACAGGTAAACATTCGACGTGGATCTCAAACCACCCAGTTGTTCGATTTGACGATGCGTTTTATCTAAGCCGTAAAAATTGTGGCAGAGTTGTGGTGTCGTGAAAATAACGGGAAAGCGAGCTTTCGCAAAGTAAACAGTTTGTTGATATTTGAATCGTGCTTGAGTGGGTGATATTTGCCGTCATATCAACTCGTTTTCAGCCGAGCGCTTCTAAATTGTTGTTTTTTTTTACCTGGCGCGAAACTGCAGATTTCAGTTTTGTTATGCAGCGTGATCGCGGTCGTTGCAAAGGAAAAAAGCCTTTTTTCTTGTATCTTGATCAGATTTAAGGTCACGTGTTCGTTTGCTAGAAACCGATCGATGCCTTACGCTCGGATCTGTTTTTCTTTTTTGTGCAGAGGTATGGACAGTTACCAAGATCGTGATCTCGCCGACCTCCGTGACGAATGGTTGAAAGCCTTGGAACGGAGGAAAAACCACCTCGATAAGCAAATCAAAGTGCTGGCAAATAAAGATGGTACGAAATCAGACAGATATATCTGTTCAGCGCCAACGAAAGAATAATCGCAATCGGGCGGAGTGAGAAAAAATTATGCTGTTGTACTGTCGGAGTCAAATCTAGCCGAGTATAAAAATACGTGGTGTTTCATTTTCTCTCGTGATCAGCACCTACTGACGTGTACGTTGATACCGTTGTTTTTTCGAGTCGCCCAATCAGGAAAAGTTACGTTTTGTTTTCATTTAGCGCGAACGGATCTGGAAAGAGAGCGGGAGAACCAACTGTTCGATCAGTGGGTCATGCTGACCGAGGAAAGGAACGCGGTCCTGGCCCCTGCTGCGAACAGCGGCGTCCCAGGCGCCCCGGCGTCCTGGTGAGTATTTGCGGCCGTACTTCGTGTTATCTGATTTATTTTGTGTACAGGACTTGGTGTTATTTTGCGTGGAAGCTTAAATCGCTGACGGTTTGCTTTTTTTCCTGCTGCGATGTGACTGTGACCTTTAACCTCATTGCATCTTGCATTGTCTGTGATCATACTTACTTACGTCTTCATGTGTTGTCGGTTCGCGGCGCCGCGATTCAAGCAGCTTCTTAACTGAACTTATTTGACTTTCAGGGTTCCTCCGGTGTCGGTGGAAATGCACATCCCGGTCATTTTCCTTGATCTCAACTGTAAGTAAATTGCTGTGTTCGTGAATGCAACGTAGTTTGCTATGTGCGTTGCTAAATGAAAAATACAATAACCGGGGATGTTCTGAAAAAATGTATTGAAACATTGTACACTTTTAAGGAATTGCCAACGTTGTGAAGTGTTTTTTGGTTTCTGTAAAATAAATTAGAAATAATGAAAGGATATCTGCATCAAGTTTCGAAATGAAAATCGCCGAAACATTTTGTGATCTGAAGTGACCGATATTGGTTGCTTGCGCCTCGAAATAGTGCTAACCAGACCCTTTAAGCCTTACGGCAGGGTTTCGTAACTGGGTCTGTTAACCCCTTAGGGATCTATGAATGTGTTTTAGGGGTCCGTAAACCAAATTCCAATCAAGAATATCCGCTAGTTTTTATTCGCTTATTTGGGCCATTTTATTCAACTTAATCGCACCGCCAAGTTCATGTTGCAAGTCAACTGACCTTTTTCTATTTGATTTTGGTGACGGGAATTAGCGCAAGGCCGAAGCCCGAACTTAGCTTCTTGCTGGGGCGGTTGAAGTGCTCACGCTAAGAAGCGGCCAAATCTAATTTCTCAATGATCGAGAAAACGTTGAAGAAGGGATCCGCAGCGGTTTTGGGCGCGATGAAAAGGGTCAGCGGCGACAAAAAGTTTGAGAACCACCGCCCTAAGAGAACTATGCAAAGCTCCAAACGTTATCCAAAGAAACGACAAGATTTTTTCCCCGTTCATGCAGCCGTCCCTAAAAAGGCCACAATCTGTTGTTTCCGCAGCCGAGCCGGTGGAGTGCGAAGACGTGGTGCGCGCCCCTGCCGGATTGGACAGCGAACTTCCGCAGGAGATCCCCGGGACCTTCGTTCAGCTCCCCTTCGTGCGCCCTCCTGTGTCAGAAGTGAGTATGACAACCCTCGCAAAGTCTCAATCTTTCCCCCAAGGCGAGAGAAATATACCAAGATCCTGAACTTGATGGCGTCCCCGCATTTTCAGCAGAAGCTGTGGGTTGGGGGTTGTTTAAAGATGCGTGGGGTCACAGGCCGATTTAGGTGTTCAAGTTTCCGCTGCTGTTTGTCGTTTCACAGAACCGCACAGATGTTTACTTCGGTGATGGCCATGGCTTGTGATGACGTGGTCAAAGCAATCGCACACTGACGTAATGCTTGTTGAGTGGTGCCGTTACGTTGACGTTGCGCGACCACGCAAAGCAGCGCTAGGCCATGGCCTATATATTAATTCTGCCTCATAGGCTTTATTTTTGTATATTAATATATTAATTCTGCCTCATAGGCCTCAAATCACTAGAGGACGTTTAAATGATTATTCGGTTCTTCTTGACATCACCTTCCTCGTTAACATTTTGGAGCAGTTGCTCAGATTTTGCTTTTGTGCGGCAAAGACTATAAGGGGTTGATTTCCCACCGCGCAGTGTTCCGCCTGTGCTTTTCTTCGGAGCATCGACGGTTTTCGTGAAAGTCGCCATAGCTGTGAATAGTAATGTCCGTTACAAACTTTGCGAGAATAGTAACTTTAAACCATTTCCAACAAGTAACCAATAAAACTCACGTCAAATCTATGTTGATATTATGGAATCGGTGTTGGCGTGATTCCCTGTTTGGTACAGCTCTCCGTTCATTAGACAATCGGCTAATATTTGAAATATTATTTTGTGATCGGTGGCAGAATCGCTCTCTCTGGAAACCGAGTTATTAAGATTTCGAACTTAGCTCGTCGTGAGTTCTTCCCTGAAGTAAATTTAGGTTTGATTCTCATCCAATCAGAAAGTGTGTGGATCGGCGATTCGATTATTGGCAGATGGTTGCCACGCAACTTGGCGTTTTTGTTTGTTTCAGTTCAGCGGCCAAGTTTCCGCCGTCGTTTCGTGGGATCCATCCTTGCATGACAGCATTTCCTTAAATCGCGTCACGCCACACGGAGATCGCGTGTATGTCATCATAAAGGTACTTCCTGTTCGCGAAACTGGCTCCAGAGCAAACTGCCAACGCATTGTGCTGCGCTTTGCGTTGCGAAAACGTTTTCTCAGAACATTGATTGAAAAAAACTTTCGCACGATTTCGACTCTTGCTGCACGAAACTTAGCGCTATGTTTTGGCAAGAAATCCATAAAATTTTATTCAGAATGCGAGAGTTTAAATCTGTGACAAGGTTGAGAGCGTTCTGACTATTAATTTAGCTGAACTTTTGATAATCCTGAACCGTACGTGTTTGCTCCCGCTTTCCCTCTGTCACCCCCCTTTTTTTCGAAGTTGCCATAACAACACGCATGATCAGCTGTGATTGGAGTGCTTGCTCTTCGAGCAGCAACGTTTTTTTGCGTTAGTTTCCATTCGTAATGCTCGCAGACGATACCGAGCTGCACAAGAGCGCACTTTTTCCTGCTTGATTCCAACTCTATGCACTGACACAAAAATGTCGCCGTTTTACATTTAATGCCCGACAACTTCTATCTGCTTGCTTCAGGTCCACGTGCGTTTAAGCCATCCGGTGGAGATGGACCTTGTGTTGAGGAAGCGCGTCTGCGTGGCAGTGTACAGGCAGAAGGGTTTCACCGCCACGTTGAGGAGGAAGATGCAGGGCAGGGTAAGCGCGGATGAAGCAGTCGTGGTGTTTTAACTGAACCATAGCGTAGCTGTCTATGCTTGCGATCTGAGGTGTTATTGCAGTTCAACTAGGTGACAATGTGAGCGAAAATATTTCAGCATGACTCGCTTGGAAATGAAATTAATTGTACTGCAGTTTCAAAAATTCATGCTTTTTTGTTGTGTCTTGGTTCAGTTTTTGAAGAAACGCTTCAGGTTCTGGTTTATGCGTCTGCTAAAATATTCTCTAGCTTTGCATCTGTCTACTGTACATGTGCCACGTGTTCTTTTCGAGGTTAAACTGCGTCTTCAACGCTGCAAAGCAGCAACCCTAACTTCTCACAGCGTTCTTTTCTATCTTGCGTTTCAGCCGCTACTATCGTCCGGTGTCATTTACGAGATTGCGTCCAACGTCCCTCTGGCGTCATCGGAAGGCGAAGACCACGAAACACTCGCTCTGTTGGCCGCGTCTGGCGCGAAGGTTGGTCTATGGGTCTGTGGTTTAATGTTGTTGAAGTTGATGCACTAAACATAAAGGCCGTAGCCACGGGGAGGCATTCGAGGGCAGTTCTCCCCTGAACTTTGTTGTGCTGAGAAAAAATATTGTTATATTTATTAAATATTTAATAAAACAAATCTCCCCCCTACAATGTATTTTCCCCCCAAACCTACGGGCTACGGGCATGCTAAACATTAAACCGAAGTCGTTTCATGAAACGATGAAATTGAAGCAAACCCCATCAATGTGATGAGTAGTTGCAAATTAAATTATAAATGCCGGGGTTAATTTGCAGCAGACCGTGGCCGAAACAGCCGACGAATCCGCGGATTTGTCCGACGAAGACGACGAAGAGTCGGAATCTTCGCATTTCGAAAAGTACGTCATGCGAGCCACCAACTCGGTCGACAAGATATTATCGCTCGATCGACTGCGCCAGGAGGTGGCGCTGCGCGAACTGGCAGTCCGAAACCCGACGCTGACACCTAGCGGCGGCAGCAGCACCGATTTGATGTCAATCATTTCCAAGCGAAACAAGTCCGGTCGGGCCTTATCCGTATTTTCAGTAAACGTGGTGAGTACTTCGGGAACTTCGGTTTATGGTTTGTTGCGGTCACCTTAAATGCAGTTTGCTTTCAGACTTTTTCATCTTTGTTGTAGTTGGACTCGAACTTTTGCCCATGTTGACTCAGTGATAGTTGAGCTCTAGATATTGTTGCGATCGGAAATCCCGAGCGGCAAGTGCGCAAAGCTTCGCACTGTGGCAGCAAGCAACAATAGAGATCACATGCCATGATCACTTTGTTATTGCTTGTTCGCGCCACATATCTATGGTGTTGTTCTTCGCGGACATCCCGTTTGTGGTGAATCGCACATTCAACGCAACGCCACCGGAGAGGTTGCAACAATATCTGAGTTTTGGTGACATGGCCGCTCCGTTTAAGATCATAAGCAGTATGGTTATTTTTGCGCCGCGAATCGTTCGCAGTCGCCAACCGTTTTAACAAGCAGTAGTCAGGTCGTATCGCTTCCCCCAGTGCAGTAACTACACTATGCCGAGCAATCTCTTCTACCGCAATAAGCTTGCGTGTCTTGCCAACCATTCACTTGCGAAGCTAAGCCTCAGAACGGGTTTGTGCTTTTTTGTTCTCAGAACGCCTTTTACTTAAACGCAAGTGGAAGTCCTGACCTGCCTGCCAGACAAAGTTAAAATAACTTGCTTCTCTTGGTACTTTCTAAGTATCCCCCCATCACAGTAGTGTTCAAGCGAATGGGCGACGGAAGGATTTTTCCAGGGGGAGGGGCAATAGTGGATTTTTCCGGAGAAGCCAAAAGATGTTTACCCGGGGGGGACAAAAGTGGTGAAATTTCATTTTACCCGCTCGAAGCTAAGGAAACAACCATTTTTGCTTAAAATTTAATAGAAAAATGTCAAATTCCAAAATCCATGGGGTCCTTGGCCTCCCTTCTGACACCCATGTTTGAGCGGGTTTTGCGTCGAAACTTCCACCTCGTCTTTTCAAATCGTTTTATTAAACGGCCGACCTTGCGTTGCAGGCGAACAGGCGTCCTATCGAAAGCACCGCATCCGAATATAAGGTAGGGAGTTGCAGATAGCGACTGAACTCACACTCGCATGCCCTGTGTCCGTGAGTAACCTTGCACGACCAGCCATGCTTGCGACACCAAGCTAACCTTCACGAGGAATGCTGCTTGTGACCGGAAGTAACCTTGGCCCGTTCGATGGTGGGGCAAGTGACGTTGCGCAAGGTCAAGGCGGGATGAGTGATCGTTGTGACGCTAAGTCAGTCAACTGTGTACACTTCTGTGTCTGTTCTGCTGCTGCAGACAGACGCAGTTTTTCCGATTGTAAATACGAATACTTGCAGTAAATTCAGCGGAAGTATTGCGAAAGATTATGGGAGGTTGAAGTTGTTGCGACGGATCACTTTGCATTTTCCATCATGTTTCTGCGGTCAGATACGATTGTTTGATCATTTTAAATCATTTGAAAACACAGCATCGTGTCGAGTTTATTTTGCCCAACCGCCCTAGATGTTGCAATTGCTTTTCTTCAACACCACTTTGTGGCGAAAGGACTCGGTGATGTCTCTGTAAGTGGTGGTGACGTTTCGAAAATCACAGACACGTGCTCAGTGCGAGGACGAAAGTGCAACATTTCCAAAAAATAACATTTCCGGTTCAAAACCTGTTTTGTTCTTGCTCCTTGCACGAGATCCACTCGAATCAAGCCTCATATCCGGTTGCTCTGCTGCAAGTAATTCACATGTTTTAATTTCCGATATTGGGAAAAAGTTTGAACGAAATGGGATACTTCCCGGCGTGTCATACTCAAAGGAAAAAAGCTTTGATCTTAACAACAGGGTATGAAATGACGCCGTCACACTTTTGCTGAAACGGTTTTTGTATCGATTCTAGCTGCTGTCAAAATCGCAACAACCTTTCGCCACTGTTTTCAGCAGGATACCCAACCGCTGCGCTACCCAAGCAACGACTAATATTCGTTTATTCGAAAGGCTGGTGTGTCGCATCTGTCGTTTCTTGTCATTTTGCAACTATTTTTTCGTCCTTTCTTTGGCAAGTGAATGTTTTCTAGTTGCTATGCAGATGGTCGCCATATGGTGACCTACGCACTGTTTCCGTCGCGGAGCGCTGTTGACTTCTGTGCAAAAGCCTTACTTAGTGGGAGAACAAACAGCAGTGTGCCGAGCGCTGTCTATCAAAAGTCCTTACGTGCACTGCTCAGCATAGCTCTACCTTTGCTGTTGAAATAATTGCTTGGACTTCCGCTGTGTTTTTTCCTTGTGTGAGCATCACACCCACCTGTACTGCATCAACATTTGCTGCAAAACTTTTGACCGTCACGTCGGAAAGAGTGGCGTTTTAATGCATATTCGACCTGAACATGAGATGATCTGCATTCGGTCAGTTTTTGCTTTGGGCCTCCTCGTTAGAGCATCGACCGGTTGACTCCTGCGAAAAAATGCGAATGGCGAGTGCGGCGACAACATTTCTTGAATAAGTCCCAGTTTTTCTAAACGCTTTCGAAACTAAACGAATCGAAAGATTAAATCGAAACCAAGTGAATAAAAACAAACGAATGAATCAAAACAAGCGTTGAAAGTAGGTGGTGGGGAAGAAAGTCTCAAGGTGCGGCGTTGTTGCCTGCTAAGAAACGTAGAAAAAATGAAGCTAATTTAGGTTAGTCCTGCTATCGTGTGAAGCAACTCTGGTACTTTCTCACCGAAGTAATTGCCGACCGCGGTCGCTTTCCCGCAGCTGCGGTGAAAGAGCTTCGTTTTACATCGTTTAGTTTTTCGTGATGAAATATGTTCCTTTCTTCGTATATTTGCATCTTGTTACTAGGAATGAAATGCGTCGTCGCTTGAGTGCACTTACCGTTACGCTTCGCTTGTTACTGACGTCACAGTCATGGCCCACGAGGCGGCGTTAAATGGGAACGACTGTCACGTTTCACCTTCGACCGACCACCGTTTTTGCAGTGCATGCATCTCCTGGTCGATCCGTTGAGTGTTAGTGACGACGCGCCGAAGTTTGTATAGAATTGCACGACTGTGTAAGTTGCTGCTGGCACCGTTCGCACGCTGTTGCGGAGTTACAAAGTAAGGTCTTAAATTTAATTATCGCTTTGTGCAACGACGGTCAGCAGAAACGTTCAAGGAAGTGTTACTTGCTGCCGTAGAAAAAAAAGGTACATCAGAAATAGTCGTGTTGTCAAAGCGTTCTACACTTCTTGGTATAGTTGATCCGACGTTAAGGGAACAAAACAAAGACGTTTGTAGTAGCGCGAAGAAGATTTTTAATAACACCTGCTGTGACAACTCTGTCTCGGCGTGCCAAGTTTATCTGCGCGCACACAAACTTGTTTTAACTTTTTTTCGTTTTTGACGCCAAGCGCCGCGACCTCTCTTGCCACTAACGCGCGCTCCCCCTTTCGCTGAAGCAGGAGTGTCCGGATGGTTGGTGCGCATCAGCGACAGACCGCGGGAAAAGGTCGCTTCTGCATTAACCGTACAATGCGACGGTGTTGAAATAAAAACAACACTTTTTTTCAACACGGAACCACCCGGCGACCACGTATTTTCGCTTCATCGATTGTCGCCATGTTTTGCACCGGCTTGAACCTTGTGTCGCCCTGATGTCTGGAAGGAAACAAATTTGAAACAATCTCCCCCCACTTCTCTACTCGCGACGCCCTGCGTAGATGTTCACTCAGGCGTAAGGCTAACCACGTGACCGCTTTGCATGGGTGCACTGGCGTTTTTCCTTTCTGTAACAGCCTGCTGTTGTGAACCCACGAAAACAGCTTGTCGCATTAATACACCCAACTACATACGTACTTGCTCTTCTTTCTGTCGCTTTTAGTACTTATCGTCTTTACCCAGTTCACTGCTGTCTTGCTGTGTTACTTTAACTGTTGCGCGGAGACGTCCCGCGAAGCCGAAGTGCCTGTTTGCATCAAACCATCTATTTTTCTTCGTTTCGCCATCCGATTGTGACTTTTGCAGCGTTAATAAAACTATGGAAGCAACTCATAGCGGTGGCTTTGCCTCTTCCGAGCATGCTGCATGCTGTTTGGCGCTGACAGGTAAGCAAGCAAGCTTTGATGTGGTTTGTGCGAAGTCCGGGAAGGACGAACGCGTTCGTTTCTGCGGCCGATTGCTGGTTGCGATTGCGACGGCGAGTGAATTTCGCTCCGAGTGGATTGTTTAGTAAAGTGTGCGAAACGTGCCGAAAGTGGAAAATGGTTTGCTTCTGAACTTTTCAATACGCAGCAGGTTTAAATTGATTGTTTGACGCTTTTCCGCTTCCATCAAGCAAAAGTTGGGCCAACAGCCACGGGTTGCATGAGATGTTTTTGATAATTCTGTAGCGCCATCAGAGGGGTGAATGCCTTCGAAGACAGGGCTTGAGAATTAGAGAGAAGTGTTTGCTCTGGTCTGTGTTAGTTGTACCAGTGGACAGAGCGCATCTCATGCACTGATTATTTCCGTGTAGTCTCGTTACTGGATTGCACTGCACGACAAACAAGGCTCTGGCTCCACGCATTTAAAATTTTAGCTCCGGCTCCAACATTCAGAAGTTTTTGGGCTCCTGCTCCAGATTGATTTGATCCACTGAAAACAGAAAACGAGTCTATTAATTATTTGTACAGCTCACTTGCCCCACAAATTAGGGCTGCGGAACCGGAATCGAAAATTCAGCCTCCGGCGCCAGCTATCCAAATCACTTGAGATCCGGCTCCACAACCCTGACGACAACCAAGATGCCAGATCTTGCAAGCATGATACATGGCGTTTTTCGAAAAATATTTACCCGAAGGCTTGGCCCTGGTTTACCCGAAACAGTGGCAAAATGTTCGAAAGCACTCGCCACATTTTTGTTTACGAACGATTTTGATGCAAACGATTCCATAATATCTTTTACTCCAAGCGCTGTTTTCGCAATTTTACCTTTCCTACCGTGATACTGGTTTGAAATCAAACGGCAGACTTCACATAAAGTGCTAGTTAAAACGTTGGTGACCAACATTCATTCTTTTAAGGTGCTGCAGGGATGAGATCTATGGCCAAATCGGTGCCGTTTGATTTAATTTTGTGATAATAAAACAGACTGCTCATGCATAATCGGTACCGCTGGTGATTTTGCGGAATATAGAAAAATGTCAAAGAACCACATAAGCTCAATGGGTTTGTCATATTCAGGGGTGTAGTTGAAGAGGAACTTTGTGAAGGTGGGCACGGCGTACCCTACTTTTTCCCGTGGCAATATAATATATCGATGCCTTTTCATTTAAATATTTAAACGGGAATAATCTTTACTATGTTTACAGTAGAACGTAGAATCTGAGCTCTCGCTTCATTGTTTAGCACTGCTCTTCGGGTTTTTACCAAAAAAATGAATCACCAGTTTTCCTTTTTATCGATCCAATAAATCCAGTTTCTCTTTTGCTACTATTCGGCCACTTCCGAAACCTAATGCAAGCAAAAATTTCTGTACTCACTGTGCTGTAGTTTAGTTTTGTTCAACTCGGACGCAACTTTCACTATGTATATGTTACCGGTAGTAGTACACACAAGAATTATTTAAAACGATCTTGATCTGCACTTCTCGTTAATTTTTTTTGTCGTATTTGTTCCTCTCTTGAGAATAGAACCGTGGTTAGCTACAAACAGATTTTGTCGGATGTATTTGGGATCGCCGAAATTAGCTGGTATCCACAATATCCGTGGTGACTAACCACGCATATATTGCTACGGCCATTCTGAAGTGATGAGCAGGTTATAGACGATGGGAAAACGTTCTTGACTAGTTTGAAATAAGAAACACAAGAAGTATGTGCATTGAAAAGTTTCCACAGAGCAAATAACTCTGTGAAAACGATAAAAGTTAAACCATTTACACGATGGCGCTTCAAAGCGTAGGAAAGTGGATGTGTTTGGGTTTTTCAAAATCTTTGAAACAATAATCAACTTTTTAAGTCCTAAACTACAAGATCGATGAAGGCCACTTTTGAATATGCTTGTGAAAGCTTTAAACACGCAGTTATTATTTGGTTGCATCACTGATCAGCTCGGTACACTAACACCAAACCCAGAAATAACCTAACATGTCCGTTTAACCTCTGTTGGAACAACTTTATATCTATGAAATCAACACAGTGGTCCGCAGTCGAGTATTCAGAGACGTGTAGAGTAGACCAGGATTTCCCAAAATTTTTGGACCACGGACCTTCCTGGTTGTGAATCTGGAGTTTCTTGGACTCAATATTATGTCACATCAATTTTTCGTCGAACAAGCGCGGAAGGGTAATACAAAACGGAAAATAAATGGCACTGAATAACGTTATATTGTAGTGTACAAAACATCAGTGGGTCGGTGGGGTTGTTTCTCACTGCATAATTCATCAATTATCGGAGCTATTTCTGACAGGCAAACTCATAAGTCATAGTCCACGGTAAGTATTAGCCTGTATTTTGTCTTCGTATTTGAAAGAACCGAAAATGCCATCTCATAAAAGTAGGACGAGGCGAAAACCAATAAAATTTTAATTGCTTTTGTGATTAATGCGGTAATTATTTGTGGCAGTGTACATACTGCACAATTATTTTCGTTGTTTTATTTTCTGTCATATCTTCACGGATCCCCTGTGTGGTCGTCAGGGACCCCAGTGCTCAGCGGACGCCAGTTAAGGAAATCCTGGTCTTGACCAGGGCTCTTCAAGCTTTTTTCTCTCGTGCACCCTTCCGAAGTGATACTTTGATTTCATGCGCACTTAAGATTAATGTAGCCTAACAACCATGGTGCAAGAGCAGGGGGTGCAAGTGCACCCCAAAAAGTTTTGATTTGTCGAAAATTCTGGCAAAATCCCTGAAAATTCGGGCACAGAAAGAAGTTTCGATACCTTTGTTTCCTATTGAGTAATCAATGAGTCTGACTGAATAAAACAATATAAAAGTCTGAAAAATCTGACTTTGACTTTTTTTTCTCCAAAAAAAATTTTTGTCCTCCAAAAAAAAAAGAAAAGTCTTCATGTTTAAGAGTTGATAAAGAGTAACTAACTGCTACAGACAATTTGTAGGGGGAAAGTTTGCGGCACAAAAATATTTCGGGAAAATCCGGGGAAATTCGGGAAAAATATCCTTCGCACCCCAAAGATTTGCCTGCTCCTACAACTATGATAACAACCACATTAAAACGTTTGTTTTCGACTTGTTTTGTTGGTCTGAGTATAGACTATGTAGTCAAAATGTCAAACATCTGCTCAAATGTTCTTGCACCTAGGGACGTTGAAATAAAAGCGCACGAGAGGTGAAAGAGAACAAATATAAGCTATGTGAAGTGGCTCTTTTCGAAATACTGCCATGCTACAACGTTGCTTAAAACAGGAAACATTTTGCTACTTCTTACATTTTTGTCAAACCATTTCTCAGGCTACAAAATGCTAAAGTTTTTTCACAAGAACAACTGTTGAGATTTAAGGTATGCATAGAGAAATCGGCCTTTTTCAAAATTTACATTTTGATGAACTGATGTAAAACAGAAACAAAAGCAGGGTACGTGCTCAACACTAAAATGTCAATTACAATGTAACACGATTGATAGACAGCGACGATTAGCGACCTAGAGATACAAAAATTTTTAGCTACTGCTGCTTTACTTTTCGGGAAAAGCAGCGGCACTACCTTTATTGCTGCGAAAAGCGTATCTTGCTTTGGTAGGTCATTTCTAAAATTGCTGGTTACTGCCCATTTCTGGATAAAATTCGACTCTTCGGTGATGTGGTGGAGTCAATGATGGAGATATATTGCGTATTTTTGCTATTCTGATAAATAGGAATGAGTGATTTCACGATTTCTTAAAAGTTGCAGTTTCCCTGGTTAATTGAAAATAGATTGGCCGACAGGGTTAATGAGATAAAAGTGACTACTGTTAACCCAATTGATGAATATGGCATTGAAAAAATAGTACAGACAGGGCCGGATTTCGTGGAGGGCAAAGTGGGCACCTGCCCAGGGGACTTCGCAAACTGAGGGCCTCCATAGGCATGAGCCATGAGGCCCTTGATCAAAGCTGGTTTAACATATTTAATGTGAATAATCATAAAAATAGTGAATGACAGCAGTATCAAGAAACAAAGAAAAGTTTACTGACAAAAATATTTCCTTGACCTTAAATAACATTTCCTTGAGGTACTGAGGGCCTCCACATAAAGGCTGCCTTGGAGCCTCCACATGATCCTGCCTTGAGTACAGATGACGTTTAGCACGATTCAGTGACTTTTCTGCTGTTGCAATGCTTCGACCAATAAATCATGGCAAGGAATTGGTTACGTTTCTGCAGTCCTCGCAATTAAGATAAATTTTCTGAATTAACTTTATATTTCATTTTTCTGAAGCATGAAAATCCGCTTTCATACTAATACTTTGAGGATATTAGAATCAGCAGCGCAATAACTCTTTCGAACAGGTTTTATATTCAGGCATTCAGATAAGGTTTGGACAGCTTTTTATATTCAAAATCAGTATATGACATGCCCTTTAATGTAACTTTCTGACCTATGTCTGTCTGAAGATCAAGTAGTTCTTCATCTTATGTGGGATCATCAACAAAAAGTTGTGAGCCTCCAAACTCATTCATTGAAATGACGCGCATAAACTGTTTGCTTATTGAACACTGTTAATCTGAAGTTACATGGGCACAGAATGAACTGTTGGGCTAACTCTCAGGGGAACTGATGATGCCTTTATGAAGGAGAAATGTAGACTTTCTAATAAGATTTGCATAAAGTGACCGATTGGTGCTAAGACTGACACTTTCATTAGTGGCAAGACAGTTAATTTATGACGTTGCAGAGAAACTTTATTGCAAGCTAGTTGTGAGATGAAACTTTGTAAAGATGGGTAACATAAATCACGTGCTTTTTGAAAGATAGCCTTTTAATAAAGCATTCTTCAGACGGAACAAAGCATGTTTTCAAAGCTTCGTCCGAATGGAATCCACAGTGCATCTTTGTAAATACTGTTATCACCATGCACATCTACGTGGTGAGCCCCTAATGCGCCCATTCGTACTCATGCACCCATATAGTTGTTGCAGTGCTCCGTAGAGAAGGGATTCTCAACTGGTCCCAGTGCGGGAACCACATTTTCCTATGGTGATTAAGTCGCAACCCTCGTTTATAGAATGCAAATAAATGTATTTTTGAAAAATAGTCATCAAAAGCACATATAAACATGCAAACCAATGCAAAGTGAAATGAAGAGTTATTTTAAGAAGCAATGGAGGAATATGACAAACGACTGTAAAGAGAATAGTAAAGGCAAACGAATAGTGCTTACAGTGGCGACGTCTGCGCGTATGACGTGTGCCTTTCTCTGGCTCCATTTTTTTGAGAAAAAACGAATACAAAATCAGATGAGCAGTATTATTTTTTTTATGAAATTTTTTTTGCATTTTACAAGCTGCCCGCCACCCGCCCTGTACGTATATGCGCCGAACAGTTGAGAATCGCTGCGCGCTAGAGTGCACGGTGCACCCTGTTTAAAGGGCGCTTGTCAAGAGTAGACCAAGGTGCAGAAGTTAACACCTGCCAGTTTCGGTAAGGTCAAAATTGAGACCTGGCTAAATTCGGCATGGCCTATCAACAGTTGAAGCCAAGAACAATTCGTGAAAGTTTCTATCGACGGCAGACACACATGCTATGTCCAACTAAACTACCATAACCAAGCATTACGAAATGTCAAGATTGCAATTGAGATAGATTTCTCTGTCAACCAAGCGCAGTACCAGCAAAGTTGATTTTTGAATAGCTAGCTTCACCCTCAAGGCTTTCACGCAATTGGTTTTTCATTGACAGGCTTTTTTTTCTTTCTTTGCAGTTTGAATGTTTTGACACAATTTTTGAAACAGGTCCAATTTGCAACCGAAGCGTCAAATTAACTGAACCGCGCATCATGCCCGCCTGTGCCAATTCAAGCCGGGGAATCGAACCATCATGATTCCCAGGGAGAGAAACGTCTTTGTCTTTCCCAGGGAGAGAAAGCATGATTCCCAGGGAGAGAAAGCAATGCGAAGGGAAGGCCAATTGCCAACGCCTAACCCCTTAGACCAAAAAAGCGCTTCCCTCGTCTTTACAGATCGAGGCGTTATATGTTTCGACTCAGCCCTCAGGCCTTCCTTCGCATTGCTGCGCGGCGTCATCTCACATCCATTTGATAGGTGCTTTCCGCCGAGGAAGTTCCCTTGGACTTTGTCGATACGCTTATCGAATTTATCTCTGTATGTAATGGCCCTAGCGCCATTACACCTGTTGTAGAAAATGGTTCTTTTTTGTATGTTACGATGAAGTAAACTGACAATACAAGCCATAACTTTGTTAAAATTTACTTCAATGTTATGACCATAATGCTTACTGTCAACCTCCCATTTAGAAAAACCTATTTTAAATTTACGAATCCTCAGCTGATTCACTTGGAAGAGTGTAAGGAAGGGGCTATAGCTATTGTTATTGCGTTTTTTATGAAGTATATTACTCTGTGTTATAGAGTCCTTTTGCATATCTATGGTGGATCATCGCACAGGTTTCTGATTCGTTTTGTGCCCTTTGCACATTCTTGCAAAACTGAGGACAACTAAGTTTTTAACAAGGTTTCTCTCCTACATTTAGCAACACTGGTGGTCAACGTGGTTAGAAGAAATAGAGCCATTAGTTATCACATGCTCTTTCCTTATCACACTGCATATACTCTTCTGTTACCCATTGGCAGTCTTTCTTACAAAAAAGTTTTATGAAAAAAAGTTGGTGGTGAACCTCACTCTTTTAAACGCATCAGCATCACTGATTTATTGTGACAACAAACGGAGCGTACCAAAACTCGAGCATCTTTTTCGTATAAGTGTCTTCCAAGGATATCTAGAAACTCGTTTTATCTAAAATATAAAGGTAACTGAAGGCTTTCTAAGAAGTTGGTGTGCAGTTTGTTTACTTGCTTTTAGCAGACCTCCGTTGAAAACAGGAGTCTATCACAAGTTTAGGGTGTTGCTGATTATACTGACCTAGATAACGTGGTGAGCAAGGTCTTCGAAACTTACAACAAATTTTTATGGCGTTTGTAGTTCGGGAAGGCTGAGGTCCTCATTCGGAAACTTGGCAGTGCGATCGGTCCTACTGTTAGCGGACTTCTCGCCGGTCACGTCAGTAGTGACGTTCACAGCGTGACGTCGGAAGTTCATCCCCGACTGCGTCACTCCTTCAGTTCCGGTGATGTATCGGATTCGCGCTCGGAAGTCAATTTGCCATCCGACTCGTCTGTACTGCGTCGGCTGCCGTCAGAAGGTTCCGATCCATCATCAGACCAGCGGCTGCAGATGGTGGTTCCTTGCCATTCCACCCCCTTCAAGGCCCAGCAAGTGAGAACCTGTTTTGGAACATTTGTTCTAACTATTGCAACGCTTCTTATTGCTGCAGCCTTCGTGTTATTTGAACCTATGTTCGGAGCATAGGTGTAGCCAGAGGGGCCATGGCGCCATGCCCCCCCAATTTTTAGGCTATCTAGTCATTTTATGCTTTGAGAGGTGGTATCCCGAATAAAATGCTGTTATTCGCCTAAAATCCAACATTTTGGCCCTCCCAAAATTGTTCTCCCCAAACGTTTGGGCTGGTTACCCCCCTGGTTCAGGGTGCTGTGATTTGCAGTGAAAGTTAATGACACAAATCATTCTTTTCATACTGCTTTCAGGTTTCCCAGCACCCCGCAGCAAGCTCACCGGAAATTATGCTTACAAGACCTTCAACTAGCAGTGAGACGACGTGAAGCTGTCAAGTTTCAGTTCTTTTGGTCAACAAAAACTTTATTTAAATTATTGTTTTGTATTTTTAGCTACAATTTGCAGTGCTAAAAGCCAGTTTATGGATTGTGTTAAGGCTCGATTTTCTCATTCAAGCAACTGCAACAAGTACCACATTTTAATCGAATGAACGTTGGAAGTGTTCATTTTCTTTGTTTTTCGAACCTGCAGTGTTTTCAATATGCTGGAGCCAGGTGCTCTTAAATCTATGATTGCAGTGTAATTTTTAGACCAATTGCTGACCCAGCAAAAGTCTGCTTTTTGTTTCTTTGAAACCGAGAGCATGGCGCTGAATCTTCAGCAGAAGCAGATCACATAAGCAGGTTAACCTTCCAGCAAAGTGTTTTGCTCAGAGATACGAGAAACTAATTTGGGGGTCAAACTAACGTTTTCTTGCCTATTAGGTTTTATTTTGTAGTTGGGCGCCTCCTGGTAAAGACAGTAGTGCCAATAGCAGACAACAGTAAACAAAAGAAGCGTGAGATTGTGACGATACTGTAATTGGCCTTTCGCTGAAGCTCGTCTTGCTTTATTGGGATGTCTTCGTGCGATCGAGGAATTGTTCCTCCCACATGAACATTGCAGGCCAACTAGGTTAATAACGTTTGCCAATAAGCAAAGATAAAAATTGAACGATATGTTCTGTACCAGGGGTCGGGAACCTTTTTGACTAAGGGAGCCATGAAACCTACATATTTGTATTTGTATTTCCGTGAGAGCCATATAATATTTTTCAACACTTAATGCAACTAACTTAACTAACGTGTGCATTTTAAGCAAAATCAACAATTTTAAACAATGGTAAATGTCAGAATTTTATCTTTAATAACACGCTTCTTTTGGTAAATGCGACTTCTAGTGCTGCATGGTGTTGCTGATGGCTTTGTAGGAAAATCACAGAAAAAGTTTCATCCGTAACAATCGTGCTAAGAAAATATCAAGCGAGCCAGATGCCGTCATCAAAGAGCCACATCTGGCTCGCGAGCCATAGGTTCCCGACCCCTGTTCTGTACGCATCAACAATAATTATTGAACAGTTTCTTCGTGCCAAATTTTGCAGCATCATCAACATTTCCCATCAAGCTGAAACTACATGTAATGTTAGTGGAGAATGGCAGGCAAAGGTTAATACTGCATAAGCAATTCTTTGCCTGTAAACGATACAACTGCTTATGAACAAAAACTATGATTGTATTGAGTCCAATCTGCCGACGTTTCACGGCGATGCGCTCCTAAAAAAAACTTGAATTTTGGATGGGTAATTTCCGCAGTTTAGAATTTTTACTTTGCATCAAGACACTTCTGTGTATTCCCTATAGCATAGATATATATGTAACAAAGCGTTCTTGAATTGCGCACCTGAACAGTATACTTCAAGGCTGTAACTATTTCTATTTTCGCGCATTGTTAGCATAATGCTTATGCTCCACTTTTACTGCTGCAAATCATCGGTAAATTCATTTAACCTTTGTGCTGCTGTGCTTTCAGTTACTCAACGCAGTAACCTTCGTGCCTTTTTACCATCACTTTGATCAATCAAAACTTAACTCAACATCCAGGTTCCAAACACATCCCGTGCAGTGCAAAATCGACTAAAACGCACCCTGTTCTTGAGCACTTTACATTAGCCCATGAAGTCGCACACCACTGGTTGGGAACATCGTCTTGTTGTTTGTTGGTCACACGCATATAGCACCACTTGCTAAAATAACACACGTTTCCACGATTCGCAAGCAGTAACACTTTTTGCCAAAATGTCTCAAACAATCATCGGAACTAGGCTTATTTCAAGCGCTTGATAAAACCACTTGGCGCCTTGGATCTTGGCAATTTTTAGCGCTGCGGAGACCTGCATAAGCGCTGATTCTTGTAGCACAACTGCTTTCAACAAACCGTGGCTGCCAAGCTTCTTTTTCTATTTATGACATCAAAGATGTCCTACTCAAGTAGTCACCAGCAGAAACAAAGAAATCGCGGCATGAGTGGTATACCAAGTGGTATAATCGCGGCATGAGTGGTTATACCGAGTGGCATATCGCTCTANGTATAGTACATACAGNTTTTTGTCTGCAACCAGCAAGTGTCTAAGGCTTTTGTGAGATGCAGCGATAGCACATAGTCAATCCCTGCGTGCAGATGTCACTTTCTTCCACATGTGATTGTGTTGAGTAAAAGTCAATGCGATTCATCGCTCTTACGTTTGAGGACCCGGCAGGGGCGGATCCAGCCAGTAAGGTTAGGGGGGATGATTTCAGTAATATTTGGTAGTCAAGTCTCATAACAGCTTCGCTACTGTATGATAGATGAAGTAGCCTATACTTCACAACACTGCTGTGACAAAGACGACAAAAATGGCCTTTAATCGCGAATGTATTTTTCCGAATTGTACAAAATTATGGTGAACAAAGTTACTTTCGCAGGTTATATGGGGGGGAACGCGCCAATCGCCATCCCCCCTGGGTCCGCCCCTGGGACCCGCAAACGTATTCGCTGTAGACTTCAAGTTTGTGATGACTGAAAAAATGCTTTTCGTCTAGTGACAATTTATGTTCGTATTAAAATAAAAAAAAGCGTTTAATACACTGAAGGGACTAGCTTGGCAAATCCTAACACCAGGTATTTTAAGTTTCTCCGTTGTCCATAAAATTTTCATAAAATTATCATTATATTTGCCAATTTTCCAAACGCCTTACCGTGGGCTGTAAATTAGAATGCGTCTTGGTATTCAAGCATCGTAGCCCTATCAAATTAAATCATTTTTGCGTTGTAAGGAAACTATCGTCTAGTTTCCAAGTGTTTTACTGCGTACGTTTTTGTGACTGATCTGCATGACAGTCATTTGAAGGCTTTTTCACCTCGTATTTATTTCTTTATTCTTGTAAATCTTATACTGCTTCTGCACGTTTATGCACTTATGATCAGTTGCTTTTTATTGATGACTGCAGTGCTCTTGGTGTTACGTGAGTAGAATGCAGAGAAAAGTTTTATTTTTAAAGTTCGGGTTTCCTGCACAGTGTCCACCTGGGATCCAGAAAAAAAGTAGTACTTACGAATATTCGTGCATGCAGTTCTTCCTAAGTAAACTCAAAATACTGTTGCGTTGACATTACGTTAGCTGAAACAGGAGATGGGCTGAGACTGCGATACAAAAATTGAGGTGAACAACTGACTTATTCACGTCGCCTGGTTTGGATCGAAGAGTGGTGCTAATACTCAGAGAACACCGTAAAACAAGCAACGGCCCTTACGCGACTGTGAAAGCTCCGTGCCTGTGGATCTCAATATATGTGATTTTTGCAGCGGTTCTTGCATCCGCCTGTGTGAAGCACACTTGTACTGTTGCGATCGGAAAGCCCGAGTGACAAGTGCGCAAAGCTTCACACTGTGGGAGCAAGCAACAACAGTGATCACACGCCACGATCACTCTATTATTGCTTGTTCGCGCCACGTATTTATGGGTGTTATTCTTCGCGCACATCCCGTTCGTGGTGAATCACACATTCAACGCAACGACAACGGAGAGGTTGCAACAGTCCATTCTGAAAGTGGGCAAAATCTACAACATAGAAATGTAATAGTCACAGTAAGCACAAGATTTAAAATCATCGTACAGTCCAATGACTACTTTCGTTGACAGGCAATGTAAAATGTATCTCTATTACCAAAACTGTGAAATCTCAATCAAATACAACTGCCCCAAAAACAGTTGTGCTGTTTATAGATGAAATGTCCGCGTGAGTCACTGCTGCAGTCATCAGATTCAAATAATCGTTTTTCGCTATGAAGTACCCGGATATTGTATTTTTATCCCGTGGTGTTTATCTCTGCTTAGTATTTGATGATGTTGCACTCGAGAATTTGCTTTATATTGTTTTGCAACTCAGTTTTTGCTGTTTACCAAGCTGCGTGGGAAAGCATGCGCGTGTAAGGAAACTGAACTAAAGTCAACCAAAGAAAAGCTGCAACAGCGTCTGCGCTCGCTTCAATGGTTTGCTTTGAAAAAATTATGAAAATTTGTTTTCCAGAAAACACTCTCCTTATTTAGTGAATCTGTGGATGTAGGCAATTATTAGGTGGAGCAACCGTTTAAATTTGAATACAAGCAGCTGNCAAAAAAAGAACTAGGACCTTACGATTTGGTCACATGAATTTTATTAAGTATCTCANAAAATCATTTTGTTCTTATAGGAACAATTTGAAGTTCGCGGAGTAGTGTCTGTAACAACAAAAGTGTTGCTTTTCATTCACCTTAAAATAACTTTTCTCTTTGTACCCTTTTTTGAAAGGCTAATATGTAGGCTGTTGTTCAGCTCTTGAAACCATTTAGAACTTTTCCTTGATCTTGAGATTAACATCTTCTTTGGAAGGCAGCTCCACTGGTTTGAGCGAGCAAAACTGGTATAAAATTCTAGAGGATGGAATAAGCTGTAGCTGATAGATCATAGATAGTGTCACTTCAAACTTATAGCTCAGAAAAGTAGAAAGTGAGGCAGTGATCGGAGACACTGAAGATAATGATACATTTTATTTCTTCCAGCTGCTTGCCTCGTAAAAATAATTTCCAATCTACCAGCAGCTGATGTAAATCTGGATGTGGCGTATGATGCGAAGTTTGCCGAAGCTGAGCTGAGAAAAAAAGCTGAGAATCACCGCACTTGACGCACTTCGTCCGATCCATTATGGTGCAGATTCGAACTTGACCGTGGATGCGTTGCAAAGCGCACTTTGTCAAACTTCGAGCAGCAACAACAAAGAGGTTTAGCGAATGGAAAACTCTAACCATCTACTTAAGGAACTTTCAAAATCAATATGTTGCTTTCCTTTGTGTGTTGCGCCGGTCGGGAACGCACAATAAAAGAACACTTACATAGCTGGGAACGCCGGACAAAACTGGCTGGATACAACAACACAAAGAGTTGTGTGTACAGCGAGCACAATAGCAGCATCGCAACCAGTTTATTGGAACAAAAGGCTTTGGATCTGACCATTTAAAAGTTCGTATAGTAAATGGACAGCTGTGAGAAGTTTTACCAAATACGCTTCCCTGTTATAAATTTCAATTCGCTCTAGTTGCTCATTAGGTTTCACTCCTTGTTATTATTTATAGGAAGTCATTTGCGCAGTAAACGCTGATCATAATCCTGCCTTAATTTCACTAAAGTACAATCTTCAGGATCACCACGGTGTAACACAAAATAAAAGCGAAAAGGAATATGAAAACCTCAAAGTTTTCAAAGAAAACTTCAAAAAAGAAACAGACTGGAAATGAAAAAGAGAGAGCAGCAAAAGATTACAAGGCGAAAAAAGTTCCTTTCCAATGAACAGCAAGAAAGTGACAGTGATTGCAACCTTGGAGCGCAGAAAAAGCAGCATGACTGTCAGTGGAAAGCCACGCCCTACATAAACAAGATTTTTTCCACAGAAGTGCCTGACGTCG
>JGI24159J19872_10001635_pt1 | contig 25171 bp, 10 predicted proteins | sample Ectturendosymbi4_FD_19872 | JGI IMG/M metagenome (IMG submission 19872)
GTCGTTAGGCTAATTTGGGTTGCAAAATGGGTTGCTGTATGAAAAAGGTTGAAAACCACTGATTTAAATGAAGTGCTTATCATAATCTGAACTAGGTCCATGACTTACAAGGAAGCTAAACTTAACATCCAAAATTAACCTTAAATGATGATTAGTGATTGATTCGAGTGTTGCTGATTTGTTGTTTATTTAGGGTTTATTCATTGTTTATGTCACAATTTTACTAAAAAAAGCTGGAAACAAATAATTTTGACATTTCACTCCTGCTATCAACTAAAATCACTAATTTTTTCTTGGTTTTTACATTATTTTATACTGTCTGCTTATTGGCGGTCGAAACATGTTTTTTTTGATTGGGGGCATGTAACTTAGGTTTTGTCTAATGAAATCGGATGGTGAATGATCCGGATCATAGGGGATGGTTTTTGCAAAGTGTTGTTAGAATTGGAAAATGTTACTTAACGTACTTAATTGAGAAATAGCTAATTTAGTAAAGTTTTGATGTTTACATATGCATGCTGGTGAACTGACCCTAAGTAGTGAGTTAAGTGATGGGATTAAAAAAACATGTTGGTTGAATACCAAATTTGGGTAAAAATGTTTTTGGCCATAACTTTTGAACTAGAAACGCTAGATAAAGACTAAAGACTCATATTATAGTCCAGTTTCCACTAACGCTTGAACCAAAAAATTGGCTCTTGCCTTGGTGTTGGCATCTAGGGCCCAGTGACCTTGGTCAAAAATGCACAGAACTATCCCTATTATGATGTTACCCATAAAAAAAACAAAATTTGCTAATTAAAAAAATCTAAAATAAAAGATTATGTGCATATTTAGATGGTTTGAACAGCTATCTAGCTCAATCGGCTGGCAAAGCTATGGTGGTGCAAAGTGAACCAAAAAAGTGGCTCAATTATGATTTTAAAGTATGAGTATATTATACACTGGCTTCCAACGTGTTAAGTAAAGACAATTGTACATTTGAAATAAATTTGAAATTACTTTTTAGTACTTGTATTTATTACTACAAAATTTTTTGCAGAAATTTTTGACTAATTGGTGCTGTATGTGAAATCTCAAACAATCATGTTTTACTTGCTAGTTGCATCCACATTTTATTTGGTTGTATTGTAAATGCTGTTCAAATATTTCATTAAACACTTATTTTGTTTCAGCTTTATTTTGTATAGCTACACTTTTGCATTATTCAGCTGCGCAAAGAGCTGTTTTGTTTAATATACTGTGAATACTCAAGGCAGATGCAAATCTGCATTTTGGAGTGATAAAATTGCTTTTACAAAAGCATTGCATCTTAGCAATGAGTTGGGCTGTTGATGAGTGGAAGGTTGGTCTTGATCATAGGACTCTAACCAAAATCAGTGAAATTGAAAACCAAAATGACAAATTACGCAAAGAGACCAAGCAGAAGCAATTTCAGTTAGAATCTTTAGAAGCTGCTTTTGGGAAGCAGGTAAAGTAATGGATGTTTTGTGTGCATGGTGTAGTAATGTTTTTGTACTGCTTGTTTCTAATGAATAAGACTGTGTATGGCAAAAAAGTCACATTTTNATAATCACTTCATTGTTGCTTTTGATCAATTTCAGTCTTTTTGTTGATTATGGAAGGTGTAAGAAAGCCCTGTTTATTACATTGTTGAAAACAATAAAACACATGTGGCTCAATGTCATGTAATATAATCAGTGCTTCATTTATTTCTTAAGTTTTGAATGTTTCAAAAACTAACATAATAAAATATTTAAACTGTTTTAATCAAAATAACCACAGCTTGTGCCAAAATGAAGAAAGGACTGCTAGAAAACAGTAGAAATAAACTTTAACACAAAATAAGCAATATGGAGGAGTGATCAGATTATTTTGTGGATATTTTGATATAGGCATTGTGTTATAAAATGCTGGAAGGATGTTGCAAGTGTTAATGTAGTGTTCTATCAGACTTAATACAAGTAGTGTTTTGTGCTTGAATCAAGCAAGGTTCAACAATATTTTTAGTTGGTGCCAATGCTTTGCTCAGTGCTTAGTATCACAGTAGTTCATGTTGGTTTTAATGCTATGGTCATAGATTAATTTCTGTGCTGTTCAAAATATTTTACTTTTTTAATGTCATGAGTGTACAAGGGTACAAAAATATTGCAAGAATGTGGTTTTTATGTTGCTGGTCAAGTTGGTTACAATTGCAATGACACCAAGCATCTAACCATCAAATTGGTTTTGTATGAAAGTGATGATGAACTTGACTACATTTTATATTCGGCTTACTTGAACTACCGTTTTCAAGCTTGCACACTGTTTCAACTCTGTAATCTACATCACTTGTGTCAGAGAACTAACTGATCTGGTATGCACTTGCTCTTGATACAACAATAATAAGGAAGCAATTTATATTTTCAAACAGCTCTTAGTGTCACATAGATTTTGTATTGGTCTCCAAATACCCTCAGCACACTCAGTGGCAATTTTCTTACTTTAGTTGATCCAACTGTCAGCTTACATATTCTATGCTAACATTTTCAAGATTTTAAAATGAAAATAACCGCCAAAGAAAATGATGTAAATGACATTTTTGCATTCGGTAACTCTTGCTACTATCAATGCATTTGCAATTAAACTGCAGTGATCTCGCTGCAAGTTCTTATGGACAGTCATGAGAAAAGCACTGTGAAAAATGAAAAATGTGAAACGCTGTTATGGTAGTGACGTAGTGGCACAAACCATAGGTAGCCACATTCTCAAGATTTACTTAACGGAACCATTCAACCCAAGAGCTGCAATGTGGATGCAAATCACATATACTTCCAAGGTGGCATCAGATTTCAATTAATGGTAGTTACACTTTTCTGTGCATGTCACTTTTTATGGTGTATGCAGTAGTTGGTAATAGGCTTAGGCTGCCCAGATGTAGTTTAACAATTTGCCTCTTGTGCTGCTTTACAAAAGTGTTGCATAGTTTGCAAATCTTCAATACTTCTTTGGCTAACAAAATAAGCTTTAGCCTGGCGGCAAGCTTCTGAGGAATCTGTCCGCTTTCATACTTCTGTGATGATTAAAACTTGCAAAGTTGGGTTTACACTTTCTCTGCCATGCCCAGATCCTTGCAGATCTGAGCACCTGATCCATCGAGAGAGACAGGTTGTGACACAGCACTCCCTGCACAACTGTGTTGATCATCTGGCAGTTCCTTCCCACGTATACAACTTCGCTCTCAACTGGGCTTGCTGTAAACCTTATCCACCAGTCTAGGGGCAATGACTCAATGACCTCTGTGTTTTTTTAGTGCCCTGGTGTTTTTGCAGTAGCTAAGGTTTCTTTCTTGAAACTAATTTTGCGTTTTTCATTGCATCATCAGTCCTGTAAACCATAAGATAAACCTTACAGGCGAAATGTTAGCACTTGAAAACAGGTATAGAAAGAAACATACACGAACTGTGGCTAGTTACAATGAGTACTAAAATTTGCAAAGTTTTTGAAACTTTGCAAATTTTAGTTTTTTTATAACCAAGCAAAAGGCCATTTTTTACATTCTTTAGCTAGTCTAACATACATAAAATTTTTTAAAAGTATGTATAATATGCTTTTCATAACTAAGCAAAAGGCTATTTTTTATGTATTGTTGCAGAAGCAAAAAACTGAAGAGGAAAAATCACACATTTCAGGTTTAAAGCGTGAAAATGGAACTCTTGCTGAAACATGTGCCAAGTTGGAACAAAAGGTGAAAATATTTGTTTTAATTTTCTTGCACTTTTTTGTTCATTCTTTGTAAAATGATCATTGTTTAGAATGCAAAGTTTAACATACTTTAAAAATTAAAAGTCTTGATTTATTTAGCAATCTGGGCAACTTGTGTAAATTGCCCATTTTGTGGCACATGGTTTTACCTGTTGTGTGCTAAATACCAAAGTAATAATAAATATATTGCCATGAAAAGTTTGTGCATTTGTATTTCACACACACACATGCAGAGACTTTTTCTTCAGTTAATAAAAAGTTTATGACAAATTTTATGGATCTGTAATTGTGTCTGTGTAGGTTGACAAGCTTGACCATGAAATGCACAACAAGGATACTCTTCTAAGCAGTCTTAAAGATCAATTACAAAGATGCAAAAGACAAATGGAACAAAATGCTAGCAAGGTTTGAATAGCATATTTTGCTGTCTCTTTGCAATGATGTGTGAACTGCATTGTTTCCTGAAAATATGTTAGTTGAAAGATGAATTGCACAATGCTGTAATTGCAATTATATTTTTTAAGTATCCTAAATCCTGAAAGCATAATCCTGGAAACACACTTGTAACTCAAAATGTAGTGCTGTTACATGGAAATTAATGTGTTTCAAATGAAGATTCAAAAGCATGGTGGACCATTTGTTGGTCTTAAGTGTTACACTTTATTTATTTAGTTTTTTTTTTAACATCATAAGCTATTTTGCAGGCATCAAAGAGCCAAAAAAAGGATGAGTCTCAGCAGCAAATAGAGAGCCTCTCTTTTAAGATCTCCGAACTTCAGTCTCTTCTCGCAAAAGAAAAATGCAAAACAGAGTCCTTGGGAAAGCAGCTGTCTGATTCAATGCATGTGAGTATATGTTTTGCTGTTTAGGTTATGGTTAAATGTTGCCATCCAATTAGCAGGCATGAGCCTTAATACAGTGATGCTCTTCTGTTCTTTCTGAAGGGTTACAATTTTTCCAGATGTGAGGTGTTCAGAGTAGATTAAAGCAAAACACCCAATGCCACCCATGTTTTGCATAAAATACATCAAAACATACCTTCCTATGAGTTGCTTAACGTTGAAAATATATTTTTGTGTAAACATCATAGACCTTGCTATTCTTCAAAAGTTAAGTGAAAATACAGTTTTACTGCAGCACATCAATGTTCATGATATCAGTTGGTTGATCCATTTCACGTATATTTATGTGCAGGTGTTGAACAATGTGTCATGATTATCTCCAACTCAAGTTTGCCCTGGGCAGTGGGCAGTCAATTCAACTGCCATCTAGACTTTTGTTGGCTCCATTTTTTCTCACACATACAGTGCACATTCAGTTGCCTCTTGGTCAATCAGCCCCATACCTCATGGGCTTAAAGCGTATTAACCCTTTGAATCACATTCATGTGGACCCCTAAAAATCACTTTCACAGACCCCACGTTAAGAACCTGTGGGCAACTAACTGAATCATAGTCTGTAACAAATATCTATTTTCCAGATATTGGAAATGTTGCGCTGAGTTATCTTTCATATTTGTGATCAATACTAAGTTCTTGTTTTTTTCATTCCTAAGCAGATATGTTACCAGATTAATTTAAACAGCTCATGTGTGCTACACTATTGCCACCTTCAGTGCCAAAGTGTGTTATGTAATGTACTTTATTTTTACATTAAAAGTGCCTTTGTACATTACATAATATTCTTCACTTTACACCTAGTTGTGTGGTGCCATGGGAGACTTTTTTATTGGTACCGGTAAGTATGTATACAGGAAGCCTTGAAAATGTTTTTCCACATTAAAAAAATTGTTTTATTTTTGTACTTGTTGATTTTAGTGTTATTGATTTTGAAATATGTCAAGATATGATGCATTCTATAACAATATAATCAATGCTTTCTGAAGTCTGTGTGTTCAAATTGCATTTAGTTTCTTTTAATAGGTGGTGAGAAAACATGCCTAAACTATCCAAAACTGCTTGGAAGCTAAGGCTTGTCTTTGTATAAAACTGTAGCAGCTAAAGTGACCTATAATTCAGACTTTGGCAAGAAGTTAATTGCAACTGTGTTGAGATTGTAGTGTTCAATTGGCCACTACTGTAATTCCTTATTTCAAAACTTTTTAGGCCCTTGTTTCATTATGTGCATTTGTAGAAGTGAAATAAGTAAAAATGTCTTGGTAGAAACACTGGAAACCTTATTGTGAAATTTTCTGAGAGGTAAATGAGAGAATATAGATTAAGAACCTGTTTTAGAGTATCAGTACGTAATTTTCTGCATTTTTTTGAGAAGAGTTTCTCCAGTGAATAAGCTACAAGGACCCATAAAATGTCACTTGCGTACTTGCAAGTTCTGAACTTTTTTGTTGTTGCATGTTTGAAGCTTATTAGTATTTTTGTGTGTTTGTCTGCATTTTTTGGCTCTGAAGTAATTTGCACAAGCTGGTAATATTCTATATAGCCAGTAGGTCCATGAAATGCCACCCCTGTAAAAATAATATCCAGCTTTTGACAAGTGTTAAAATATTAAGTGAAAATGATATCCAGCTTTTGACAAGTGTTAAAATAAAGTCGACTTATTTTTGGTGTGTAATTTTGATTTCTAAGTTTGCTGCTATCAAGGATGATTGGAATATGTCATTTTTCAGTTATGAACTACATAATGTCATTGTTGATAATAAGAAGTTTTTGCGCATCCTAATTTTGCTTTTGATTGTAGCCCTGAATGCAAGCTTAATTCTAATTTTCCTAGCTTGTGCTTGCAATACTATTTATTTTTCTAACTTCCCTGCAACCAACATTCTGCCAAGTTGTGACTGCAGTTGCAAGCCTATTATTTCAATATCTTTAGACCAAAGTTGCTAAGAAAGCATACATTCCATCTTTGCCTTGGGCTACTGATGACAACATTCTTACACCAGAAAAGAAATCAAAGGCACAACCTGCGGTTGACTTACTCACAGGTTCACCACTGGCTTTATCTGGTCAAGGTACGACTGGTGATCGAGCACTTTTTGTTTTATTGTTTATACTACTGCCCATAGGCGTAGTCAGGGGGGCCAAAGGGGCCATGCCCCCACGAAAATTTTTAGAAAATATGGTCATTTTGTGCTTTGGGGGCGTTTTTCTAAGCAAAATAGTGTTATTTGCCTAAAATCAAACATTTTTCCCCCCAAAAAAAGTTTTTGGCCTGGCTATGCCACTGCTACTGCCAGGGACTGTTATGGTAACAAAGTGTTGCTTATGACGTGTCCATACTGGCACCACTGCAAAGTCGAATGATCTTTTTCGTGTGTTCTTGATAGCTAGGTAAGCATCAAAGTGTATCCTCAAACACGTAAAAAGAAATCGTTCCTTGGTCTTCAGGTGCTGGAGACAATCTCATCTCTCTACTGCCGTCAAGCAGTCAATCTACTGAAGTAGAGAATTTGAGAAGCAAACTGGAAAGTGAGTTCCCACCAACTGCGTATAAAGTTATCTCCTGCTGTTTTGGTGGTGTTATGGTGGTACTGTTATTTGCCTTGCACAATATTGAAGCTGTAGCTTGCAGGAAATTTTGTTTTTTTTCTCGCACTAACCCGTATCTAATTCCCCACTGAGCCGTACGAAAGAAGTTGTGGTTTGTTATAATATCTCAAAGCCCACAAACAAGTTTATTTGGTTAAAGCTTGCTTTTTCAGAATTAGCAGATCCAACTCACTGGCATTGCAGGTTTGGTTTTTCATTGCACTTCTGTTGAAAACGAATGTACTTGCCAGCACCTTTTTGTGGTTGTGCAATTTGGTTGTTCATGTGTGTGCCTAACCGTTCATTATTCGTGTGAAGGAAAGATACGCTTTGCTCTATGTACTGTCGGCAGTATGCAAAACAACTATAATGAACGAATGTTGCAAGAACGGCTTAATTTTTAGACTAATCAGGTCATATTTGCTTTTGCATATCAGAACTTGTCAACGAGCGTATAGTACACCAATGGGTGTACCAGGTTTTTCTGAGTTTGTACCACGTACCTGGTGCTTCCTCTTCAAGATCAGTTACATTTTTGCTCATTCATTATGACATTCTCTACTTTGATGTGATGTTTACGTAAGCAATTGTAATTGTCATGCTATATTTCTCGGCAGTAATCTTAATAAACCAAAAGCTACGTAACGTACCAAGCAAACAGCTCCTTTGGTACTCTTAGACTAGAGGTGATCTTTGAGAATAAGTATATTTTGACTTGTACAAACTAAACCGAATTTTGGGCTTCATTTGACTACATTTCTGAATGTCGAAAACTTGGTCGAGAAGCGATTTCCGTTTTGTTCGCTTGTCAACGACATCCTTTGCAAGGAAGAATTTTCTGCCGTTGTTGAAATTAAGTCGAAAAAGAGAAACTCAAGGCTGAGGGAGGCGCTGGATACAACATCAAACCTCGTTTTTCAGAACTGCCTAATAAATTTCAGCAGCAGCCATGGCATTAAATGAGATATGTTTTTTGTGTTCATTCACACAGTGCATTGTGAAAACATCTTTCATTGTGTTGTTCGCGGACTGTGGGTAACTTGCGCTCACAAGGATTTTAGCGCGCACTTGACAATTTACTGTCTCTTTTGCACTGCGCTTTGCGAATTCAGTGCATCTGCAGTTCTGTAACCTCGTATTTCCGACAGAAATCGCTTATCGAGGCGGAAACTAATCGTTTGTCGCAAATCGGACAACTTCGAATTGCGATGCAGTCGTCGAGTACGGTTTCTGAAACAAAGCAGTTACAAGACCAAGAAACACAACTGGCGCGGAAAAACTTCGCAAACATGTCTACATTATTTCAACAATCTAGAGACGTCAACTAACTTGGTTGCATTAAGCCAAAAGACGCAATTGCAATTCTGATTACGTCAGGGGTGTGCAACAGGCGGCCCGCGGGCCACAACCCGGCCCGCCAATCCATTTAGTGTGGCCCTTGCCAACACTCTGATTTTTCCCCACCATGCATGAAAATCCTAATCCGACAGTTTTTGTTAAAAAACAAATTTTCGTGTAGCCCAGCTAGATGTCTGAAGTTGGTTATATGGTCCACCGACAAAAATTGTTGCACACCCCTGGATTACGTCAACGTTAATTAATCAACTGCAACTGCGCACTAATCCTTTGATTGCAAGCAATAAATCAGGCGTAAAAGTTACGTATCAAACGATATGACTTTCACAGCTTATTTGTTCGGTCTTTAGCTTTTTAATAAGGATTACTCACTTTTTGGAATGGCTGAATTTTGGCGTTACGCTTAAAGCCAAAAAAACGTAGCCACCGATGAATAGACAGTAATGTTCGCGCTAAGAACACACTAGGCGTTGCGTTGTGTCCAGAGGATGGACACAAGGGGACGATTAAATACGTTTGATTTGAAACTCGCATTAATCGGGTCTGACGGCGCTTATGAGAAGGTCGCTACGCGTCTGGAACAAATTGTAGGCTTGAATGTTACACTGGCACGATCTTTAACGCTGCGGCAGAGGTTGACAAGCACTGGTGTAGATGCAGTTAAATCAGTGGCAGAAAAGGTAATTCGCCACTTCGCGTTTTAACTGACCGATGATTTGCGTAATGCTACATGGCGCTAAATGTTGATTCAGATTATCAGTTCGGAGGTGGGAATACACGGTAGCGGAATGGATCAGTTTGTGCCAAAAGCTGCCCAAAAATAATTTTCTAGCAAAAAGAAAAGGCATTTTTCGACAACAGCTATCGAACAGTTATTTTTGGCAAAAACTAACTGAAAAGCTTTTTTTCTGGCGAGGACTAACAAGAAATTGTGTTTCGGTCAATCAGTTATGACTGGCACCACTGCTATAAATTATGTTCCCTCGTGCAGGTTTTATACGTTCGTGCGTGAGTAAAAAAAATGAANCGCTTTTGTTTGTGGCACTATTAAATGTTGAATTCGCATTTTTATATTGATGATTGTCACTGATCACATTGACTTTTTTTGTGCTGCGCTGTGTGACGTGCCAATTNTTGTTTTTTTGTTTTCTTTTCAATGTTTCGGAATTTAGTCGACCTTAGTGACTGCAGAGAGCCNGTTAAGCCTGGCNTTCGCGCCATGATTGCTTTTGATTTCAATTTTTATGAATTCGGTGTTGTTCCTTCGAAAGCAGAAGAAACGAGAATGCTCGAAGCGTAAAGTGTATCTTCCGGACTAAGTTCACGCAGCACTAAACGCGCGACATTGTTAAAGAAATGACCGCGTGTATTGATATCACTGCCGGTTGCTTGTTTAGAAACGAACAAGCTTGTGATGGAAATGGAATCGAAACTTCAGTCTGAAGGAAAAGATCTCCGAGCAGCGTTAAGAGAAAAAGAAACCGTAATCAGCAAATTAAAAGATGAAGCTGCAAAGACTCAGAATCTTCTTGACCAGGCCAATGGCAAGGTTTGTATAACGTGTTATCACGAATACCTTTGCTTCGAAAAGAACGCCATCAATTTATTCATTTGTTATTTCCCACAGGTCAACATAATATTTTTGGATTGATAGATGATTAAAGCACAATTTATTTTTCTGCCTGTGTAGTACTGCGATCATTTTGTTCGTCTTAAATTTTCATCTGTATGCTGCGTGTTCGAACGCTTATGATACGGAGATATTATGCTTCGCAATACACTACAATACTCTTGCGGAAAGGAAGAAAAGATTTGGGCAGTTATTGCGTTTTAGGTAGAATATAAATACTATTGAGTGTTTCAAGTATTCGCCGCCCAAATAATTGTAAGGTTTCTTTCATCAAAATTTGATCAGAAATTCATGCGATACAGGAAAGCGTTCCCTTAGCTCTGCGCTAATCGTGTGCGTAATTGCGCTGTTCTTACCCTGTTTTTTTCTTGCACAGTCCATCTTTTGCTTTTGAAGGTGGCTGAACTCGATCGTAGGTTGAAGCAGGTTTGTGAAGAACTGAACTGCGAAAGACACAACGCAGACGCCAGTCGAACTCTGCTACAAAACAAACTCCACGAAGAAGAAAAGTCAAAGAAAAAAGAATTGTCCGCAGCGCAGGATTCTATCCGATCTGTGGAGAAACAACTGGAGGAATTAAAAGCCAAGTAAGAAAGTTCTGTTTGTGCTGTTTTGTATCTGATAACAATGCTCATTCATTCACACGGTGGTTTGAGAACCATTCTTTCAAGTATAGTATTTGTAAACTAAGCCAGTGGTCCCCAACCACCTGGTCTCGGCCCGGTACTGGTCCGTGATGCATTTGTTACCGGATCGCACTGACGCAATTTGCGGTCATTTGCAGAAGTATAGCGTCACGCAAGCCACTACAACATATTGCCGCAAACTTGACAAGTCCAGGGCTCTCATTTTTCAACGCTGTCTGAACCTTCGCTATTTTATTTTTTCTGTGTATATTTGCCACATCTTGAAGGGTGATTCGTGAAAATAATGCCGACTTCATCAAACTGCGGTGCAAAGTTCAAAAAAGGTTAGGGACCACAGATCTAAGCCATATTATTGTAAGTGGCGCGAGTATCTTTGACTTAGCGGTATCTTCTCACATTTGTCATGCAGAATTTCGACACATATACAGGAGGAAGGTGCTAAGTTTTTAAGTNAAAAANATGACTTGTATTTTTTTGAAGTTTTTATGTTATTACGCTTTTGTCTGTTTAGTTCGTTTAAATCGGAATCTGCGTCCTNAAGGTGAGTTTCATAACGTTGGGACCGGTCGATGATTATAGGATAACCCGACCCAGGTTTTTTTAAGGAAAATGTTAGGTTTTAGGTACCCGGTATGGACTTGTAGGGACCCAATTTCACTGGTTCTAGGGATCCGATTTTCTTTGATTCTGGGGGCCCGATGTTAATTTTCTCTGAATCTAGGAAGCCGATTTTCACTTCTAGGGACCCGAATCGGGCCCCTAAAACACCTTAAAAAAACCTGACCTGACCCATCAGTTCGTGCAAGAAACACTTGCAACGGACTTGGGTAGAGCAAACGTTCCGACTGTTGAAAGTCAGCGGAAGCCGAAGAACTCTTAATGGAATGCGTCATTCATGGGATTAAACTGAGTGTGTCATCTTTTATTATTGCGACAACCCGAAGTTTTCTGTTTGTTAATGGAAGGTTTGTAAGTTCTTGCAATTGTTTCCGAATTTTGTCCAGACACGCCCAAGAACAGGTCCAACTCAAGAACGAAGTTCGATGTCTGCAGTCCGATCTGGATAAGACTTGCTTGAACCGGACTAAACTTGAAAGCGAGCTGAAAAAAATTGAGAATCAGTTGCTTCAAGCCGAGCAGGTAAACCAGGCAAGCTCCAACAAGACGTCGGAACTAAACGCTGCGCTCAAGGTGAGATTAACAGCGAATATGGCGGCGTGCCCGCTAAAATTGCGTTTGAACTCTAGCATCAGCTCGCTTCTGTGTTTGGTACCCGCAGGAGGCAGACCAGGCCAACATGCATCTGTCAGCTTCCCTGGAGAAAGCAAAGCGTGATCTCACTGCTCGTGACGCTGATCTGAAACAAGAAAGGCAGTTGTTGCAGACTGCCCAGAACAAATTGACCGACACCCATCGTTTGCTGAATCAAAAAGAAAAGGAGTGGGAAGATGTCAAAATGGCGACTGAAGCGCGGAGCAAGACTCTAGGTGAGAACTATTTTCTGTGTCTACTGGAAATGAGNGAAGATTTGTTTTGTATCGAATGATACGCTGTCTTGGTTTTGTTTCAAGCAAATGGAGCCATTNCTCGGCTGGGTAGGGCAGGCGACGTTTTTTTGCCCGTCGTTCATAAGGACCGTTGCTGAGCTTTTCACGTCAGCAAATTCTGTACGATGTCCGTCAATCCGTTGTCGAACCCTCATAGTTTGAACTTTTTATTTGTGGGAGAAAATGCGTTCAATCTACAAAAAAACAACAGCACAGGATAATTTGTCTGCCGTTTGAACCTTATAACTTGCTTCACAACGCAGGTTAATGATCCCTGAAATAAGCTTGGTTTTTATTGTGCTGGGGAATCATATCAGACACCATAGATCACATCAACACACTTTTTAAGGAAATGACATGGACAATCTAAAGCTGCAGCTTGCTGACTTGGAGAGCAAGAAAAAAAGTGCTGAAGATTTGATCAAACGAAAGGAAAGAGAAATCAGTGAGGTGACGACATGTTATTGATTCGGAAAGGGTCTGTTTTACAAGCGATATCTTTTCCATGAAATTTGATCGATGATAATCTTTTTTTTTTGCGCCGTGACAAAAGGTGTCAATCATTTGCTGTCACAACTCTGCCAAGTATTCTTCACCTGTTGTGTTTTCAATTTAACTTCATTCCCCTGTTGGTTAACTGTACTCAAATTTAGTAATAGGCTTGCAATGAGCCTCTTCGACCGGCCGGGTGCTTTCACCAGGAACCATTTCAACATACCTTGCTTGAAATCCTGCCTTTTATTTATGCTTTCAGTTGTCTAATAAGCTCAGCAATATGGAAAAAGACACCGTGCTGAGCTTGCAAAAAATGGAGAAAAACCAGAAGGAAGTTCTTGATCTGACCAAGGAAAAGAACGTGCTGGTGAATAAGAACGAAACGGTGGTAACGCAACTGCAAAACTGCAGAAAGGAATTGGAAGAATTGAAAGCGAAGTGCCATGCCGAGGTCCTTGATGTCAAGTTGAAATTAGAAAATGCCAACGACAGGTAAAAACTTTGCTTAACTTACTCTTTATGCAATTTTTTTCTGTCGCGTGATTTTGTTTTTTTCTCTTCTAGTCACCAAAAAGCAGTGGAGGCTTTGAGAACTCAAGCTGAAAGAGATAAAGACGAACTGCGGAAAAAAGATTTGAATGAGAGAAGTCGTCACGAAAAAGCAGAAAACGATTTTACTGAAACGATTTCAAAACTCAAATCGCAGCTGAATGACGAAACTCAGAAGCTGCATCATGTCACTGACGAACTGACATCTCTGAAAACACAGGTAAACCAAAAAGATGAATGCACCATTCATCTGAAAAAGAACCTACAAGAGTTGAAGTGCAAAGAAGAAACACTTTCAAGGGAGGTGGGAGAGCTGCGCAAAAAGCTGGAGGCTGCATCTCAGCTTGAAAAAGAGCTGCTGGAAGCGAAGAACGCCTTAGAGGAAAAACACAAAAACCTTGTGGTTGAGGCACGCGAGGATTCCATCGAGAGGAAAAGCTTGGAAGGCAGAGTTCAAGACCTGGAAGCGCAAGTGGAGTCTTTGAAGCAGGAACAACACAGCATCGATTCCTTGTCTGAGGAACTTGAGGAAACAAGGGCGAACGTGACCAAACTCAACGACCAACTGGCAAACGCGCACGCACTCTCCCAGTCTCAAGTCGATAAAATACTGCGCTTGGAGGCTGAAGTTAACTCCGCACACCTGTCTCTTGACAAAGTGGTTGAGGAGAAGGAGGAAGCTGCTGTTGAGCTGAAAGAGCTGACCTCGTGTATAGAAGGTAAAATCGCCGACTATGAAACAAAGCTTTCCAAAGCGGCAGAGGAAAGCCGTAATTTACAAACTGAATGTAACAAATTACGGAAAGAACACGAAGCTTCTTGTGCTGAAGCTGAAAATCTTTATGACCAGCTTCAGGAGGTGAAGTCAGGAAAACAAGAACTGGCCGAGAAGGTGGCAGTGGCAGAACAGATGGTTGCGGACGCCAACAGCCGGCTGTCTTCCACCCTGAGCCACTGCACTGCGCGCGAAAACGAAATCAAGAAGCTGCAACGAAGCAATGACGAGAAGGCTTCTGAGCTGGGTCTCGCCAGGGCTGCGTACTCCGAGATGAAAATGCGGTCTGAGCTGCTCAGTGAGAAACTTAACGTCGCAAATAGCGAGAAGTCTGAGTTCGAGCTCAAGGTTAAAGAGCTTGAGAAGAACTGTGAGGAACTTGCAACACAGAAGTCGTCACTTGATGCTAAGCTTGTGGAAGCTGTCGCCGATGCCAAGATGCAGGTGGAAGCGCTGAATGCTGCTGTTTCACAAAAGTCCGAGGATCTCTTACTTAGCAGAGCCCAGTGCGAGAAACTTCAGTCCGAAGGAGATGCTCTTCTTGTTTCCTTGGAAGAAGCCAATTCTGAAAAGCGAGAAGGCTTGGAATGCGCGTCCCGGCTTAGGGACAATGTATCCGCTTTGGAACAAACCATCCAAGACAAAACGTCTGCTCATGAAGCTGCCGTAAAAGAACTTCGCGATTCGATCGCATCCTCTGAGCAGGAAACTGTAACGTTGAGGGAGGAAGTCGAAAGTATGAAACTGTCACTTGAAGCTGAAATTACGGAGAAGCAGAAATTGGGCCAAGTGGCTGAGGAGCGTATGTCGAAAATCCTGTCCATTGAAAAAGACCTCAGTGCTTCAAAAGACCAACGCGACGTCTTAAGCTCGCAGCTAGAAACTGCACAGCAGCGTCTGCGCGACATGGAGATTGGCGCCGAAAAATCCAGCGTTGAAATAGCAACCTTGCAACAATGCGTTGAGGGAAAGAAAGAGGTGATTGGCCAACTGTCGTCAGAGATCGCTGAAATGCAAGCGGACTTTTCCGACAAAATGAAAGCCCTGGAAGTCTTGCACTGCAACCTCAAAAAAGATTTTGACGAGGCTTGTTATCGTGAGACGAAACTTGAAGAAGTTACGAGCAGTCTGAAAGTTGAAAACAAGCAACTTAAGGAAAGGTTGGAAAAAGTCGAGCTTGAACTTGGCAAGGCTCAAGGCGATGCCGAGCTGTTGCAGATGGACTTGGAAGACAAAGACGAAATGATTGCCGCTTTTCAGAATGTCACCATGCCCAACATGGAGGCTCTGCTTGCAACGGCTCGAGAAAGGATCCAAAGCAATGAGTCGGAGCTTTCGTCACTGAAGGATAAGATTATCGAGCTCAACCAGCAGCTCGCGGATGCTGAGGAAGACAACAAGACGTCTTTAGATCAGCTGACGGTGAAGTCAGAAGAAGCGGAAAGAATCCAGATTGCGTACGTTGACTTGCAGGAGCAAGTCCAAGCACGCGAAGTCTCGTTAAGTGCTGCACGCGATCAGCTTGACACCTTACAAGCAGCTTATACGTCACTTGAAGACGAGAAAAAGAGACTTGCCTGTGAGTTTGAAGCGCTGTCGGCAACTGTTGAACAGCATGAAACAATGGAACACCACATGAAAACAAAGTTGACGTCAGTTGAGGAAGAATGTCGCAGTTTAGAATCGACCGTTGAAAGCCTCGAGTCCGACAACGACGAGCTGGTGGCGCAGCTCAAAAGTTTGGAAACATCAGCGTCCGAGTTCAAACTACAGAATGAAAATCTGCAGAAGGCAGTGAAGGAAGACAAAGAACGCTACAAAGCTTCAAAATCTAGTTTGGAAGAGGATTTAAAGTGCGCGTTGGCCGAGATGAACTCGTGCAAAGTGCAGCTACAGCAGAACGAACTGGCAATGGAACAGACACAGTCGTTGGCCAGCAACTTGGAAGGACTTTGCGACCGATTGTCGAATGACAATTCTGCACTCAGAGAGGATAATGAACGACTCACTCAGGATTTGCAGAATAATCAAACTGTTGCGAGAGATCTGCAAGAGCAAGTGCGTTATTTGGAAAAAAGCGTTGGCGAGGTTGAGAAAACGTACAGTCAACGCGTTGCTACCTTGCGGAAAACTCTGGAAACCATGCAGAAAGAACAAAGCGAGCATAGCAAGGTGGTCGCAAGGCTTAACGAGAAGTTGTCGGAGAAAGACGATGCTTTAGACGACGAAAAGAAGCGCTCTGAGATATTGCAGCAAAAAGTTGCAAACCTGGAAGAAATGCAAATGAAGCTCCGCGAAAAGACGCTGGAAGCAGAAGCTCAGCGTGATGAACTGGAGCAGGTGAACAAGCAAGTTTCTGCTGAAGTGGAAGGCTTCCGCCAAACTGTTAAAAACCTTCAGGAAGAAATGCACGAGAAGATGCTGGAAAAAGACAATCAGATTCGGTCGTTAGAGTCGACGGTGCAAGTAAATGCTTGCTCTCGCTCTGCCTTGGAAAAAGATTATAATGACGCCCTGGCTCGTTTGCAGGAAGAAATAAGCAATCGTTTGCGACTTGATGCTGTTTGTAAGTCGTTGGAGCTGAAGGAAGAGAGCTTGTCCCAAGCTGCTGTCACCTACGAACAAAAAATTAATGATTTGCAGAATCATGTCGACAAGTTGGAGCTCGCCTCCGCTGAAATTTCCAAACAGCACGACAGCACTTTGCTTGAACTGGAAGCTGCTCGGAAGTCTATGAGTGAATCCAGTGAGAAGTCAAACGCCACCTTCTCTGCCTTGCAAGTTGAAGTAGCTGAGCTCGCGGGGAAATTAGCTGCTTTGCGCGATGCCAGTTCAGTGCTGGAGACTACCTGCGCTGATCAATCCACGATGTTGCGAGATACTGAGGCAGAGTTAAACGAGAAATCATCCAAACTAGAAGAGTTGACCAAGTTGCACGATGCCGCTTTGGCGGAGAAAGCAGGTTTGACCAAAGAGATCGCGTGCTTACTTACAAAAACGGAAGATTTGTCTTCTCGTTTGGAACAAAGTGAGCTTGCGTTAGAGAAAGCGAAGTGTGAGCTGTCGGATCAATTAGCTCAGCAGAAATTAAAATCTGACGAAGTTGTTGCAAGCTACTCCGCTCAGATCGCATCTTTAAATGCGGATATTTCTGAGTTGCAGCGCGGCGCGGAGGAAAAAACAGCGAGCGAAAGTTTGCTGGACCAACGTGTGGCTGTTCTGCAACAGGATTTGAAGGACGCAAATATCAAAACCGACGCTCTTAATTGTCGCAACCACTTGTTGGAAAATGAAAAAAGCTCCTTGACTGCCGAGCTCAGTGACGTGCTGGCCAGACTGCAAAGTGAAAGCGAGGAGAAAGCGAATGCTTTGTCGTCACTCGAACAACTGCAGATGAAATCCAACGAAAAAAGCCGGCGAGCAGATGACCTTGAAGAGGATATGAAATCGCGTTTGCGGGAATATCAAGATAGCGCTGCTGAGTCTTCTTTGAAAGTGCGCGAACTCGCGGCCAGTTTGAAGAAGCGTGGCCACGAGATCGAAGGTCTGAGCCACGAACTGGAATCAGCGGAAGAACAACTTCGGCTCAGAAACGCGACCATTGAAAACCTCAAGGAGGGGAAGCTGCAGTGCGAAAGACAGTTGCTGGAAAGCCAAGATTCTCTTTCCGTCTTGACAAAGCAGAGCGCCGAGCAAACGCACGAACTGGAGCTGCTGCGAAAGAAGCACAACGAGCAGTTGCACGACAACACTTGCGAAGCGCAAAACTTACGTAGCCAAGTGTCGGAACTAACTGCCGCTTTGCAAGACAAAGAGAAGGAGCGCTTGTCGCTTGCCGAGAAGTTGCTGGCCTCCAATGAACTTTCGCAACAGAAAATTGAAGAGTTGGCCGAAGTCAATCAGCAGCTGGTAATCGTGCAAGCAAACTGCGCTGAAGCTGCCAAAAATTCTGAGGAGCACGCATCTCGCTTCAAGATGGAGCTGTCAGCTGCTGAAGAGCGTTTGAAAGAGAAAGCGATGCTTTTAGATGAAGCGCAGTCGACCTTAGAAAGAGAAAGAAAAGAAAAAAAAGCGCTTGCCGATGCATACGAACAAACCATCGGGAGTTCGAAGGACGAAGACGCACAGCACCTTACGCAGTTGAAAGCTCTTCAACAAGCGCTTGAAGCAGCTGGTTTGGAATCAGAGAAGCTGAGCTTGCAAGTAGAGGAGGAGCGCAGAAAGAAATCCAGCCTCGAATGTGACTTGTCTGCTTGCAAGGACGACCTACAAGCTCGCAATAGCGAATTGGTCGCGTTGGAAACAAAGATAGCTGAAACGAGTCGTGTAAATAAAGAGCTGCTTGAAAGTAATGAAATCCTGGACTGCAAACTGCGTGAGCTCGATTCCACGCTCGAGGCCAAGGCGGCCGACGCGCAGGCTTTCGATTTGAACATTGCAAAGTTGCGCGATGAAAAAGAATCGCTGATCAGAGGAGTTGCTCGATGCGAGGAAGAAATTGGCTCCTTAAGAACTCAGGTCGAGGAGGGCAAGCAACGCTCGAGCGACGCTTTTCAACGGGGCGAAGATACTCAACGACTGAATTTCAAACTCGAAAGTGACGTTGGCGATTTGACGCAACGTCTTGACGCTGCGGAGCAGAAGCTGCGTTTTGCCGATCAAGCGAGAGAAGCAGAAATCCTCCGGTTGGAAGAAGCCGTTGCGGAAATGCAGAAGGAAGCTGAACAGACAGTAGACAAGCACGCAGACGACCTCGCCTGCAAAAGTCAAGCAATCGAAAAGTTGACTGAAACTGTTTCCAGCCTCCGTTCCGAACTCTGCCAGGAAAGTGCTCAACGTCGTTGTGTTGAGAGCGAACGCGAAACGCTAAAAGAAAAAGTCAGTCATCTTGAGGAGGCTCTGGAGAAAAAAGAGCTGGAGTGCCAAAGTTTGCTGGGGAAGTCGCGAAATTTGGAGCGGCAGTGCTCGGACGCGCAAGAAGAACTTTCTCGGTTTCAAGCACGTAGCTCTGAGGAAAAGGATAAGATCGTGCGCTGGCGCGAGGAGTGCGACTCGTGGCAGAAGCGATACGAAGGATTAAAGGATGCAAAAGCCGAAGCCTTGAGTTGCTTGGAACGGCAGTGCGTTGAGCTGAAAGACACGAACACTGTGTTGAAGGCGGAACTTGATAGCGAGCGCAGCAAGGCCGATGAGAGAGCCACGGAAGTGAACGCATTAAAAGGGAAGCTAGAGCAAAGTGCCGCTCGTCTGGAAGCCGAGAAAACCGAGGCGAGCACCGCGAGGACAGCGCACAAGCTCGCGGAGGCGGAAGCTCTGACGTGCCGATCGCAGCTGAGCGATGCGCAGACACTGCTCGAGGATTTGCAGGAACAAATTTGTGAATCCGATTCCAAGGTGTCTACCATGCGTGCGGAACACGCCGAGAGGTTGGAGAAGCTTCAGCGCACGTTAACTGCGATGCAAGATGAGATTTCGATGAAAGAAAATGAAGCGAAACAGCTAAAGGATGAATTGCATTGGTAAGTGACGTTTGCGTGTAAGAGGGTGTATTGGCGATCTCTGATGGTAGAACTTTGGATTCTTTTGTTTAGAACTGCGTGCTTTATGCAGTCGCCCAGTTAATATAATTCAAGTTATTTTGCGCATAAGGAAGAGCTCTTTTCGCAGAAAGTTCGAAAAAACTTTGCGTGATTCTAATTTTCTAAAGGTCAAACTGAAATTTGAGCTGTTTCAAAAACATTTGACACTTTTCAAACAAAACCAGTGCCACTCAAATGCAAATCCATGCTGCCTAAACAATGTGCAGAACGTTGTCAACACTTTTTGGCTGAAAAACCCCCACTATCGGTTAAACGCAATGGGTTCCCAGCGTACCCGCTTAATTGATATCTTAAACCAGGCCTTGTTGAGTCCAGTGACGTATATGTACAGCGTAACCAGTCTGTTTGAGGTGAACATTTCAAAATACGCCACCTGATCTTTGACTGCAGTGAAAGGCTGAGCAAGCGTGACTTCGAAACAAAGCTGAACACTGCAGAAAAGCAAGTGAAGCAAGCAGCGAAACTGCTCGACGAGTACCGGGAAGCTCAGCGCGAGAGTTTCGATGCGGCCGCTCTCGCTGAGAGGGAACTCCAACAGGTGAGACTGAGTTTGAGCGATGAGAGTTTTTTAAATATGGCAGTAGTTCGTCAAAACGCTTCCTACTAGTGATAAAGTAGGCAGACCTTTCTTTGTCAGTAAATTTAGCAAAAACGTAGAATGATACTACCGATATTTTTTTAGGTAATCCTTACTCCTACTCATTGAGCCCCAAGCAAAGGAGTCACTTGACATTAAACGCAAGCGTGATATTCTTCCAACCGACGCCTGAGTGTGCGCAGTCGTTATAAACAGGCGCTCCAAACTGTTTGTCCGAAGGACCACATAAGCTATTGCACAGCAGTTCGAGGGCCGGGCATCTTATCTAATGACATTGTTTCGGAATATGTTGCATTCTATTCAACAAATTTTTCGTAAATGTAATAGTTTTTCATAATTGACAAAATGACTTTGCGGCCGGATAAAATGGCTTCGCGGACCGGATTTTACCCGTGGACCGTAGTTTGGAGGCTCCTGGTTTAAACCATCGTGTTGTTTCCAGGTTCGCCATGAATGGGAACTCGAAGCTCGCGAGAAGCAAGACAAGCTCGAAAAAGTGCAATCGCAACTGGAAGGTCACAAGTCGCAGCTGAACGCTTGCGTCGCCGAACTTGCCGAGCAGCGACTCACGATACAGGATCTGCAGTCGAGATGTGACCGGCTGCAGCAGGACAGCGACTCGTCCGAGCGAGAACGAGAAGCGGCCGAGTCGTCGCTCGAAACGCTTCGCGACAAGCTCGTCGCTGCGGAAGATCGTCTGAGCGAGTCGCGCCGCGAGTTGTCGGCCGCTGAAGCGACGATTGGTGAGAAAGAGCGCCGCATAGCGGAACTAGCGGACGAGAACGAGCTCTTGGAAAAGCAAGGAACAGCTGAGTCAAATGATCTAAAACAAAAAGTTGAAGCTTTGAATTGGGAAATCGCGAAAAAGAACGAACACCTAGAGAATGAGAGGAGGATTTCAGACGACCTAAGACGCGAGCACTGCGAACTGGAGCAAGCGGTTTCTGCGAAAATGGAAGAACTTTCCATGTCTAGGTGGGTGTCATGGTTGTTTTTCTTTACCCGGGGATTTGGTGGTGACTTGAGTTACGGCAAACAGTGCCTGACACATGAAATACAAGCGTATCTACACCATGATGGCGGAGTCGTAAGGAGTCGGAGGTATTTGGGTGGAGTCGGAGTCGGATTTTTTTGTCCGACTCCGGATGTCCAATTGGATTATTTTTTACATCACACTCCAAAATTGGGAATTCCTCTTGAAATGGTACAATTTCTTTTGAAACTTTTGTTGAAACAGATTTCTTGCTGTGCACCACGATTTCCATTGATTTTAACAGCCAAACTTCATTCCGTTTATGTTACGAAGTCGGAAATTTTGGAAAGTCGAAGTCGGATATTTTACCTCCGACTCCGCAACCCTGATCTACACGAATACTTCAAATGTTTTTTAATTCTGCTCTATCCCAACATCAATCTCTGGGTTGAACCAAACAGTTCACAGGGGTGCTTGTTCAAAGCCAGAATATGAAATTGCGATTACTGGTTCCAAACGCAGNTGCGTCGGGTTCTCCGAAAGATGTTCAAAGCGTTTTAAATCACGATCAGGGCGGCGAAGGTCATGCGGACATTTCTTTCTCTGTCGAGAAAGACAGAACTTCGCAATGAGGCTGGGTTCGCGTTACTTCTAACTTGAGTTGCTTGTGATGTAACAAGAACTATTTTCCAGTTCAAAGGCGCCTGCCAAATCTGACATGCTGTTGAAACCCAGTTTGGTACTCACTCGACTACGACCTGTTGCATGCAGGCCGTAATATTGAAACCGCCTTCTTTGCTGGCATTGAAGCTACCAGAGTGGTTTTATTTTTAGTGATTCTAAGATGTTGCAATCGTAAAAGCACTGTACACAATAGAACAGGTCACGTTCATAACTTTCAGCGCTTGTTGAAATGCTTAGTTCTATTCGTCATTTTCATGTCGATTTGTTTAGGGGTTTGTTTGTAATACCTGTTTGGAGACTCTGCTTTTGCTCATTCTTGCACATTTCGATTATAGGGAAACTGTTCAGGCCCTTTCGAACGATGTGGAACATTTGAAATGCGCCCATGATTCTCTGCAAGAAGAAAAGGACTCGCTGTCTGGTCTGGTTGAAACCTTGGAACGGGAAAAAGCGAACCTTGTGGACGAAATGTCGGACCTTCTTGGAGACAGCACTTGTTTGAAAGAGCGCTTGGCAGAGAAGGAAAAGGAAAGCTGCCGTTTGAGAGAAAAACTAGATGTTGTAGAGGTATTAATGCAGTGCTTTTTCGTAGCCATACTGTCGTTTTTGAACTATTGTCATGACGGCGCGTTATCACTCAAAGCAGATAAAAAAAAAAACAAAACAAAAAACAATTGCTTTAAACAGAAAAGCGTCGGTACAAACGAACACCTTTTATTTTTGACGCAACTGTGTGGCCTCCGTTTGTGTGTCTTAACCTGACCGTACGTCACATTTTAAGGTCAACTGCAGGTGGGAACTTCAGCACCACCCGTGATTATTGCTCGTACGATGCGAATTCGAAGCTTTTATCAGCTTTTTAATATCTTCCGTGTCTCGGTGCAGGGGGTGTTGGACGAGGCACAAGCGGCCAACAAGCAGATGTCCTCGCAGTTGAATCGCCTCAACGAAGTGATCGCGCAGGAAACCACCAACTTCAAAAGGAAGTACCGCCGCTTGGAACACGACAACGAACTACTTTCCAGTGAAAATGAAAAGCTGAAAGATCAGCTGATGTCCACGTCACAGCGCGTAGCGTCAGTCGATGACGACATGGTGCAGATGAAAGCGAGACATGCGAAGACCGAGGCTCTGTGCAGCGAGCTTCTGGAGGAGAAGCAGTTGACTGAGGTTAAAAGCAGAATGACTAAAAATACCAAGAAAACACGCGATGTATCAATTTAGGGCGCCTGAACTATGTTATGGCTTAAACTAAAACCACTTGGGTTGATTTACTTCAGTTGTTTGTGATGGTAGCATGGTCACGGCCATGTCGTGTTCGTAAAAGAAAAGCTTTAAATGCGACTGTTTTGATGAATTGTTGCTTCGAACTTGCATTTATTCATTCGGTCATTAAGTTATATGTCGTGATGATAAAAAAACAGGGGGTGATGCTGCGTCTTGCGCGGCGGTTGTTTCGCGCAGAATTCCAAACAGGAACTCGCCGACCAACTCGCCGCTCTCAAAGAGGAGCACGCCACCCTGAGACTCGCGTACGATGATGTGGAAGGAATGCTGCAGGAACTCGGCACCGACACTGAAGGAAAGCAGAAGCAGCTGGAAAAAGCTGAATGTCTTCTACGGGACTCGCAGCAAGCCATGGACTCCCTGCGACAGAAACTGCGAGAGGAAAGAGAAAAAGTAGGTGTCCTGTTTCTCGTCAGTTGAACTGGTTCTGTGAAGTGTTTTCCTTTAACCTCTCTATTTGCGCCGCCCCAGGCCCGCCGTTGTGCAGACGTGACTTTTTATACATCGATTTAAGAAATGTTTTTCACCAACTTCGCCGCTTGACGGTCGCGAAACCTGTTCTTATATCTTGTCGAGTTCTGCACTGGTCACGGTCGGGTGCAGCGCCTGTGAACTAGAATTCGCCTTTTTTCTGTTGTGGAATACGTCTCGGCCTCATGTTTGCAACGTTGTTTTCACGAGAAATACGTTCTTCACCGCCTCCGTTATAGCTGCCTTAGTAACAGTGACATTCCGTCCCACGAGTCCACATCAAACACCGAGCTGCTCTTGTCTCGTTTGTGTCGCAAGAAAGCACTGATGACATCAGACAAGCGATATATGCACGACGAGCCTGGCGAAACGAGTTAATGAAGAAAAAATTTTTAGCAACATTAGCTGTAGTTTATTTGAAGCGTATGGAACGATTCTTGTGAGGGCCGTTATCGGGTTGAACCGTTCGTGTGTGACTTTTGGGTCTCTCTGGTTGAAGGTAAACGAGGTCCATCAGAACCAAGTCGCCATTGAAGTTGAGCTGAAGGAAGAGATCAGTGAGTTGCACGCTGAGGTCGAGAGGCTATCCACCGCTGCTGCCGAAGCTGGGCGGGAGGTTGAGTGTAGACTGGAGAAACGGATGCAGCAAGCACAGGCGCATTCCAGAAAGCTTGCCAGTGACTTCGAGATTTTGAATCAGCAGGTAGCAGGCGTCTTGAGTTTTAGTCGACTTATGTGACTTTGTCTGATCTTTATTAACACATCTTCTGAAACGCAAAATTGCATTCAGGGAAAAACCCTAATGTTGTTCTTCTTCCTTTGACAGTGTTGGTGGGTCAGTTGTTCAGCTACGACACGTGGGTAGGCAACCTATGGTATTCAGGGCTGCCCAGATAATGTTCCAGTTCGACCTAACGCACTGCTTGTGGTTGCTATGGCGCCAGAGCAAGATCAACGCCTCCTTTGACATTCTATTATTCTTTTTGCGTTTGTTCTGTTGCACTTACAATTCTGCTCTTAAACAATCCCGAGATTCTGTTTCTTTCCTAACGTAACAGTGTTACTTTATGTCACAATGACTCCATTTGTGCATATTAGGACTCAGAACGATTTCCGTGGATTTTGTGCGCGAGCGGTCCGTGGTAGTGATGCAACCTCTCCGGTGGCGTTGCGTTGATTGTGTGATTCACCACGAACGAGATGTGCGTGAAGAATAACACCATTATATATGTAGCGCGAGCAAGCAACAGTAAGAGAGATTGCGAGCATGATCTCTATTGTTGCTTGCTGCCACGGTGCGAAGCTTTGCGCACATGCCGCTCGGGATTTC
>JGI24159J19872_10001636_pt1 | contig 25163 bp, 14 predicted proteins | sample Ectturendosymbi4_FD_19872 | JGI IMG/M metagenome (IMG submission 19872)
CTCAAAACACGACCCAGCAAAGAGGTAAAACTTCCAGTAACTGACGTCCTGTGATACAGCAGTTGAGCATAAGCTATGCACCAATCAGATCAGAACACAGAGGCCAGTCTGCCACCCTCCCTCACCCTCAACAGCCTGAACTAATGACTGACCAATTTATCCAAGAGAATAGAGCGAATATATTGATCTAACAATTAGCCGTTCAGAGAAAATTTAAATTTAATAAAATTAATTATCCGACTCCTGTAAAAACTAAAATTCTCCCTCCTGCTCCGGTTCCGGGTCCGGTTTTCATTCAAAAATCCAACTCCGGGTCCGGCTTCGGCGAAAATCGTAGACTCCTTCCGGAGTCCACTCCGGCTCCGTGATCACCTCTGCTCCGTTTCAGTGTCGGACGTTTCCGCTCCTGCTTGTACAAATGGGGTATGGCCTCCTCTGCGGCCTGTTAATGTGGTGCAGAAGAACAAACCGTCGACCATGTTGGCCTCCAATGTCCAATCCATCGACCTCCTCATGGACTGCACGGCCTGACGGTTCTGGACGATGAGACAATCGAATTGCTGCTCAACACCTGCCCCGAGGTCTATTGCGGCCTAGCAGTTGTTATGAAAAACTGGCTCAAGAAGAAGAAGAAAAACTTCGTAAAAATGATAACTTTGACCAGAACACACTCAATTTTTCGCTCATCTATGCTATTGCACAAACTGAACACATTGCTCAAAACGTTCCATAAAGGGATCAAAGCGCTACTGAAGCAAAAGAAACTAGCAACGTTTGTAAATATCATACAGCATGACAAATAATAAAGAATAAACTCCAGAGAAACAATTCGATTGCTCAGTGATGGCCATATATCCCCATTGTCTTGTGAAGTGACGTGTTGCGGATATTAGAACCGGATAAGGTTGATCAGATAAAACCTAATGATCCTGCTAACGTTGCGTCTGGAGAAAATCACTGAACATCCGAATTTCTTTCACGCATACATAGCATCTCCTTTGTTATCAGGCGTTCTCGGGATTATGTACCTGGATGGAGCTGGTATTGCTAAGAGTGAAGCAAACGCTTATGAATGTCTGAAACAAGCTGCTAACCGGGGAAACGTGTACGCGCAAGGAAGGCTAGTGGAACTGTTTTACAAAAAGAGATTATTCACAAAAGCCAGCGATCTTGCTAGAAGGTAAGAGTTGATGTTGCAGTTTTCACTGATGGTTTCATGCTCGTTTTTCCAAGGCCCAGTGAGTACACTTTAACGATTCTTCTTGCTAGCGTCTACATTCGTATGTGCCCGTGTAGAAGCTATTATGTGTGTTACAATGTTGAATGATGAAAATAATCTCAGAACGATTGGTTTAAAAAGTAAACATCTCCTCTCTAAGCTGTCACTGATTTTTCGCAATGCTTTCGGCTTGGGGTACGTAGCAAGTCTCTCCTTGTATTTCACAAAAATCTGCTGAAAGCACATTCTTCCCGTAAATCGAGCTTAACAAATATCACTTGGTTTCATACATATGGCAAGAATACTGGTACATAAAGCAGGAATATATCTATTTGATCATCAATTTCGTTTCGGCTGTAGAGCTGAAGTGGAGTCTCATTGTTTTCGTGGTAATTAGGAATGAATCAAAAGCTGCAATGTGTAAAACATACATCTTACGAATATCGTAAATCATCCACGACTTCTTAATTACGTGTGATATTGGATTGGGATCTTAGATTGGATATATTGGGTTGGGATCTCAGTCTTGCAGTATTACATGTGACGTTACTGTGCAGCGTGATTGTGAACTTGGATTTTGATGTGTGGAGCTTGTTATGACTTAACTGCTCCACTCGTGACAGCACTGTGCTTTTCCATTGCAGAGTTGTTCAATACGCTGACATCGAAAGCATTGCCAGGGACACTGGTTGCCTTGCTTCTTACATTGTGAAAGGAATCGCGTACGCCTGTTTTTACTTGTCAAGGTGTTTGTATCGAGGCCACGGGGTCGCGAAAGATGTTGAAGAGTCGAAGAAGTATTTCCACCGAGTAAGAACTTTTCATGTCAGTTTATTAAGAGACTTCGCAGAACGCTTACGCAAAGATGTTCTTGTCATTTCGGGGTCCTTTGTGCAAAGTACTTGCGAGTACCAGTCCATGTAGAAAAGCGTGTAAATTATCAATATGTACAAGAAAATGTATGTTTTTTTGTTGGATAGTGCCGCTGAAAATGTTAAGTGTTACATTTTCTAACAAAGTACAAAATAAAACGACGTCAAGAAATTTAAAAGTCAAAATGCTACAACAAACGATGACCAATCGCACGATTTTTCAAAAGAAAGTAGCTTTGAAATTAGGGTCCAATATTTGGACGTCCTTCTCACTCCCACCGACCACTATTGAGATCTACCCTGGCAGGTTTTTAATTTTGACAAAAGCGTCTCTACAACTGTGCAATGGGCCCTGTATTGTGCAGAAAATCGATTTTTTAAATACGGTTCTAAATCGACAAACCCTGTTGGCAGGTAAGTTTATGTCATCTTGAAATTTTAATGTTTTTGTATTGTTTTAACAGCACGAAGATTAAAAGCTCTCGATTTGCTGTAAGCTGTCGAGGAATCAGCCGACATGGCTCTGCTTCCGTCTTTTTGCGATGATTCAAACTTGCCCATATCTGTATTCAAGTGACTGGTCTCCACAAAGGTGACAAACAAGCAAAACAATCAACAAATTTTTTTGTAGGAAATCGGTGTCACATAACACTACGCATCGTCACTCCTAAAATCTCAATCAAATAGAATCTTCTATTTCTTCTAAATCGTTTTGTATATATAAAAAAAATTGCCGACTGATTCGCTTGTTTGTCACCTTTGTGGAGAACATTTTAACAGCAGCTCGGTTAATGCATCATGCTTTTGTATTTTGACTGCAAATGCCACGGTTTACTGTTGTTGCTGATCTGGCCTCGAGCTGAGCATACTATGTAACTTGTCACATTTCGTCACAGGCATGCTTTGCTCTCTTGGTAACTTTTTTCGACCTTCAACTTTTAAAAAATGATGTGTTTTTCAAGAAACAAAGTAACTCATTCCGCTCCTAGTCAACAACCTTTGTCAAATAAAGCAGGGGACGATGAAAACAGCACATCATACAGTTCGTTAGCGTTGTTTATGAGATGTAAGGATGTTAATTCAGCCAGGTCGCCCTGGTTGTTTATTGTTGCTAATTCTTCTGATTAGATCCCTGACGATTTTTTTCTCCAGGCTTGTGAGCTCGACCCAGTCATCGCGCACGATTTTCATATGGACGTCGCGTACGGCTTCCTGTGACGACAACTGCTCGGCAATCCGTTTAGAAACTGCTGTGTAACTTGCACTTACGTTTTGTTGCTACTTTCAGTTTTTACTTTTTCAACCTGCTTCTCTTTGCACTCGTTTTGTTACGTGTATTATGTTGCGTGGCGGAGATGAGTTGTTTCCTCCTACAGCGCAACGTATGCCGTTTGGAGTTTTGTGAGACAAGATATGGGTTGCGAGGTCAGGCACTACACTGACAGTTGCAACGACGTATACTTTGGTCAACATGCTGTCCATGAATGCTAAGATCGGTTACATACACCATTTGACAAGTGTAAAATGGGAGGAAGCTATGACATATGTGAGTCTGATTTCACCATCGCGAGGTGCGGGCCAAATCTCGATTTCTCCAGGGCTTTATCTTTTATCAAAATTTGTCAAATCTTTTTGAAGTCAGTTCTTGAAAAGCAGTGGATTCGTGTTGCCACGTTTTTTCTTCATGAAATACAGTATAAATTAAAAGCATGTGTGGCAATTTTCAGTCGCGATTTGCAATGTGTTTGCTGAAATCAACATTCGGTTTAAAATGCGGTAGGCCAGCATCGAAATTACGCGTCTTGTTTTCAGCATCCAGCAACTAAGCCCAAAACACTTATTTTTACGTAAACATATCATGTTTCATTCCTTCTATCTGTGAAATGGTTCCTTTTTTTTCATTCTCAACTGCAAGACTTGTCAAGAAGTTAACAGAAGATTTGGCGTATATATGTCTTTTCATTGCTCTTGGCGTGATGCGAAACATAAAAAACGATTTGCGCTCACGGTGAGGACGTTTTTGTTGTTTATGTATGGAGATAGATTGTGTTATAGTTTGGAGCTCGTTCAAAATTAAGGCCAGAATCTGTGATCATGAACTTGGGAAGTCGTAGTCGATGATTGCAACGTAACTTAATCTTATCCGAAAACGTCGTCTTCACACCTCAAAGTCAATATTTTCAACCGTAGTATTTCAACTGTTGAAATATTTCAGCCGTCATGTAAAAGATGCATTAGGTTTATTTTTGTTGCTAGCGGTCAGTGAAGGTAAATTCCGTTTTGTTAATGGACGTGTACTGCGCACACAAGGGAAATGGAATTAGCGTAGGTACTAAATAAAAACGTTTTACGGTCCGGGGACAACGCAAGTCGGCTATACAACTTAGTTGCTTTCATTTTACGTCAGTAACTTCGTGTAGTTGCTTGTCGACGCACGGAAATCTGGATCGTGCGTGAACAGGCAAGGATTTTTATTTAACTGAGCAGCATTGATAGAATACATTTATGTTCAAATTCTTGACATGACTACTCGGAAACATGAGTTGAGCACCCGATGAAGGAGCACCTCTGAACGGTTTTGCAATATAAACTGTGATACATGCTTCTGCGCAATGTTTTGGCGACTAGGGCGCATAACGTGACCAAAAAGACGCGGAAGACCGGGAACTGAGTCGTCGCTGATGAAGATATCGTTACATCGGGTTCCCCATGTACAATTGGTTCCCCCTATATAATGGATACAGGCATTAGGTAATGACTTTTTTAGTCTTTCCCTGACTGATGCCCCTCATAGAGAAAAACTTGGCAACGCAACTGACCGGGAGGCGGTGTATGAGCTTCTTCAATGGCTTGTTGATATGAAGCTGCTGAAGCATTTTTTCTGCAGACTCTTCTCAGCAACTATACGGTCCCTAAGTGCTTTTTCGTGGACTATACACTGACGTTTCGGAAAATTATGACCTCAGAAGTCAATCACTTTTCCGCAATTTTGGGACTACAATCCATAAAGAACATTGAAAGCTTTTTCAGGTCACTTGAAGTAAACAATAAACAGTGTTATTCCCCATTTGCGAACGTATGCGTTATTTTTGTTTAAACAAACCTTCATCATCTTAACATTTTTGCTTTGGCGTTTTATTCGTCTCTTCTGTGGCATCTTTATTTCTTCTATTACTTCAGATTTTTTAATTTTATTTATCATTGCTGGTCTGATAAGAGGTTGGAAACTTTTTACGCAGGTGTAAGTAGATACCTTGGTAGCGTTGAAGCAAAAATTGTGTTTTTGTCTTGCATCTTAAAAGCGTCTTGTCATCATTTGCCAGTAGTATTGTTGCAACACAGATCACATCATGCTGACAGGTCCTAGCACCATCTGAGTGTTCTTCCGTCCTGTCATCTTCAGATCAGACAGTGTGAATTATGCAGAGTTGTGGCACTGTTCAGTAATGGCTTCTTTGTTGCAACCCTTACAATAGCAGGTGAATGTTGCAAATGCATGCAGTGGTTGGCGACGGTGTCAGCTGTAGCTGCTGGGCAGCTCAAGCACGTTGTGTTTTAAATCATGGTTTACTTCGGATGACAATAAACCTTAAGAAAAGTTTTTTTTGTTGTTAGTTTTGGTGACGGCAATCAGCGGCAGGTCGAAGCCTGAATTGTGCTTCTTACCGGCGCGGTTGAGGTAAACGCTCTTGCCCAAGGAGCGCTACGGCAATTCACTCAGTGGCTTTGGTCGAACACCCAACCTTCAAACTGGGAGGCGGACACTTTGCCACTGAACTGTTGTCGTAGATTTTTGTTTTTGCACAATGCTAAATACTTTGTTTTTGCACAAATTCACGCATGTAGTTCCGAAACTACCTGCGTGAATATGGCGGTGGTATAAATTTATATGTCTTGAAGCTCAAACTTTGGCTAAGAAGCGATTCAGTTTCAAAGTCTTCATTGTGATATAGTCACTGTTTAGCAACAATAGCATTCATTCTAGATATTCATCTGTGATGACATATATTGTGTTGACGGTTCAATCACAATTATGTGGAGACAGGGTGGCAATGCCCCCCCCCAATTCCGAAGGTAGCACCAACAATTTTTAGATTAATCAAGCTTTTGAGTGTAAGCGAAACAATATCTCAGTGCAACTCAACAAAACTGCTTGAAAAACCCAGGGATATCTAGAAAGGAGTTTCTAGATATCCCTGGAAAAACCTATGCCACTTCAGCTTTTAGTCGAACACGATCAAAGCAGTATGATTTACCTTTTGTTGATGACCAATCAACCGTTGTGTAAAGTGATAGAAAATTCATGCCACGGAAGTTCTTTACCTAAGTTTTAAGCTCCGTGTGGAAATTGCTGATAATTGAAATGAACTACAAAAGCTTGTACAGTATCTATGCTGTTGTAATCACTAACCGAAAGTAAACAACGAGTAACGCTAGTCGCAGTTGTTTCTTGTTGATCAAGCTTGCTGTAGCCTATCCCACCTAAAGTTGATGTAAACTTCATTTCAAGACCATCGCAAAAATTTCTCTCTGATAACTCTGTCGTGCTACAAATACTGTTTAGCTTGCGCCTGTCTGCAGCATCAACAGTAGGCTACCCTTAAATGAACATCGTAGATTTTTGTACAATTTTAAAACTAAATGCGTGAATATGGCGGTGATATACGTTTTGTGTACCTTGAAGCTCAAACTTTGCCTAAGAAGCTATCTAGTTTCAAATTTTTTTTACGTGCTTAGGCCATAAACAGTGTTTAGCAGCAATATCATTCATTCTAGATATTTGTTTGTGATGATTTAACATGTACTGAAACGGTTCAATCATAATTATGTGGAGCCTTAACCGCTTCACCTGCCGGCGAGTAAAAAAACAGCATTGTCAAGTAATTACAGTCCGACATGTACAGTCTGAAACTTTCCACTTTTATCTGATGTTAATTGCCACCTTATCCCGCAGCAAAATTTAGTTCATTCAGATGCAACCTGAAGAGTCAGCAGCAAATTCTAAGGAAAGTAGAAAGATACTTCTATTTTGTAAGTGTTGATGGGTTGACACTGCCATTACCTACAGATTGCTCGCAATCTGTTTTCTCGATAAAGCACATGTGACCAAAATGAAACTAACATAAAGTTTTTCCCAGCAGATTAGATTTTGTTATTTCAACACTAATGGATTTAAGAAAAGACTTCAACCGCTTATACCAGAATGGCTAGATCAGCTGTTCTCAAACTTTGTTGAGCACGACCCAAATCTGAGTTTGGTATACACCTCGCAACCCAAGTCTCAAACAACGTATGAAAAAATGATGATCGCATTGATGTTTTTGGCAGCAAGCTGCTTAGTTTGTTTTGAATGTCACAATCTACTCTTTTTGTCAAGTGCTTACGCTGCAGATAGACACAGACAAGCAGTGGAACTTTGAAAACACAGCTACTACACAACACAGGTTTGGATCGTCTCTGCGCGACCCAATTTTTGACCCTTCTCCACCCTTGTTTAGGATTGGGTTTCGACCAGGGTTGCGAACTTGGCTTTTCTGAAGCCAGATTTTGAAATTCTGTTTTTTTTGACGCACTTGGCTTTTTAAAAAATCCAATAAAAACAAACAAAATCTGACTTAGCTTCGGTTGGAAAAACGTGACCCTGAAAAACGATTGTCAGAGCTGCATATTCAACACTGAAAATCTTTTCCGACGAGGATCTATGACCATGTAGGGTGTGCATTTCCCGTTTGCCGTGTAGACTTTGGTCCCAAATTTCTGTCTGAACCTTACTGATATTTATATAAAAGACATACGCATGAGATAGAAGAGCAATACAGAAAACTGTGTTTTGTTGATTGGGCAAAGGAGGTATTTTCATGCAGAATACCTCTACACATACAGTAGCAAAATTTTAGCCCGGTGTGAGAAAGTGAAAAAATGCTGTAGGACAAAGTACTTTTGATAAGGTTGCATTTCTACAGCAGTCGCATTTCATAACGTTTAATGACTAAAATCCCAAAATTTTTCAGACACGTTGACGGACACGAGCTTTTACGTCATCCGCTGCATACGTCAACCAGCCACTCAAGATATGGACAAGATCTACGCCTTATATGCGCAGAAGTTTTGTGTAGACCTATTTCACGAGTCGGTGTTGTAGAGCAAAGTCGCTACTCGGGTTCAACTGAACGTAGGTTGGCGTAGATCAGAAGCGCTTAATATGAAAAGCGCATTCATAATGGCGGCCACGATGACTTCTTGGTCAACTGCATTATCGGCTGCAAAAAGCACATTGCAGATCTTGCACTTATTGCATCGAGATTTTCACAAGCGCTTTCCCAAGGAAGTTTTACGAGCATATGGTTGCTTTCATTGAAAGTGCAGTAGAAACTTGGAACTTTATCAAAAACAAAATAAAAACTTGTAAATTCGATGAAATGAATATTTGCTGGCTTAAATCTGCACATAATTATTTAGAAAAAAGCGCCAGGAAACTGCACATTTTATTGATAAAATGCTTTAGAAAGAACTGGCATTAAATATTTTAAATATTAAGACCCGGTTGTTGTTTGCTCCCCCAATCAAAATTTCTGGCTACGCGCCTGCCCGGAGTCTGTGGGTAGCACTGAATAGGCTAAGAACTGGCGTCAGCTGCTTTGGTACATGCCTGTACCGCTGGGGCGTGCTAGATACACCCAAATGCATTTGTGCGTTGAAGAGCAGTCGGCCAGTCATATAAATCTTCGAGTGTGACATTCTCCGCTCTCCGAACTGCCGGGAAGACCTGCGGTCCCCTAACATTAGCAACACTAATGGTTTGAGGACCTTGTGGATATTATTTGAACCGCTGCTCACACGCAAGAAGAATCAGGCCCGTAACTAGAGGGACGCAGGGAGGGATTCGCCCCCTGGAAAACATTTTGTTCCCCTGGAAAATGCGTTGGACATAGTTAAAAAAGCTTTGGCCCCTATCAGAAAACTCTTCGCCCCCCTTGGTGTCCCAAGCTGCTTACGGGCCTGCCCGGTAGCATAGTGCAGGGGTGGCCAACTTGGCTTCGACTGGGATGACTAGAAAATTTCCCGATAACTCGCGATCGACCCGGCGGTAATCAAGTCACAAGTAGAAAATGTCATAAAATGCAATAAAAAGGAATATTGATTGAAAAAGGTTTTTAGGTATCCTGTCAATTCAATGCAAAATCAGGCGCCATCGACCGGTCGATCGCGATCGACCTGTTGGCCACCCCTGGCATAAGGAATACCGCGTTAAAGTGGTCGTGATAGCGGGGCAGTTGTCGACGGGGTTCCACCAGTGGTGTAACTGACAGGGGGGCAATGTTGGGGAGCCCTCCCCCCTGGCAAGCTAAATTTAAAAACTGGGCCCCCTTTAGTTGACATTTTGATATTTAGTATTCTTTAATTTGTTATTTTTTGCGTTTTTCGGGATGTTTTCGTTTTTTATCTAGTATGGACAATGGACATCCATGACATCTAGAGATTCACTATCATTTCTTAACCTTTTTCTGAGTTTTGGCTACTGGGCCCCCTACGGTGATCAGTGGGCCCCTTTCATCTAAGCTTTGCCCCCCTGACTCAATCCTCTAGTTACGCCACTGGGTGCCACTGTATATTCAAAACATTCCACCGGTGTTTTGTGAACATTTATTGATATGGTTTCAAGTCTCCAGAAAGAAGTGGAGACTTGAAATCAATGAGTTTCGTTCATATTGTGACTTCCATATAAGTGGCGAATCGTTTTTTGTTTGCTCAAGCTTTTTTGTTTCAATAATACGAATACTTCAGTTCGTTCATTTATTTTTTTCCTTATTAACGACAGTTTCGTATATATAGAAAGGGCCCCTTATTAAGTGTCAGCCAGGGGCCCCACACAACCTTAATCCGCCCCCGGGCTTATGGCCAACGGCAGTCTTTACACATGCAGCAAGAACACTATCACCGACAACCACGGCAATCCGACTTACTTAAACCAATTTTCAGTAAGCCGTAAGCCGTTCGAAACCGAGAAAATTCAGCTGGATACGGCCAACGGACCATGTGTGAAGACTGCCGTTGGCCTTAAGCCGGTTCGTAAGCAGTAGCGTAGCCAGCCGAACAAATTTGGGGGGGAAATGTTTGATTTTAGGCGAATGGCGCTATTTTGTTTGGGATACCGCCTCTCAAAGCACAAAATGACTATATGTTCTAAAAATTGAGTGGGCATGGCGCCCTAGGCATCCCTGACTACGCCTATGTTCGTAAGCCGTAACCGGATTTTGTGTGAGGCCACCTTAAGTTCATACACCACAAGGGCTGATTTATGTACACAAGGCTGACTTGAGAATGCGACGACAACGACATACTTTGCACCAACTGATTTTTACACTTGTAGACATTGACTGCGATTGTCGTTTCAAAATAAAAGAAAGTTTGTTACTTCTGAGAACACAAGGTTTCCGTCTACCGTTTATGGTACAACACTTTCTTCCCAAAACTGACAATTGTGTGAAAGCTGTTTCAAACACTTTCCTACCAAAGCATCCAAGCTTTGGCAAATTTTAGGTGTACTGACCTACGTCACAAGTAGCCCCACGGCGACAGGTTTTCTCAATTTGATTAAAGCTTGTTAAATTCATTACGTTTATCGCTTTATTGTTTTCCTCCTCAAAACGCCTGGTATCAGAAAAGTCTACTCCCACTTGCACGACAACAATAATCGATTAGACGACCGTGCTGCTTCAGTCTGCCGCGCGTGAATTTGTCTGGCGTAATAAGCGCATTCGCGTTGAACCATTTGTCTTCTTAATGCATGGCAGCTATTGTCGCTGAAATCCCTCACACCAACCTTTGACACCAATCAAAGTATAGAAAATACGATACACAAGGAACTGAGATATCTACGCGCACTGCAAGTGTGACTTAGCGAACTTTACTTTGCGTTTATGGAAAATCCACCGTCAACCCCGAAACCGGGGCATTCTAATATGAGTCAAACATCCTGTTTCTTATTATTTTTGGCAAGTTTGGATGTTGCAAAGCTTTAACTTCAACTCTTTATTTTTTGCCACGCGTTCTTTCACGCCTCCATCCTGTAAATCAGGGTCTCAAACTCAACTTGCTCCGTGGGCCACATGAGTACTTATAAGGTAACCCGCGGGCCGCATTATAACGCTGACGCAACAACGGCGGTACCTGAACTTACTAGAAAGAGCTTTTGCATCTTTATTTCCTGCGAAAGGTATCATGAATTATAGACAAATCATTTGTAGCCGTCTCTGCGTTGGTATTAATCATTTCTAGCCGTCTAGGGAACTTGTTCACTAGCTAGGTGAGCACTTTTGAACACCGGTGAATAAACTAAGTAACGTAAATGTTGTTGATTTCATTCATTTTCATGCCCACTTTTCCTCTAGCTAGGGAGAGTCGTGGAGGCTACAGCACTAGGACTTGGAACACCTCCCGGTCAACAGCAATTTCAGATAGTTCTGGTGGCTCACACCAATAGGAAACCTAGCAAGGTCGGAGATGTAGTCACTCCACCTAGGCCTTGGATGATCTCTGAACCGCTTTTCCGTGGGTTTAGTCAGCTGGACTTGCCTCGCCAGTCTTTCGTGGGGCATTCTGGACACATGACCGAACCAACATATCTGTGCACTATCAGTTCGGAGGAGAAGTGGTTCCACATTTAGGGCTCTGCAAATTTCATAGCTGTGCACTTTGTCGCGAAATGTCACACCATGCAAAATTTTCGCAAAAATCCCATCTCTGCCGCTTGTCCCTTAGATAATATTATTTCAGTCATTACCCAAGATTCAGGATCATAGGTAAGGATCGTAACAAAGACCGATTTAAAAACTGACAGCTTTGTGGTGCTTGAAACCTCCGGTTTTGTGACCACAGAGCAATAAATCTCATGAAGAACTGCGTTAGCTTTAGCAATCCGTCCATTCGCCTTCTCGCTCCACCTTCCGTCACTCGTAAATACCACCCCTATGTACTTGAATTCCTCCACCTGCTTCAGTGTATTCAGCTCACTTGCAGCATACACTGCCTTTGGTTTGTAGAGAGACATAATGCCTCGGTATTTTTAGTGTTAATTTTCATTCTGGCTTGGTCACTCACAGCAGAAAACCGATCGAGTGCATGCTGAAGACCCTGCTGAGAAGATGCTAGCAGCACCAAATCGTCTGCAAAAAGTAAACGGTTGATCCTGCAGCTCAAAAATTTGACACCCTCTGCTTGGCTATGACTGTTTATCCAGTTCATGTAGACCAGGGGTTGCTGAGCGTTTTGACCCGAGGGCCGAACTCGCGACTGCCTGGCCACTGGAGGGCCGGGTGCAGTGCGATTTACGTGGCAGGCAGCAGTTAATGCTAATGCACTGCTGTCCACAGTGGGGAACGTGGCACTTGAGAAAAATGTGAAGGTATTTGGCGGGTCGGATTAAACTGCTCGGCGGGCCGGATGCGACCCGCGAGCCGTAGTTTGGCCACCCCTGATGTAGACTATGAAAAGAAGCGGTGACAGCACACACCCTTGTCGGAGTCCAACACCAACCGTGAACGGTCGTGATTCAATTCTCCCGACACGGACACAAACTTCTGAGCAGGAATACAGCGATGGCCAGTAACAGACGGCCGTCAACACCGTACTCCTGCAACACTCCTCAAAGTTTTTCACGAGGAACTCGGTCGTATGCTCTCTCGAAGTCGACAAAACATGTGTAAAGGTTTTTGGCATCCTCCCAAGATTTCTCAAAATTTTGCTGGAGAGTGAAATTTTGGCGGTAGTGCTATGGGCAGGATTAAAACCGCGCTGGGTATCATTCAGCTTTGGTTCATTTGCTTCGCGGCATCTTTTTTCAAGGCACTTGGCAACGTAAATGTTAAATATTTGAAAATTCCAGAAAGCATCGCGGGCCGCACAAAACGCCCTCGCGGGCCGCTGTGTTTGAGACCCTGCTGTAAATAGTGGAATATCTCAAAAATACGTAGGCTACGCTCGTGATATCGCAAAAACATTGTTCTGCAATAAATCGAGGGAAACCGTAATGCGCAATAACCAGAGCATTAAGACCGGGATAAACCACGTAAGAACGTTCTTCTCTGCACATTGAGACAAAAAAAAGATAAAAACATGTTGCGCGTGCCATACAGAAAATGACTAGACGTTCCCTTGTAACTACTGTAAGGTCGATATTCCGCATGTACATTAACAGTTGTCACCGAGATTGATATTTCTAAAGCAATGCTGTATCCTTCACCCTTGTCAGTGGTCCTGCAGCCTCAAGCATCAACATTCATCGATAGAAAACTCATGATGTGAGCTAATTTCTATAAATGCAGGTAGTCAAATTCTCCAAAAACCAAGTTGAACGGCAATCATATGTCACTGCTCATCTCCTGTGCAAAACTCTATCACTGCAACATATTATTATGCTGACGCGAAGCAGTAAAACAATTACCAGTCTTCTCTTTTTAGTTGTCAGCAACGACGCCCAATCAATATCAAATCAAACTAAAAATCACCATGCTTCCTGCTCAAATAACTAAGGGCTGGTCATACGCAAATGCTTTGTAACAAATTTGATATTTTTAATGTGAGGTTTTAATGTGGTGCATCTACGTACAAGGAAAAGTTTTGCTGTTCCTAATCTATGCTAATTCTTTCCAGTCAATCACACTATTATGATACTATAAATTAGAGCCAGTGCCACACATTTCATCAGGCCAATAAACAACTGACCTTGTCCTTAGTCACGAACAACCACACCGCGTTGGCTTGGTCATGACGTTACGAACCAAAATCAAATACACATCAGTATACACTTGCATAACAACAATGAACTGAGCAACTCGCGAAAAGCTCAGTTGAGGTCGGAGCAACTGAACCTACACAAAAGGGTGGCGTTCCTGACTGTTAAAAACACTTGTGGACAAAAATTGCTATCGTATATTCTGAGTATGTAAAAGCAAAATTAGATTGATTAATACAATTTGTATTTTCTGCGGACTGCCGGGCTCAATGCCATTCCTTGAATTTTATAACATTTTTTGCAGTGATTGCTTTGGACAAAAGACAGCTGACCTCTTTCATTACCGTTCACTCTGACAATTTTTAACTTTAGGGCAACATCTCAACGGTTTTTCATTTTAGGCAGTACCTGGAGATTTTGATTAAAAACACCGTTTTCACAGTTATACAATAAGCTTTGTTTATTGGAGCTTGTTTTTCGAACAATCAACTTAACTAAGAAAGGTTAGGGATTGGTGTAAAACAGTGCACTCTTCAAAAGAAATTACTCAACTTGCCTTGCATGATTTCTTCAGTCCACAGAAAGCTTATGGTATAGATCAGAGGTTCCCAGCCTGGGGTACATGTACCCCTAAGGGTACATTTGCCTATCCGAAAAGGTACATTTAAGGTTAGCAATAGAAAAGAAATATATGTTTAAATATCTTGATTTCCACATATCTATACATATTTTCAAAAGCTGTTATATGCTTATTTAAAAATATATCTGTGATTAATCATGATAAAATATTTTGTCATAAGAAATTTTAGGGGTACATGTTCATATGTTGAAATACTGAAGAGGTACATGCTCATCTGTCGGAATGCTGAAGAGGTACATGGTCAGAGAAAGGTTGGGAACCCCTGGTATAGATGGTCTGACGAGCGACCGAGACAGTTGTATGATGAAATCCAATTGCTGCATTGAAAAGCAGCTGTAAATCAGTTTTGTATTTTCGATATTATTGTGCTGCTGCTATAAATTCACTTGACACAACAGAATCTCGGAAAAAAACCGAAAGCCTACAAAATAGTTAATTAGCGACTTCAAATTTTACCCCCTGAATATACCGCCCGGGATGGACCAGCACTACCTCCAGTTCCTTTTAGGTTTGCTGATGCCTCGTAAACAAACAGCTCGCTTCGTTTACAGTAACCGATCATGTTTTTGTAAGCTGTAAATCGTGAACTTAAGCATAAATTGTGTTTGCTACTGAGAAACATCATATCATGAAAAACGAAATCTCGCAACATCATACACCGAACACAAACTGGTGTGTAAAAAATGCAAAGGAACTTTGTAAACGCAAGTCATAAATGGCATGCAAGTCATAAATATTACATGTTAGTAATTAACCTCAAACGTTCGTAAAGATTTAATTTTTCTCACCAGTTCCCTCACATTAGTAAAACAAGGTACATCCCACACATGGATCAACCCATTTCCGTCTCCTACTGCCAGGGCCGGATGTGCTTATTTGCGGACCGCATAGCATGTTTAAGAGTCCATAACACAAATACCAATATTCGAATAAAATCATAATGGCTTTTAATTTTCAATATAATTTAATTTAAAACATTGGTTACTGTGTTGGCATTTCTTATGCGTCTTTACAAGAGTTATGTATACATGCATATCAACAAATTGATTTTAGTGGAGCCACACTTCTTTCTTAGATGGTGCTCGTAAAGGGGAACAAGTAATTGGTGCGCTTTTCTTTCAGAAACTAGTGAGGTAGTGACAGAACCTACAGTAATACTGGCGTCGTTCTGCCCCAAAAGCGAGGTGAGACCAGGGGCGTTAAGAGGGAGGGCAAGGGAGGCACATTGCCGCGGGAGCCGAACCCCTGGGAGGCACCGGGTAGCCCAACAATGTCGCAAGTGCTTTCTTTAATACGGTAAATTTGCTCCCGAAAGACCTTAGGTTCAAACAAGGGGGCGCCAAACTTGTTTCTTGCCCCGGGTGCCATCCAACTTCAGTACGCCCCTGGGTGAGGCGTGAGGCAGAGCAAGCACAACTTCCATATATGCAGTAGGCTACATCTTATTAAAAATCCTTCAAACGTGCGGTACTTCAAAATCTGTGGAACATAGCGTCAAATTTAGGTTTTGCAGACCCTAAAGCGTGTTTTGAAATTGTCCCTAAATACAGGTATTTGGTTGCATCAAGTAGGGTTTCCTCTTAGGCAATATTTTGCGGTTTTTATTTTGGTGTAAATCAAGTGAAGTTTTGGATGTTGTTTCCTGCACTGTACGATTGTGTTTCACATTTTTTATAATATAGGCTAGATAATAATGTAATATTATTGTTTTTTAATAATAGCTGTCAAAACACTGAAGGCTGAAGGTTGCCATGAAATCCTATCTGAAATGCTCAAACTTGAATCAAGAAGGAGTTCTTTGACTCACTTGTGTGTATCAGGTGGCCTGGTGTTCTGGGAGGACACGTAAAGATTGACAAACTGCTGGAGTGATCATCCCCAGACACAAAAAGGGAGACAGGAGTGAATACCCTAACTAGCGGGGCATACCTCTCCTTAGCCTCCATGGAAAAGTGCATGTAAAATGTCTTGAAAAAAGATGTCGGGGAATATGAACCAAAGCTGGAAGATACCCAGTGCGATTTTCCTCCCGACCGTAGCACCAGGGGCGTAACGAGGGTGGCAAGGGGCTCAATTCCCCGGTCGCGGAATCACTATGGGCCGCCGAAGGCCGAATGACTGCGGGGGCGCCGAAAAGGCCCAGCAATATCACTAAGTACTTTCTTCAATAGAGTACATTTGCTCCCGAAAAGACCTTAGGTTCGAATATGGGGGCGCCAAACTTGCTTCTTGCCCCGGGCGCCATCTAAACTCGTCACGCCCCTGCGTAGCACTACAGACCAAATTTTCGCTTTCCAGCAGATTTTCCAGAAATCTTGAAAATAGGCCAAAGATATCTACACTTATTTTGTCAAACGCGAGAAGGCATACGATCGGTTTACTCGGGAAAAGCTTTGGGGGAGAGTATGGTGGCGACGGCCGTCTGTTACTGGCCGTCAAAAGTCACTGTGTTCCTGGCTTCATGCTCAGACGTTTGTGTTCGTATCGGCCGATTTAATCACAACCGTTCGTGCATTCTGACATTGAGGCGCGTTTAAATTATGTTGAAACAGCAGCCCAAGCAGACACTGCGGCAAACGGTGCCAAACGAATTTTTCTCTAGTGGCTGTTATGCAAATAACGTGAAGGTGGAGCTCGGAGGAATTCCCTGACAGAACGACAGTTCAAAATAAGAACGGCGACTTTGGCACAATTTTCTTTGTGCATCAGTGTTGCTTTTTTGCATGGTTCGTAATTTTGCAGAGCTGTTTTGATTCCTTATATTGAACCAAGTCTACAACAGTCCAGAAATACCCTTTTCAAAATGGGGGAGAATTCGAAGTCGCATTGCTATATTCTCTCTAGTAGCCATTGTGTTCACTGCAGCAAAACTTTTAACTATGTTGCTAACAGCATTTAGCAAATAAAAGATCTGAAAATGGCACGAACTGTCAATCATAATATTTTAAAGCACTGATCGTAAGATGATTCGTTTGATGGCCAATCCGGTGGCTCACATAAGAATCATATGAAAAAGAGATATAAAGCGTAGAAAGGATGCCTACTGCATAGGCGAAATATATACTCTGATAAGACCATAGTGTCTAATTCTTGGCTGTGAAAAGATTCCTTTTGACAGATAAGAACTACTGTAATATAAAAACCCTTACCATGCAAAAATAATGTATGATTCTGAGTGGGATTCCAAAGTATAATCGCAGTTTTTAAATAAAGGGTTAACTGTCCATTTTCCTACTTACCTTGCTTTGGTTAAAAACAGAAAGCAATAATTAACAATTGCGAAGTTGAAAGGAACAGCCTGCCTCGGTTGCGTAATTATGAAATCTTAACACCTACGGCTTACTGCTGTCAACGAAAATTATTACCAAGTTGTTCGCTTAGATTTTTGAAGAACACTGTTAACAATTTACATAATTTGGCAAATTTCTTGTTATAAAGCAAGTACGCAAATGAATAGAATCGATAGAAAAATCAATTCGGCAGGTTTTTCATAAAGAGCTGGGGCTTTGAGTGCTCCCGCTACTGCAACACACACCTTCGAACTAGAAACCTGTTTTTTAAGGTGAGCATTTCGTACATCCGGAATAAGAAGCCTAATTTTCACTTTCTGTTAGTGCTTACTTCATATAGTTTTTAAAGCTAAATAGAAGAGCCGGTTAAAGCAATAAAATAAATGGGGAGGTAAAGTGTGTTTGCAATGGTGATGCAAATAAATTTTATTCCAAAGTTTATGTTCTCACAGTGTCGTTACTTGTAAAATAAGTTTCTCCGACATCAGTGTTTGTCAATACTGAGTTGTTTACACAGGGTAAGGTAGGCCACATGGTCTACGGTCTTGGTTTGCGAAGTCGGGTTACTGTTTTACCGTCTATGTAAGAGGGTAGTTCAGCACGAAGTTTTGGATTTTTGACGCAATTCCTTATCTTTTTGGTTTTCGACGCAATTTTTTTCTGTGTGCTTTTTACACAGCTTTGCCGGGTGTAATGAGTGCTTGGAGAGTGCAACTGTAAGAAGTAAAAAGAAACTAAACTGACAACTTATAGGAACTCTACTGGTTTAGCGACTGTTACAACCACTCAAAAATGTTGAGGCTCCCAGAAAACCATTTCGAGGTCCAGTGTCATCTTAGACTTGCACAGATTCCCGAGAACCCAAAAATAAAACCGTAGCCGTTGGTTTAAAATTGTTTGGTAAGACAAACAATCATTGACCAACTTTTTCAGTTTTTGCCCGAAAACGTTAAAGTAAAAGTTGGCGTTACCAAATCAATCCAGTGGCGGATTAACAATCGTAGCAAATGCAGCAATTGCTACGGACCCCGCGGCCTTTTGTAATAAATCTTAGTTATTACATTGTATATAAAAATTTGTTCAGTCTAAGAAGTCCAGAAGTCAATATTTTGCTATATATCCCGCGAAAGTAGTAAGCGAAGATTTTCAACTGAATGCTGTCTGTGTCCAGAAATTCATGTTAGTTTTTTTTTGTACAGTTACGTAACAAAAGGCATAAGATTGCCGTCAGCAGTGTTGCCATTTCAGCTGATTTGCTGCTAAATCTCACAGGATTTTCTCACTGTTAACTGTAAAATTTTCAATCTAGCAGTTAGATAATTTTCTAGCAGGATTTTACCAACCGTTTGGCAGGTTCATCAGGTAACAAACTCCTGACCAAAAACCTATTCTAAAAGTTTTTCAAGATGAAAACTTTACACCTTCTTCATCAAAAGATATACTTATGTTCTTCATGACGTTTTTAACTGGGTAACACCAGTGGCGATTCTAGAATGAAAAAACTGGTGGGGGGCACTGCGGGGCCAAGGAAGAAAGTGGGGGCCAACATAAATATCTCTCCTGCATGGTGATTTTCCGTTGTAATGAAGATTGATTTCATATGCTTAACCCTATCAAACCCAACACAGGCTTGTGATTATCGTCAGAACCGTCGCCAGAAAGTCTTCAAATCGTTTAAAATATTGCTGGCTGAAAGTCATTTGCTGTATATGTCAATCAAACGAACTTGAACGTGAAATTCAGCACAAAACTGGGGGGCCAAGCAGTGGGCCAGCCAAAAATCTGGGGGTGCCATGGCCCACCCAGGTCCCCTTTAGAACCGCTATTGGTAACACCAGGACAAAGCACAACCAACTGCTTGCAATTATTTGGGATTTTTATTATGATGCAAAGAAGCTGCTTCAAGCAGATGATTGTATCATGATAACAAGTAATTAATTAGATAGCTTAGTGAAGCCTAAATTATTTGCTTGTGTGGTTAGTGAGCGCGTTAGGTTGCAAGGCAACATTGGTGAAATATGTTTTTATCCCACGACACGATATTTCCAAGTGATTCACTCACGCTAGTAAGTAGTACTGGCTGGTAAAAAAACTTCCTGGTAAACCGAAGCTCCCAAAAGTTTCGATATATGTGGTTGCAAGATTCAAAACTTACTACAAAAGTTGGCTCAACAACTGCTGCCTATCTTGCTGATTTAACAAAAGCCTTTTGCGAGGGTTTGCAACAATGCAATCATAGCGAAGTAATGTGAGCTTAAAAGGCATAACTGGACACAAAAGCACTCAGATAAGACTAAAGAACTTTTTGCATGCTCCCTAATGTAATACAAAGTTACAAAGACCAGACTTGGAAAGTTGTAGGGCTGAAGCTATGGTCAAATTGTTTATCGCTGAGCATTATTCTACTGTATTAAAACATGCAACCATTTGAAAGAGATCGTCAAGAACTGTGTGTAATACAAAAAACGAGGCATGCTGCAGTTACTTTGCTCAAAAAGTCAAAATGTTGACTGACAGAAAATTGTGGGCGGAAAAGTGTGTTGGCCAAGACCGGCATTTTCAGCCCATGCTTATTGAGAACGAGTGAAATTGAGCGAGCGCAAGACGAAAAATTAGTATATTGTACTTTATAGGTTTCTTTTAATCGTATTAAAACTGACAGTTTTTAACAGAATTTCACTGCTTTTAGCAGATTTTAGCTGAGAATTTGTGACAAGACTTTCAGCAGATTCTAGCAGTTTTTTGTGACACTATTTAGCAGATTTAGGTCACAACCATCTGGCAACATTGGCGGTCAGAAAGATACACTCAGACTGCCATGTCACGATGCGAACTGGATAGAGCATGCAGAGAGTAAAGCTAGAAACACGGATGCCTTGCTCACACACTATGATTTAGCAGGTGTTGAGATGTTTTTTTTTAACTTGGGGCCCCGCACTCTTGAAATGCTGCGGGCCCCACGCTACCTTAACCCGGCACTGAATCAATCCTAAATATTTTTTACCAGCTAGGACAGCGGTTCCCAACCAGGGGTTCCCGGATCCCTGGGGATCCGAAACAAGATATTTGGGGATCAACTATGAGATTTTCGAGGATGAGAGTTTGTATGTTCGTGGATGTACTGTTTTCAAAATAACCGAGGTTTATGAAAGCTTGCAAGTGCTAGTACTCTCTAGAATATTATCCAGCCTAGTTATTCCAGCTAATGTTACTAATTTAACAATTAAAGTTGCTACATGCGTGCGTTGCTATTTCTGCTTCACTGTGCAGTTACCACGCTGAAAAAGGCCAGTTTGCTATTTCTGCTTCACTGTGCAGTTACCACGCTGAAAAAGGCCAGTTAAATGTTTATGGAGCAATTATGGCAAGCGTGTTGTTTGATGCTACAGAACTCGAAAGTTTATGGTGTTCAACCATGCGAAGTACCGGAAGTTGAGTACAAAAGCCCTGTCTATTCTAGTGCCCTTTGCAACAACATATTTATGCGAATCTGGATTTTCCTCTCTACTTCATTGAAAAGGAAGTATCAGAACCGTTTGAACCCCTCTAACAATTTTCGTGTGGCTCTGAGTAATTGTGTGTCAAGGTATGGGCGGATAATTTCAGAGAAGCAGCAATAAAAAACTCATTAGGTTTATTCCTAATGAGTAGTAGGATATTAAATTAAAACAGTACGAATGAGTGTTTTCTGTTGTGTTGTCAGTAGGCCTACGTTTTACGAGTAGTAATTTAAAAAATGGAGACACGGCAAAATGGGACTGTTTTGTGATTTATACGCTTTTTTCAAGACGAAGGGGTGCCAATGCCACTTTATTTTATGAAAGGGGTGCCAGCTTCAAAAACGTTTGCGAACCTATGATGGTAATGGTAATGGTTTATTGTTTAATATGACTCAGCTAATAAGTAGAAGCAATACAAAAAACCACCGCACACTAGGTAAACTAACCGTCAGTGAATATTAGAGCAAATGAAAATATGATGGCATAATAGCTGATCAGTGTAAACAAAGAGTGGTATGAGCTAAGAGCTGAACAGCACAAAGCATAATTACTACTCTAGCAGTTACCTGGAAAATGCTTTCCTCTGCGTTTCTCCACAAAAATTGTTTTACTAAATTTCCATGATAAATATTGTAGAATGCTCACGAAGTTCAAGTTCCTGGGATGGTATTCACAAGTGACGCAAGGCAGAGCAAGGAGATTGATCCACAGACATAGGTGGCGGAACTGGGGGGCGCATGGTCCTACAGCCCCCCATTAAATTTTACCTAAATAAGTTTAAGTTACACAATTCGTAGTGGGTACACTGTTCGGTAAATCGTTTACTGAAAAAAATGTGCAGATATTTGGCCGTATTTCGGCAATATCATTTGTAATTTGGCAGGATTTTGTAAATGTTTGGCAGGATACGGCGTGCGCAATCTGGTCACTCTGCTCGGGCTTGCTTACCGCATTGGTGTTGTCGAACAGTGTTGCCAGATTGTGTAATATTATACAAGTTTTGTAAAATGGTGTAATATTTCAAACTCGTGTGTAAGAAAAATTTCGTGCCGCACCATCGAGAAATTGGTGCAATTTCATGTAATTTCAAGCGTATTAACACAATTCTAAACAGTGAAATTTTGCTGAATCTTATACGCAAAATGAAATATGTGACAGAAAAGTTGTGTTTTGTTTTGCATTACATTCGCAACATGATTGGCATCTTTGCAGACCACTTGCTACATATGCTTCGTCTTGTCCTTGCATTGTGGTATCTAAAAGTGCATGACGACATAGATATCGATGCCCTTGTAACTGAACTAAAACCATTGAAGAACATATCATTGTCTTCGTACCTGATGCTTTCGAAACTGTATGTGGTGTCAGCAAAGCTCTCTTACCCCTGTTCTAACGCACAGGCATCGGAAGGATTTTTTTCCAGGGGGGAGGGCATCAGCGGATTTTTCCACAGGTAACCATGAAAATTTTTCCAGGGGGCCCAAAGTGATGAAATTTCAGTTTTCCTTCTAGAAACTAAGAAAACGACCTTTTTTGCTAAAAATATAATAGAAAAATGTCAAATTTCAAAATCCAAGGGCAAGAACCCCTGTCCCCCGCCCCCCGACGCCCATAATCTTGGGGGAATTTACAAGAGTACTGTACGACTGTACTTGACACAGGGCCGTCGCCAGCGTGGTCGGGAATGGTGCCCGCCCCTCATTTAAAATCTGTTCCCCCCATTTCATGTTTGGATCCCCGGTTGCTGCATACATCCAATATTGTAGTTAAAATTGTGGCCCTTTGTGGTTTTGGCCCCCTGCTGCGAAATCCTGGCGACCGGCCTGACTTGACAATACCAATGTCAATGCTACAGCAGAGCGGTCATTTTCGTGCCTTTGACGGCTGAAGAACTACTTGGCAAACAAACTTAACCAAGAATACTGGACCACAGGATGTTTTTGCACATTCACAAACAGTTAATAGATCAGGTTGATCTCATAGCAATACTGCAAGAATTCATAGCAGAAAATGATCGCAGAATTAAACTTTTTTGGAAAGAATTTTGTACTATGGCACTGTAACATCTGTTGTTACTAGGGCGCGTTCACATATTCCGTCAACAGATATTAGGTATCTATTTTTTACCCCATCATCATTTTGAAAGCCGCTTTCACCCCTATCTGATGATGTAATGTGTGGACCGATGTTCCCTCTAAGGTGCGCAACTTCGCAGTACCACCAGACTGTCTGCGCAGTGAAATCTCATACCCGCGCACTTGCAACATTCAAAATTCGATATTGTGTATATATCACACCATTTAAAACGCTTCACTAGTTGTGTGTCTGTAGTTGCGCAACTGCATGCGCACTAAAACATTTGCTCAGTGTAAAAGTTTCTTAGAGGGAACACTGATGTGGACGCTCCCTTAGCTTTGTGTATGTTTTGTGTTTGTGTGCTTAGTTGTGAATGAATTTTGTGTAAGACCAAGAACAACTGGTTACATTTATGTGCTCAAGTCAGCGTAGCCTAGGTGTAGTGTGGATAGGGGTAGTTGAGGGCGTATAAAACATTTCTTAAACACGCTGACAAAATTTAATGACGTCATTTTCAATGATTGTGACGTCACAGTTTTCAAGTAAAATCACAAGAATTTTCCATAATTTTTTGACGTGCAGTTTTGCCCCACCATTTTTAAAATAGCTCCGCCACCCATGTCCACAGATTGGCAAAGCAGTCACAGTATTACGTGACCTTTATCGTTCCGTGGTCACAAAACGGGAGCTTTCAAACACCTCAGAGCTTTCCATTTTCAAATTGGCTTTTGTCCTCACCTATGCTCATGAATCTTGGGTAATGACTGAAAGAGTGCTATCTCAGGTACAAGCGACAGAGATGGGATTTTTGCGAAGAGTTCCCAGCGAGACGCTTCACGACAAAGTGCGCAGATGTCAAACTCGGAAAACACTAAATACGCAGCCACTTCTCTGAATAGAAAGAGCCCAACTGCGATGGTTCATCACGTGATCAAGATGCCCCAAGAAAGATTGGCGAGACGAGTCCTGTTGGCTACACACACGGGAAAGCGACCCAGACATCGACCAAGGACCAGGTGGGTTCCACAGGAGCGTAGGAACTGGGTGTACCGCATGGGCCTGGCCGCCACTTTAAATTTAGAATTTTGCTTAAAAAGTTTACGCAACGCAATTAGTATTGGGTCCATTGTTAAAGTAAAGAGTTTAATTAAAAAACAACTAGTTACATTTATGTGCTCACGTCAGTGTAGCGTAGATAGATAGGGTGTAAATAGGGGTCGGTGACTCGGTGAGGGATTATAAAACATTGCATAAAATTGCTTAAACATGCTGACAAAAGTTAATGACGTCATGTTTCAATGCTTGGGACTTCACAGTTACCTATACAAAATACAAAAATTTTCGATAGTTTTTTGACGTGCACTTGTGTCTCCCCACTTTGAAAAAGGTTCCTCCACCACTGGGGTTCCTGCAGACTGTGGGCTATTTCGAAACCTATAGAGCTGATGCCCGATACGACCATACTGCTAGGAAAAGCGGGTGTGAGAAGTGAGTAAATACTGCCGAATGAACATCTTATAACAGATTTAAAAATTTTATGCAACTTACAGCGGTGTAATGTGAAAAAACGAAATGGGTGTAACAGCGCGGTGGCTGCTACATGCGACGCGCTAAGCATAACATCCCCAGCACCACGAAAGCTACTGGGAGCTTCCTTTAGCCTGGCTGTAAGTGCGCAGGCAAGCCTCTTCTTCAATGGTGGAGATGCGGGGCACGGCGTGGTAGGGAGTTCGATACTGCGTCGTGCGCAAAAGCTTACGGTCCTCGTACGAGGCTTCGCCTGTGAGAGCACTCGGAGCGCGGCTCCCGCTTAAAGAGAGAAGGGGGAGTGA
>JGI24159J19872_10001637_pt1 | contig 25148 bp, 20 predicted proteins | sample Ectturendosymbi4_FD_19872 | JGI IMG/M metagenome (IMG submission 19872)
CTTGCAGCAGTGGTTGTCAAGCTGTATCGTCCGTAATCAAAACCGATGCGATGGATTTTCAAAGTTTTCTGGAAATGGACTTAGTACGCGAAAAGAGGTCCGTCGAGGTCAACAGCGGTGTCTCCCTTACACTGAAAAATTTATGTGGCAGAATGCAGTTCTTATGGCCTTCATTAGAAGCGGAGAAACACAAGATCAATTTCTTTAACTAAAGTTTCCTCCAAGACAAATTCCCAAAGCAATGTGCCATACACAGTACTGCTCGCAATCCTTCAAGAGAGTCCAGTTGGTGCATGAACTGGTGTATATGGAGTTGCGTAAGAGCAGTTTGTTGAAAACTCTAGTTTTAAGAGTTCTATTTAACATACTCATTGAATTTGATATTTTCGGAACATTAAAGTTTTTCCAGTGGTAGATGTCGTATTGGCAAATGTGTTCGCTTCAAAGAAACTCCAGATTACAACTAATTTTGCCAGTGTCTGGAAGGCTGAGGTGAACAAATTACTCTTCTGAAAACCTGTATGATTCTTCAGTTACCCTCAGTGCGTACGTCTATTTCTGCTTTTACTCACAGTCAGACAACTACTCCCCACGATTACGCTTATCTACTGCGATTCGCAAACAAGTGAAAATTTTCTCACGGTTGCTTGTTGTAGTCTAGCTCCCTCGTTTGTAACCGCCAAGGGCGTACGCAAGGGGGGTTGGGGTTACCCTCCCCCCTTGAGCTTGATATTTTATGAAAAGCATTATTACCTGCGCAAAGAAGATTATTGTTTTCGCATACTGTTTGCTTGTCAGTTTGTCGGCTTAATGCAAATACCACGGAATGAATTTGCAGGCAGATTTCAAGGAACATTGTAAATTGCCCAAAAATTAATAATTATAGGTTTTGGTGGGAATCTGGGTTATCGTCTGCATCCAGAAACCATCTCACCACTTTTTGCAGACCTTTCTTCCATTACGCATGTTTAAGATTGTGTTCCGCGATAGTTCACTTTATCCGAAACAATCGTCTTTATTTTGTCTGCTAAGGCTGATCAGCGCAAGTGCTGACAGCATTGGCTACATTACCAGTTTATGTAGCATGATAGAACTGTTGCACAAGGTCAAAAACAGCAGTTGATAACATGGAAGCATTCAGGCATTTGCTAATGTCTTAGCAGAGATTAAGGAAAACTATAAATTTGCTGGACTTCTATAAATAACAAAAAATCGAAAGTTTTCTTGTGTACTTTATGCGCATTCTCAATTCTTGTGTAGTTTAGCAAGATTCGATTTTGCAAACCGGGGTGTGTGTCAGACAGTCCAGCCGCACACTTTCTCTATGCTCTACTGCTCGATTTCGTTAAGACATTAGCGCAGCCTCATTTTACAGTTGTAAATTGGTCAGACGCAGTGATGAGTGCGTTTTACTCCCCTGTTTCAACGCGCAGCCTGAAATTTTTGCAGTTATACACTGCTATGTCGTAGCGTTGAGTTTATTTACCTCCGATATCATAACCTGGATGGTTGATAGTTATATTTAGTGCAATGACACATACATCTAAATGAAGTGTGTATAGAAGAATATGCGTATTTTGTCAACAAACTTCGCCAAAACGTTGGTCTGGAAACATGAACATGTCGTCAAATTGTGACGTGACAAACAGCACGCACCAAATACAAATGACCACCATGTGCCACTGAAAGAATCCCTCCACCATGAAAATTTTCTGCGTACGCCACTGGTAACCACCACTTATGAAAAAGCTCTACTGATTTATCGCCCAAGGATATTGCAAAGAAAATTAGCATCTGATCAAGGAAGTAGCTCAAACAGTCACTGAGAAAACCGACATGTTTAAATCGGTCAGGCTTCGTTCCAGCAGCTGAATTTTGGTTAAACAAGGTTGCTATTGAATTAGGAAAAGAAAGCGATTTTCACATAAAATAGTTAAAATAAATTGGTCAAAGATATCTTAGAGCTTGAATTTGTAGGTTGCAACGAACGTTTGAAACAACTAAAACATATTTTTCAAGACCTGGCGGTTTATTAGTTAAAGTAATTGAAGGAAATGTGTAATAAGCAAGGTACAAGCAAATTTGTCCGTAGCAGCTATGGAGATGTGAGGTTACAACAGCCACGCGCAAGCATTGCCAATAATGTTTTCTTATTCCAAACATAACGAAGATCCTCACAGCTACTTTAAGAACTCAGTCACAGTTAGAAAAATCTGCAGGTAAATTGCAACTGTGGAGTTTGATAAAGTTATACCGTGGTAGGTCTTTATTATGTTGAAACAAACTCTTTTGCAACTTTAGATGAGGTGAAAATGAGCAATAAAATGCGCTTTCTAGCAATATGCACCGTATTTATCAGATCTAATTTGAGGTTAATGATGTTTAGAGTTCAATACATTTTACCAGAGTTGCAAGCATAGTAGAAAAACTAGACTGGATTGGTTCATACCAGAAAAAGTGATTGTGTGTGTATGTAGCACAGCCTCTACGAGAAAGGATGATAAAATGCAAAGAAAGACCGGACAAAGACTACCTTTGCTGAGTTTCCCAGCTATTAGTAGGCCGCACTTCACATAATTGAGAAGGTCCCAAAAAAAGTTGTGGCCAGTGCGTTGTGGCGAGGATCAGCTGCAGGTGCTGCTAAAGTGAGGAAATAATTTCCATCAGCCTATCATTTCCCCATATTGAGACTGATTGGTTTTAATGGCCGTAGAGCTCAGTCTGTCCGCGAAAGAAGCTATCTGATCCAGAGATGGGGCCTTTTTAGGAATGGTATCAACAAGCTAGGGTCACTCATGACATTACCACTACATCTTACTGGCAAGACAGACTACAAGTCTTGTCATCAAAAAGTTGTGGTCTAAAACAACTTGCATTAACACTAGAATGCCTGTGGTTCTTTTCTATTTAAAATGCCCAAGGATAGTCATTTGAATACTTTCGTTATAGTGCATAAAACAAAGATTGAGTGGGCTTTTGCTTGTATGTAGCTTGTATTTATTTACTGAAAGGAACATTGGCTGTCAACACGTTCGTATTAGAGTTTAATCCGCATCCTTGGGATCCTTGCAGCACTGCGCAATGAGATTTTTTACGCTAATTGCAATTGTTTTGCAATTTTATTTCAACGGCAAATTCTACACGATCATAACATCACACACGCAGATATATCGTTGCTGGCACATTACATCTGAAAATGTCCATAAAACTAACTTGGCTATGCAACGCATTTTTGCCTACACGTTGTACTAGAGCAGTGCAAGTTTTTCATAAAGATTTTTTACACTAAGTGCTCAATTGAACACAGCGCTTCCTCTTGCACAAAATTTTAACTTGAGAGAACTTTCTTGGCTCTCTTTAATTTTCGTTGCTGATGGTAAATGATGTTTGTCATGGAATTTGACTTCGCTTCTGCACTTGTGGCCCAGTCAGTTCTTCCGCCAGTGTGCGGATGAAGTCTTCGCGAGAAATGTTTTCAATGGTGATCTTTGTAGAAAACGCAGGTATTGATAGCAGCCACATCAAGTGTGTTTTGGAAATTATGTGTTGGCCACCTTCGTGTGTCGGTTCTGTAAGTGTATTTCTTAGCCATGTGGTCAAGTACATCGACTCATCTGTATTTGGTTTCACTCCATGAGGAAAAAGTTTCCGGTGTTTTCTTTTTATTACTAGTATTCTAATGTCCTTGTTCATTGTGCAAAGTGTCAGCACGGGTTTGTTCACCGTTCCCTGCTGCACAGTTAGGGTGATGCTTCCAGACTTATAAAGCTTGCAAGACATCAGAAACACGTTCATTTGCGGAGTGTGTTTCATCCTTTCCAAACATATGTAAAACAATTTATCAGGTATTTGCCTCGCTTGTCTACAGTTAACCAATATACTGTATTTGCCACAACTTGTCTGGCTTTGGTGCCACAAACTGGGTAAAAGGTCATTTGACTTGGCTAGGGAAAAGATGCTCGTCGATAGTGATAAAGCTGCAGGTTTGTAACATGTACAGCGGTTATTTATAAAGTGGTTCCAGACTTCAGAAAATAGAGCAAATTTACCGGTCTGAAGCCTTTGTGAACAATTCGATTTTACATGAAATCGAAGGAAATGGATGATTTCACAAAATGGGTTTCTGGGCATAGCACTTTTGCACAATAGCATTCCCCATCTTTCAGTCCAAATATCATGCAAAGGTAAATCAATTCTGCCTGCGACTCCTCGTGCGTATATGACAGCGACGAAAGCTTTCAATTCTTCAATAGTAAGAGTAAATACCTTTGTGTGGTTGGCAATGGGCGTCTGTAACTGTGCATTGTGCAATATGTTTGAAAATAGAGTTATCAGCAAGAAGACGTAGTTCGCTTGCAGGGCTACTAACAAACACATTTCTCTTTGCGTAAGTTATAGGACCAGAAACCTCTCTCAAAATATTCTGCTGTGGACTTCCGCAAGCAGATAAGTCACTGGGGGTTATCTGAAGCCACTGCGTTCCATCAGGAGCTGTAAGTAATATATCACTATTCTCGGCAGTGCCATCACTATCAGGAGAAGAAAGTTAAACTTGTGAAGCATTAGGTGCCAACTCGATGTTCTGATCATATCTTTCTTCGTTGTCGCTTTCATTTATTGCAGCATCAATATCATCCATTTTCTGAGGAGTTATGATTGTTTCAGGTTGATTTTGAAACCTAGGTCGTTTAGGAGGATGATCAGGCAAACCAGGGCCAGATTCTTGGAAAGTCCTGCTCAGATTGAAGATTCTTGGAAAGTCCTGTTCAGATTCGTCACTGGAAGAAGAATTCGAAACTATAAAGCAGGACCTTGTAAGTCGTCAAGTTTAGACCCACTGTCTTCACTATCAGATACATTGCCATGAATATTACAAAAATTGAAAGAAGCTCATCTGTTGTAACTCGTCTTCTTTTCGCCACACTTACCTTGTTATTTCTCAAACGCTGGACCACTAGACTGTCTACTACAGCTATGAAACGTACGGATGAAATGAAAAAGAGATACCCAGTAATTCGGAAGACAAACAGAAAAACAACGAGAAAATAAACAGAAAAACAAAACTGGTGATAGTGGTTGCAGGCACGATACCTCCTCTGTTAGTTCAAATGATTACCTTGGGCATTCTATTGTTCTTTAACGACACTATCTCGGCACAGCAGAAATAAAAATCATTTTTCCCCGTTACAAAAGCAATGAGCATCTCAACATGCTGCTGTTCGGAGGCTGTGGCCATTAGGTTGGAAGGTAAGTTTCGCGCCAGTGCTGCAGAGCCGCCGTAAAAATTAAACTGCTTCTGCTTCGAAACTTTTTCTTTTCATGAACATGGCTCCGGCTCCAGCTCCGGAGCTATTGGCTTTCATGAGCATATAGTTCCGGTTCTGGCTCCAGGAAATATCTTTTTTCATAATATGGGCTCGGCTCCAGCTCCGAGTTCTGTCCGTTTTTACACATTAATGTTTCAGTTGTCGTGGTGTGCCTCAAGTTGACTGGAAAATGAAGTATATTTAGTACACAAAACTAAAAAGATATATCGCACTTTAACTTTTTTCTGAGAATGCGCTTCACGTAAAATCATATTCCTCATGCTCTTTTGTTCTAATGACGCATCTAGTTTGTCACTCATTTCTCGAAGTAACCCTGTAAATGTCGGTGATGACGACACCGTACGAGATACACCGTTGTCTGCACGTAACTGAATGAGATGCTTTACAAATTTTTTTCAGTCACTGACATAGTAACGTTTACACTGTGGAAAAATTTTTACAGCATTTCTTTTCTACGTGCAGCAGGGAGGTGTGTGTGAATCGGCGTTTACGGCGTGTGCCTGATAGCAAGATGTAACATTAGGCGTGAAATATAATAACGAAAAGATATGGTGAAAATCCGCCAAAGAGAAAACTGCTTTCAAAAACTGAAATGATATTCTTGCCATTATTTATGACCTTTGTTAATTTATGAAAATGGTGCGTATAACATCTTGGCAAATTAATGAAAATCCTGCAAAAGAAAGCACGCATAGATTTTCGTCAACAAGTAAATAATATTGTTGCATATACCATCTGTGGAATCACTGGTGATTATGGCACTGTTTTTGCAAACCACAGAACAAACATGTAACAGATTAATCGTCTACGTATTTTGTCTTTAGCAACATTTCAAGTATGATATAAGGGTGTACTAGCTGGCTGGTTGGGAATATCTGGATAATGTCATTTACACATGTTAAGAAACACTATGAACTGCTGCACAGCGAAATATTTTTATTCATGGAGGCCATATTTGTAGCTCAGTGGAACCAAGCATGGAATGCGTTGGCGCATTGTGGGATGTTTGAAGGATATATTCTTAAAATGTATATTCTTAAAAAATGACGTTTTTGATCAAATTGTGGTTTTTATAACCGTAGGTGTAGTTGCAGACAATTGTTTTGGGGTCGAAAGGATATTTTGTCCAGATTTCCCCAAATTTGCTCGAAAAGCATTTGTGCGTTAAAACGTTCTCCATGCAAATTTTCTGTAGCTGTTTGTACATTATATTTTCCTCTACCATTTTGTCATACACATGAAAATAGAAAACTTGATACTTGAAATTTGTTTTCTAATTACCCAACTGAAAAACTAAGCTAGGCTGTGGAAGAACATTTCAGGAGCCAGCTGGCTCAGTATTCTTGAGCATCCTCCTCGCAGTTCTGAAATTTTCCATTCACATTCTAGGTGTTGCTGTCATCAAGGAACCTGAAATCTAGCTGAGGAAGGCCTAAAGCTACTTCCTTTTCTGAATACATATATGTGGCACGTATCATATTATTTTTATTATGACTACACCGTGAATCTCACAATATTGTCTTTTCAACCGCAGATATATGCAACATGGGACAAGCTGTATGGCGAATGTGTTCACCCAAATACTGTAATTAAAACAAAAGCTTTTCTGTGCTTATCTGGAACGGACTTCACTAATAGGAAGTATGTGTCTTGCAGTATACTCGATTCCATCAGCGTACAATATACTGTAATAAAGCACATAAATGGAATGCCCTCCTTTGCCAAACTTCAATTAAGTGAACCAGCTACTCGTCAATTCTCACATATTGAAACATGAACTTACTAGAAACAATTTGTTGATTGTATATATTTTTTATTATGTTTTCTATGACACAATAAACGTTTATTTATACACCCAATAACAAGGAAAGTGCAATTTCATTATTATTGTTGAAACATGTCGAGCCTTCTTTGCCCAAATTCATGACAAATCAAATTTTTGGAGGTACGCTTGCACCACCTCTGTCCTCAGGTCCTACACCATTGTTTATAAAAAAAAACGACGTAGAGCGGTGTCAGAACTGATAAAGTTTCACCTTCCAACAAAATGTCTGAAAAGTGAACGGAGGATTTCTATTTGTATTGGCTTACCATTACCTTGTTAGGTACCGTTTCCAAGCTTAAAACAAGTAATCAACCAAATTGCACTGAAAACGCACACAGTATGTCATGTGTGTTATGGTTTGCCTGTTTCGCTAACATTTACGATTTTTTTGATTTGCTGAATGCTGCGTCACTTTTATGTAAAGGTCAAATGAGAAGAAAATGCGATATTTAGGGGACGCGTTTCAAATAAAGCTTTATCCAGTTGATAATTTTTTGTAAATCATTTTTTCCTTGAAATGAACTTTTGGTACATCGTCCAGGTTGATGATTGGAACTAGATAAGAAAACGCTTTTTTCTTTACAACACAGCCTCATTGTTTTGCTGCACATTTGCTGCAGTTAAATCTTTTTTGACAGGAGCACCAAGGCAGTTTTGGAAACTTTACGACATTTTACATGTCAATGAATTGCTTTTTTAAGATTATGACAGGACCGTTGGTATGTGGATCGATATAATCATTTTGCGTAAATCCGGACTGTGGTGAGAGGTAAATGAATAAAAAAGCAGTTTTATGCAGGAGTTCAATCAAACAAACGAAGAATGTGAAGAATGAACGGAGCAAGGCATTTTCAATATTAGCCATTTTTTTAGCTATTTTTAACGGCGTTTGCAAAACTAGTTTGTTTAAAAAAAGCTGAATATTTATCAAAAGTGTTGTTTTCACTTTATTCGTACATAATTTCAGCTATTCGTCAAGGATCATAAAGCAGTCATTGCAAGATAAATGACTTGTTAAGAGAACGAATGAAGAACGAATCGATTTCTCTCTGATAAATGAGTTGTGGGTTTGATTTGGCAATTCAACAAGAATTGTTTCACATGCAGAGGAAAAGAACAACTACAATTGAGAAATAAAAGATATTGTTTTGGATTTGTGCTGCCATAAAACTGAATGTGGTTGTTGCAATAACACAGTAAAAACAAGAAAAAAGTATTTCTTAAGTAACACTGATTTATATTTGAATTTTGCAGATACCAAGAAGAAATTGATAACCGCTTGTTAAAAAAATTAAGTAGAAATTGTTTAAACTGTTAAATTTCTTTCTGAGTTGTAAGATTTTCAATACCTCTCTTGGAACATCAGTCATGGTTAATTTTTTCCAAATGTCTCAGGATCACGGTTTTTACCCTGGGGAACGCGAATTCCTAGGATCGGTGAAGGTGATTTAAGGGTCCATGAATGTGATTTGAAAGAAGAATAAAAGGATTTGCTCTGACATTTAAAAGAGGTTAATAGGCTTTGCAGGGGGTTCAAGTGACAATATACCACAAAAAGGGAATAACGGCCAAATCTGCTCAAAAAGCATTGTACTATAGGATATCACTTTTGCATCAAGTACGCATCTTCAGTCCTGTTATTGTAAGCAAAACATGCAGGTAAAATGATGAAAATCAAAGCAAGACTTCTGCAGTTTCAAACACAAGCTAAAGTTTTTAGAATTAGAGAAAAACACGCGTACTGTAGATTAAAACATGCCGTGACTATAACGCTGTCATCACCTAACTGAAAGTTTAAACTATCGTTGATTGCAGAGAACAGTCCAAAACGCACGCCGCTGTTCTCACTGAAACTGGGAGAGCAAGTTGCGCCAATTTTCGGAAAGCTGGTTTGAGACAGCCGATTTGGATGAGTCACAGGAAATACTGTTCAGTCTTTTTGCTTATAATTACAGGACTGAAGATGCGTACTTGACGCGAATACGATTTCTTAGTAAAATTCTTTGTGAGCAGATCCGGTTGTTTTGCTTTTGTGGTATTTTGTCACTTAAATGCCGATATTCATGGTCTGAATCCTCGCAGTCATGAAAACAGCATGGCAGGCAGATTCCTCGAGTGCCCTACTTCGCTTTTCAGACACTTAGATTACTACTAAGACGATTACAGACCTACAGTGATATCAAATATTTACTGGTACGTTTGTTCTTGACGGATCCGTAACCTTTATTAGGACGTACTGGGGGTCCGTGACCCACAAATGTTTAAAAAACTCTGCTCTAGATTATTAACCAAAATTGTCAAAATGTTTATTTGGGGTTGATTGTGTGAATAAATCACGGTCTTTCGGAAGCCGCTGAAAACTGCAGCATATGGTAGAAATACACGTGCAGGTTTGTCATTATACGATCAACCGATTATCGGGTCTGGTGAGTTGAATGAAAAACAACACAGCGATTCTTAACGATTTGAAAGAAACCGTATTCTCCGTTTTGAAAATAACTCTTTCATGGTCAGAAATATTCATTGAATAATGCACGACGCGCTCGGCCACAAAACACCCGGAACGCACCATAATTAGCAGATTAGGCAACACTTCCATCTCAACCTGTCAACGCTAACATTTTTGTGGGAAAAATGCCGTCGACAAGAATTGATGAAGAGCAACAGACTCAAACTTAAATGCTGGATAAAAACACAGAGGTTGTTACTGCATATAGGGTCTTCGTTTTTCAATAAAGGTTGACTCTACTGCAATAAATATTTCCAATCTCCCACGACACCCCCATGATAATGTTCGGTGTGTTGTTTTATCCTCAGGGTCTGCGGAATTTTGCACTCTATAAATCTCCAAGTGAGATCACGTTGAGTCGGAACGGCCTGGGTTTCAGTGCATAAGCATGGCCTCTGTTATATGAATTCTGAACTGTTTGAAGGANGTCGTGAATGTTCCAGCGGAATACAGGCTTTAACTTTTGAAATATGCCGTNTGTACACATGAGGACAACATTGAAAGGTTTTCACAACGGACATTTGTTTGTTTTAGTTCGCCCTGCAGATCTTTGCATTGAAACCAGTTGTTTTCGAAATACTCGACATTGTGTTGAATTTGCAGTATTTTGCTTCATCCAAAGAATGAATAAAATAGCATCTAAATGTTTTCGTCGTGCCGAATGCTTTTCAAGCTTAAAGTAAGTCTAAAGCAGCGTTTCTTAAACTTTTTCTACCTCAGCACCCTTTTGGTCACGCCTAAGCAGTCCACCACCCCCTACCACTGGCTAATACCTGGTTACTATAAGGATAAAGTAAAGACAAGCGCAGTCGATGAAGTGTTAAAATATGCGGTAAAAATACGTTTGTCCAAACGTATTCCTTTAACTTTGACCGCCAAATATGTGACCTTTCCCAGCACCCCTTGAAATTGATTTCAGCACCCCTGGGGTTGCTAGCACCCTAGATTAAGAAACCCTGGTCTAAAGCATCCTTTCATATCATTTATTTTTCTTCCCTGGATCTGTTGATTATTTTGTAAAGTCTAAATTCGTTGTGCGTTTAGATTACTATCCGACTGGAATAAATCTTATAATGATGACAACACAGCCTGGCGGGCCGATTCCACGAAAGCTCTACATAACTTCTGCAATAAGAATTTTTTTTATTTGACTTGTACACACGCTTTTCACTCGTTCCCCGGTCTGTATCTAGCTGATGCATGAGTTTCTATCGAACCGTCTCTTTCTGTGTTCACGTAACGTTCCACTTCCTGCGATAAACGTAAAATTTCATGAGAAATTTTCAGGACCATCAAGCGGGATAATTTCTCCTGAAAGCACAAAGAGTACACACGAGTGGTCTTACTGAGTGTTACACCAACGTCACCTATTAACATAATTTATAAACATTAACATTTTCATAATTGATGTGTTTCGTCTAACGTATCTGAATGTGACTCCAAGAAAGAAAACAGTGTGTTCGTCAAACGTTGAGCTGAATCCTCGATTATTCATGATGAACAACATCGTTCAATTAGCTTGTATGACAATCATTTCCAAGCGCACACTCCTGGATCCCAAAGAAAAGAGGGACAGCTTGAGAGCAGCTGAAAATGTCACTTGAAACAGACAATGTGTCTTAGGTCAGAAGATAATTTTTATTTTGATGCATCATCGTTATCTTGTTCCGTACCAAATCCCAGTTCAAATCAATTGGCCTTCCAAGATATCAACACTAAAAATCCACAGTTTGTGTGTAACGGGGATTATCATAGCTTTTACGTGTTTTGGCAAAGGTATGAGGGAAAAAACAAACAGAAAACATTTACAAATGTTTTAATTTCACAGAAGTCTGTATTAGTTCTATTTGAAGGTACAACAAAATAAAACTATTCGATGTGTTATAAAGAAACACTTAAGATCCATTTGCCAATTTTGTGAAGATCAGAGGATCAACCGCTGAAATGTGCCTTTTCTCTATCGTCTCAATTGGTAGTGGCAGATCGGAGCGGAAGAAGGTAGGACAAAACTTTCTTCTTTACAAGAGGCCTCATTGTTTTGCAGCATATTTCCATCGGTTGAAGCTCTTTTGACAAGAACACGAAGACACGGCAGTTTTGGATACTTCAAGACGTTTCCAAATCAAGGAATTGTTTTTCTTACATTATGATACGACCTTTTGTGTTGGGAGCGATAATTTTTTTATCGCGTAGCCTGACCGCGGAAACAGGTGAATGAGAAACAGGTTTTCGTAGTGCAAAATCAGTGACAAATTGGAGAACGGAAGGAGCAAGAAATGTTCAATATGAACCATGCATTTATCAATTGTTAACACGTTTGCAGACCGAGTTTGATATACTGTATGAGTGGGAAATGCTGTCTTCACTTTTTTGTACGTAAATTCAGCGCATGCAATGAATCTCAACGCAATTCTTGTGAGATGAAGTACTTGCCACGATAACGAACGAAGAACGAATGGTTTTCGCAGTACCAAAAAATGTATGCGTGTGCTTGAGTCTTAGACTTCATCTAGTAATTAACGAAAAAACGTTTTATTCAAACAGAAATATACAACTGAGAAATAAGAATGTTGGTTTGTGTTTGCGCTACTGCGGAACTGAGCGTGGCTGTTAGAGTATAATATTAATAACAAAACAAGAATATCATGGCTTCTTTATAAATTCGCAGGTAACTCCAGCCTTTCAACGTTTGATCGATGCATTCCGCTTCAATTTAGAACAAAGGAAAACAATCAAACTGGAACTGCCAATACATTCTACGTGTGTCCACAAAATGCATCCACAAGTCACTTATGCAATTACGTGAAACAACCTTTCGACACATGGTATCAAGAAATACGTATATTCAAAAACTATTGCGGCAAAGAGAATGAAAACTGTACAACTGAAAACACCACCCAAATCACACATTGTGACGATACGTGGCAAAGTCCGTTTTTGAAACGTTTCGGTGGATGTAGATATTTGTCTGGAAAGCAAAGACGCATTAAAGGAAGCGGATATCTAATAAGTCCGGTTTCTTTTGTGATTGTCAGTTGGATCATGGCATTTTTCGCTTGTGTGGGCAACGTCATTGTTTTTTTTGCCAGCATCTGTTCGTTATGGAAAAATTATAGGAGTATGTCGGAGGTCCAAAAAACCCAAAACTTTTTGCTTGTTAATCTAGCAGTGGCTGATTTTCTCATGGGAATTTATCTCATGACTGTCTCTATTTTTGCTTCTATCTTTTCGGGATCAGATGGCCGTGCTCACCTTATACATAACGCAACTTTCTTGTGCACTCTGCTGGGAGTGATTATCGTCGTTTCCAGCCAAGTATCGGTGAGCATATTAGTAATTATAACATCGTTTCGATTGCATAGCATTTTGCGTCCGTATAAAAGTGCGAATTTGAAAGTTGCTATGGTGCTGACCATCTTGTCGTGGATAGCATGGGCTTTGTTTGCTTGCATTCCAATAATTAATGTCGAGGGATTCGGTACGTTATTCGAAAGAGTCGTAGACGATCAATGTCCAAGGAGCAAACCAAAGACGCACTCATATCGGAACATCAGAGGCTTCACAACTTCATTTGCAAAGATGATCTTCGAAAAGTGCAACGGCGAAACTGACTTGGTCATTGCGGATATGATCTCCAGGCCGCAAATTCTGGCAATGGCGCAGCATGTAAAGCTTGTTAATAGCGAAATATTGCACTTGAACTATTACGGCCCGCAAAAATTATGCAATCCTAAATACTTCGTGAAAGGAAGTGCCGATTCCAAGATTTACAGTTTGATCATGGTCATGTTTAACTTTGCAGCTGTACTGTACTTGCTGGCGGCGTATTTGTTGATCTGCTTCAAAGCTCGAGGCGATTGGCGCGGCTTTATTTGCTTTGATCGATCAGCAAACAACGTTGAGGTTGGACTCAGAGAAAAAGAAAACCGACGTCTACAGCGCAAAGTGTTTTTTATTGTGGTCACTGATTTTCTCTGCTGGGCTCCAACAACCTTTGTCTCTATTTGGTACGTTATCTTTACCAGCGATCCTTATGATCCCGATGTGTGTAAAGTTACCGGCAGTCTGCGACTTCCGCTTTCAATTCTCACTACGATTTTAATTCCAATCAACAGTTCCATTAACCCCCTTTTGTATTACTCGCTTCCTTCTGTTCTTCACAAATTCATTCCTTGTCGTAGAAGACAAGTTTCATCTCGTGAAAGTAGTTAACTGTGAACAGAAAGCGTTACCTGCGAGTAAACCAAAAGTGTTTGTTGCAGCTACATATGTTCGAGTTTAAAAGATGCCACTCATCCTGCATTTTAAGCGTTTCTGGTTTGTTCTTTTGATTTTTCACCACAACAAACTCTTGTGATGTTTGCATTCTGGAGGTCCAGTCTATAAAGGGTGATTTTTATGATGCATTGAAGTTGAGAAAGTAGGGGGAATATGGCCTGGAACTGCTTTGCTAACACATTCGCCTCATCTTGAAAATTCTTAAACAGTAATTCCCTTTTGCTGCAGAGATAGGATATGGTAACAGGGCATTCTGCCTGGAGAATTTTAATGGTTCTTCTGAACTGCGTAAAGTTTGGGTTGGATTTTAAAGTGTAACAGTAATTATGCCATGAAGAATCTTTGTTCCAGGAGGGGTTTTCTTGGTTTCGCGTGGCACCCCTTAAAAACTAGAATGTCAGTTGGAGATCTTGCGCGCATCATGCTATTGACAGCGTATTTCCGGTTTTATTGCCTGTTCGCACTTTTACATAAATAATGAAACCGAAATTGTTGTGTAATGTTTTTTTTTGGAATGAATTGTTTGTGAGCTTCAATCAGACAACCTTCAAGTATTCGGCAGGAATGTTCCAAGTTCGGAAGGAAAGAACAAATTTCTGTCACTCATATCACTATATTGGAACCAGTTAACTTTGGCGAAATTCCATGTGGGAGACATAGGCTTTCGCTGAACTCTAATCCGTTAACAGTTGCGTGCATTATTGCGTGATTTGCCAGCAAGAAAATTCTGCGTTACAGTGGCGGAGCAATTCAATGCATATGAGTTGAAGACAACGGTTAAGTCAAGCAGGCTACAATTCCCATTACAAAGTAAATAAGAGTGTATATGTCAAGAAATAATCAAGACGATGTAATCGTGGTGTTTCGATAAGGAAACTACAGCCTTGCCGTTTGAGTTATTGCGCGAACTTTCCACGTCCCGTGGTAAGAACAACCCTTCTAACTGTTGTTAGGATGCCTGGGTAGTTTAAGCCTATAGAATAGCTATGCGGATGATAAGAATTGAAAACAAGAAAATGTTTAATTTTTATGCCCATTACTTCCAAAGTTGTTGCTGGCTGAGGAGTGTGGATTTCAAAGATGTCTANAGAGTTTTATTATGNACATTGCTATATCTGCGCCCAGGGTCGAAGAGAAGCGTGGTCTTTCGTTTGAATGACGTTGTTTGAAATTGCTTGTTGTTATTTACTGTTGAGGTGAGTCCCCTGCGAAAGTTAGATCTACAGTTCCATTGCAATATTTTGACTTTTGGGAGACATTAAGCTGAAAGAAATTTAAGTTGTTATGCATCAGCTGGCATACCCGTTTTGCCGTCCTTAATGACAGCAAAGATATCGACTGAAGAGTTGCAATTTTTCGCAGAGATGATTTGTTTAATTACATCCGCTTAGGAAGCCAGAAAATTTAGGGTGGCTCCGAATATTACACCTGAGTGATTAATTTCCCCAATTATCATTTCCTCATTGTTGGGTTGAACCTCGCGTAAAGCCTTTTTCCCAGGAAGGAGTCTGTGATCGACAGGGCTTTTGCCAGAAACCACTGGCGATGAAAAAAAATCAATCGTCTGTGCCACTCGTCTTCTATTCACAGAAGTTGCTGTGTGTTCTGCATACCTCTGTGTATGCAATCTTGGAAGTAGTTTTAATTCATAAAACTTTCCCTTGCGCTTAAACCTTGATCACTGTTTATCTTTTGCGGAGCGCTCACTCTTGCATTTATGGGCATTTCTTGTAGGAAATATTACAACAGTGTTCTTCACCACAATTGGAACATCGCTTTTTTTCTTTGCAATGATTTGCTATGTGGTCATATCGATTACATTGGCAGCATCTGACGGGCTGTGGAATGAATGTTCTAATTTTCAACAACATACGGTATATCCTATAATTTAGCATCTGCTGAAAGCTTTGCTAGTGAAAAATGGAAAAACCCAGTATTGAAGACACTTTACTGTTGGTTTTGTGGAGACCTGACCTCTGCTCAGGTATATGAGAAAACGTACATAGCATTGCGTTGATTAGGCAAATATTGTTCCTGCCATAACCAAGGCTTACGCAAAAGTTTTAGGAGCAAAGGCGCGTGTTTCAACAACTCAGTGATTGTTCTCAAGCTCACCTGACCATAAAAAAGTAACTTGTATGTCAAAAAAATTTTATTATTTCAAAAACAAACACATGTCCCTGGCAACAACTCGGGAAATACTAATCGAAAAAACACGAAAAATACACGAAAATTTCGAAATTACGCCAGTAGTCCTTATCGGTGTTCTGTATAAGATCCATGTCGTGAAGTATTCGAAGCTGGCGGAATTACATGCAAAAAAGTAAATTAGGTTGAGACACGAAAATATGTTATTTTTATGACATTTTTGTGAGTTTTGCACATAAGGTTTCTTCACTCGAATGGGCGCATTCTATTACGATAATGCCTGGAAACCAATCACAAAGAAGTTCAGCCAATGTGATTTAAACACATGAAGCGGTGGAAACGCTTGTCCTGAAATTTGGGGTCTGATTTTACAGCTCTAGTTTGTGGAGCAAGCGATTTGTTGTAAAAGATCTTCAACAACCTTCATGAATCTTGCGTAATGACTGGATGGAGCATTTTCAGATACAAGCGGCACAGATGGGCTTTTTACAAAGAGTTCAATGTGTGAGACTTCCCAACAAAGTGTGCAGTTTTGGATTAGTCTTTGTTCCGATCCTCACTTATGGTTACGAATCATGGTTAATGACTTGTAGAAGTCGAAACATCTACATGACAAAGTTTTATAAACTCTTTGATCGTCATCGTGTGTTTATGCTATTGGATGCATGTTGCTTCACAAGTCCTCAATCACCTATCCTGTTTCATGTGCATAAATATGCCCCAAGCGTTCGTTACCATGACGCGTTCTCCCTTAAGAGGGTAATAGGAGTAATCATCTAGAAAAAAAACTCTCTAGAGCTTGCAGAAGAATTTTTCTGAAACAGGATCTTCTAGAATTGCCAGATGTTCAGAAATGACTGTCTATAATTAAACATTATGTCAAGCTTTCGTAACCTAAGCACTGTAAAAGATCGTCTGGGATTACGCAATATCTGACGAATATTATGGAGGGACCCAAGTAGGTGTGCGTTTGTTGTGACACATGAAAAATCGCCATATATGGAAAAAGCATAGGGACTAATAAAAGTAGAGCACCGAAAAATGTGCCGAGTGGTGGGGCATAATTGGTAACTTCCAACATGTCTCACTACAAGGGAAAAACGGACGTTCAACAGGCCGGTCATCGAAGTTAGCGTGGTCCAACTGCATGCCTGCGGACCACACGAGGCCCGTGAACATAATTTTCAAGGCCCGCGGGCCGCGACNTTTCTAAGTATTGATTTAATGTTGTGTTGTGTGCATGTTGCAGCAGGTAATATTGATTGAAAAAGCATAACGCCTTTTAATAAAAATGTATAATATTTGGCGTTAAACTTGACTGTTGAGAGGTTCTTGAAAGTAGTCAGCAGATATACATTTCCCATACTGAAAATTTTCTGCAGTCGACGTTTGGAAGTTTGGAAGAACATACGTGTGACGTGGGTGGGTATAGGCTATATTTTCTACTATGAAGCAAGTCAATTCTGAAAACATATATCGAATGGCAGACGAAACACTGGACGATAGTCTCCGACTTGCTATACCACTAACATTGGCAATGATATAGGAAAATAGCGTGAGAGAAGCCTCGGCCACAGGCATTCCACTGAGAGAAATATTGTGCAATAATTTCAATGACGCACCCAGTAATCTTCCTCTTGCAGTTTAAAATCTTGCAAAATTATTGTTTTATTCATCATTTCGTTAGAGTTGACCCGCAAGTTCTCACGTTTTGCGAAATGACCCGCAGTTTAAAAGTAATTGGACCACACTGATCTAGGCAGAAAAGTTTGTATGACCGGTAGTTGAAAAGTTGGGGAACGGCTTAGTCTGAAACAGTGGTTTTCAACCGGCGGACCATGGCCCAGTGGTAGGCCATAACGCTGTTTCCAATGGGCCACAGCGTTAGACATAAATCAGATTGAAAGCATTTTGAGGCTTAGATGATGATCTATAACAAGGGTCGGTAACTTTTTTGGCTAAGGGAGCCATGGAACCTGCATATTTTTAATTGTATTTCCGTGAGAGCCATATAATATTTTTCAACACTTAATGCACCTAACTTAGCTAACTAACGTGTGCATTTTTAAGCAAAATCAACAATTTTAAACAATGGCAAATGTCTGAATTTTCTCTCTAATAGCATGCTTTTCACTGTTAATGCGACTTCTGGTGCTGCATGGTGTTGCTGATGGCTTTGTAGGAAAATTACAGAAAAAGTTTCATCCGTAACAATGGTGTTAAGAAAATATCAAGCGAGCCAGAGGCCGTAACCAAAAGAGCCACATCTGGCCCGCGAGCCATAGGTTCCCGACCCCTGATCTGTAATAATGTTATCATGATCAAATAAGATAGACATATACAAAACAATTCGACCTGAATATTATGTTTGTGACAAAACTCCTACCCAAGGCCTGCTGAAGCTGTATTTGCGGAAATTGTTATGGCATAGCATTGCAATTGTTATAGCACAGCAGTTCATGCTAAGCTAAATTTATAGAAGTGATAAAATCTATGAGATATACAAGCTTTGGATCACTACCAGATCTCTCCTAATTGTAATGGGCCACCAACAATACCTTTCCTAGTTGAATAAGCTATGAGCAGAAAAAGATTGAAAACTCCTGGCCTAAAGAATATGTTGAAACCTAGGACTTTGCGGCTCATTCTCGAAATTTCTGTTTGTTCCGGTGAATTGTGATTACACTCATATACAGTTGTAGGCTACATAGAATGAATTGGTCATCGGTCACTGCTACATAGAATGAATTGGTCAATGAAATGACTGGTTCTCGTTACTGCTCACAACAGTTGTGTGCATTATGAATCAAACAGTTCAAAGTTGTATTGCAAAAAGGACATGAAGTGAAATTTGAGTATGGATAGGTTAAAATACTTAGTTCCTATGCAAATACTTGTTGTGGTCGCTTGTAATGAAATAAGTTTCGAAGAACGAAGTTTCGAAAAGCGATGTGACGTCAGTTCATTGAAAACATACGTTCATGAACCGGAAGTCAAGAATGAAAGTGGTATGTGAAATTCGAAAAGAAGTTATGTAGTCTAAGGTTTGGAATACTTTTCCAAAAGGTAATGTTACGTATTAAAAAAAAAAACGGAATAAAGTGACCACCCATTTAAGGACACGTTTTGGCATATTTATCTTGGTTACTTTGTTTATTTGTTTAAATGAAAGTAGATATGAAAAATACAAGAATCGATCATATGTCATAACAACGGAGATATGTACATAATAAGGACTTTGTGTGTTGTTGTTCGAATGCACAAATATAGTTCTTGGAGTAAGGCTGAAGAAAAGGAGTTGTTTCAGAGACCTCGAAAATTATCCTTGAGTATTTTTACTCTGAATAAGGTTGCTTGAGGTTTATGAAATAAATAACCGAAGTAAAGGAGACGACTTCAACCTGAAAGAGTGCAATCTCAAGTACAAAGGGCAAAGATTTGAGTTTTGCAATAGAGTTCACTTCGCGACAAAGTCTGCAGCTGTGAAATTCGTAAAGCCCTGGATGTCAAGTCACTTCTCCAAATAAAGTCAAACCCATGTCTATTCAATAGACAGATCTCAGTTACGATGGTGGGACTACGTGCCCAGTATATCCCAGAAAATATTTCCGAAGTAATTCTTTCTGTCTACACCACGAAAAAGTAGCCCAGTGTCGCCCAAGGACCAGCAGCGGTGTAGCATGGGGGGTAGGGGGCCCAGGGCCCCAGGCAGCACCTTCTGAGGGGCGGAACTTTGTTGATTAAAAATTAGTTTTTGAAAGGAGTTAAAAGTTGTAACTCATCTTTATTATTTTTATATCAATTTTGAAGGATCTAATTCTTTTAACTTTTTGTCTTTAGAAGCACTTGATTGGAAAGCTAGCTTAGAAAAATCAAGAAATGTGGTTGTGGAGTAAGGAAATTGATGAAATATTTCCTCAAAAATCTGGGTCAAATTAAATGTGCTAAAGTACCTCAGTTTTATTCTTGAAATCACAAACTTAAAGGGAGGCGATTTTTCCCCAGTCCCTAGACCTTTTTCTCCAGACAAGCCATGTTTCCCATGCCAGTAAAAAGTCCTTTGAACAAACGAAAGAAATGACATTCGTCCGCAGACTTGTAAACATTACCGGTCCTTTAGTTCGAGGTTTATATTGCCTCTCCTCTCAAAAACTGATAAAAAAGACCCTGCATGACATCACGGTAATCAAGGTTAACCATAGAAACATACACGAAGAGTTTTAAAACTTAGAAATATATATTATAGCAAATTCTGAATATATTTAAGAGTAATCTCTGCTTCTGACTTAGACGCTGTTTCAGTGGAAACCTTCAGGCTGTTATTATGTTGTTTCATCAGTATAATCTTAGTTTGCTTTTCTTCTAATTGTTGCTTTGTTATAAAGATGCAAGAAAAATTCGTTTTCGATAGTATATTTGAAAGCATAAATCACCACATTAAAATGCGTGCAATAGGGTAATAAAAGCACAAAAACGAGTAAACGTGTTTTGTATGGTCCTTTTCATTGACCACGATATAAATTGCAGTATATTTTTGATCATGTAACGTGTCGAACAAAGCATGCAAGGTTCCTTTACAGTGACTAGGCTTTTTATGCGGTGTAAATTACTTCCACAGCTACTTTAGAGTATTTTGCGTACATGGATGAGCAGCGATGTTAAAAAAGCGGTCGTAACGAAAACGAGATCATCGTCCGTGATCATCTTCCGTTCAGATATGCCTGTCCGCTGGCAAGCACTGGCAAGGTTTTAATTTTGAAGTGCAACTGCACGAAGATCATCCCTTTCGCACTGGCCATAGACATCGTCGTAGAATCGATCGTCGCGTTCTGTACAGTCGTTCCCACGTTCACGATATATCCGATTGCTGCTGCGTCCCTTGCCTTGCTGATATTCATCGCAACAATCGCGGAACGAATCGACGTTGAAGTGCTGACTGTTGTCGTCCATGTACCTTTCTCCCCTCCTGCTTGCTGGATCGTGGCTGGCATGAGGTCGATCATTCCATTCTGACGAGAAATCGGTCTTGTAGCATGCCGGATCTCGGTTATACATGTTGGACCAGTGGCTGTTGCTCGCAAGGACGATGCCACATCGAGAAGGAAGAGAAATCTATAAAGGAATAAAGTTTGAAATTAACAAAATTCTTCTCACTTTGAGTTTACTTTAAGAAATAATTTTAAATTAAGCAGAGATAATATCGCGAACCAAACAGTAAGAAGTGAAGGTCCGTGTAATTTTTATTTCCTGTGCTCTAACATTTTCTCTTATTGACTTTTTAGATAATAGCTATTTCTATCAAACAATTTCTTCGACTTTTGAGCGAGTTGTTCTAACCACTACTTGGCCGCACTAGATCTCGGGGCAGATGTTGAGCAGCCATTCGATTTTCTCATCGTCCAGAACCGTTAGGCCATGCAGTCCATGGGGAGGTCGATGGATTGGACATTGGAGGACAATGTGGTCGACGGTTTGTTCTACTGCGTCACATTCACAGGCCGCTGAGGAGGCCATACCCCATTTGTACAAGCAGAAGCGGAAACGTCCGACACCGGTGCGGAGGTGGTTAAGCCGGACCCAGGCTCGTCTTAGGAGGGTCATTCCGAGGGTTTGGGTGCCGGTGTCGGGGATGAAAACAATTGAAAAGTACTGAAATGAATATCGCAAATGCCACAAGTTCATGCCATACCATGTAAATTCCAAGTTTTATATATAATCATCCATATTAAAGGAACTACTGTTTAAATCCATTGTTAATAATTTACAACTAATAACAATTACCCTAGGTCTATTTTTAATAGATATGAGTCCTCACCACCATCAACGTATCAGGACTGAAAAGAAATTGATTAGTATCGAACGACAATGTATAAGTTGGCTTAAAGTAAATGAAAACTGGAAACAATGATTTCTAACTGCGAATAGATTAGTTCGATGGACATTGTTTATGGGCAATAGCTTGGATTGAGCAATTTTTTATTTCAATTAATTTCATTTGATTTAGTTCGACAACATCATTTTAAATTAGTTTCAAACTCTCCAACAAGCAGGGCAGCCTGATTAAGTTTTTTGAACTATTTATTTTCACCTTTGCTTTTTGCCACACAGTTGACGCATTACCGTTAAATCCTGGTGGCGCTTAAAGTTTCCATAAAGTGCAAGGTATCTACACATCCGTACAGGTTACATAAAACTGACTGTTCCTCTCGTTTCCTTTCCTGTACCACATTACCTAACGAAACACGTGGTGATGACTGGTATATGCCTGACTATCTGACTTCCAACAGTAGTGTGCTACGTAGCACAGCAAAGACTAACGAGATTAATTCAAAGATAGGCGTCTTATATTTGCCCTGTAAGCGTTTGCAGTACCTGTAGTTGAAAATAAGAGCTATGTCAAAGTTTAGGGTCAGTTGAGAGCAATGGTGATATTCTTGAAAGGGAAGATGTTTCAAGGTTGATGCCTATCTTTACACCACATTTTTCAACATTTCATGCTAAACGTTACATATTTTACGTCCAACTTGAACACATACTGACCAACAGTGATGCTGCTTTGTTGTCGCAATGTTGCATTTGAGAGCAGAACTCACTTGACGACTGATTTCTACCATGACCTCCAAAAAATTTGTCATCAGTGTCAAGAAGGATTCTGTATCTGCAGAAAGGAATGCGTTTCAAAGCTTGGCTTTATTTTTTATTGATGAAAAGCAGGATAGCTTCTATTCTTTTTCGAGAGAAGTATATCAGTCTATATTTTTCATACCAATATAGTTTGAAGAAAGCATTTATCAATATTTATCAATATATGTGCGTCTTCGCAATAAGTCTGGCATGACAAAAAGCGTGCATGTTTTGCATTTCTCGTTGTATTTACTCAACACGGAAGAAAACTGTCTAAGGCTGCGTATTGAAGGATGACGTACATTCCCGATTTTTCTATTCCAACTCTGTAGTCGAGGTAGCTCCTGGTTGGGTGAAAGTTGAACAAAAACAGAAGTCCTGCTCTTTCAAAGATGACAACCTTGTCGTCGTTGTGCACCCGCGAGATCAAAGCCTGCAAATGAAAACAATATTTTGAGCATTGCAGTTCAGAAAAGTTTGCCGTTGATTTGCACAACGCGGACGCAAAGAAACTTTTTATAAAAAAACGAATATTTTGTCATCATTCTAATTCGTTAATTTTAAGCGATGGATATTGTAGAAGATTTAGAAGAAGATTTAGACATTGGCATTTTTCCGTGACGTAATTTCCCATGCTTCAAATGTTAAAATAAGAAAAACAATGGTCTCAAATTTGTTATTATTTGAATATAATGATTTTATCAAGCACAAGTAAAGTTGCTTGATTGAAATAAAGAAATCTGATTAAAAATCAAAATAATGTGGAATGTATAGTATATTTATTCTCTAAAAAGACAACTGCTTGAAATGAAATAGCGACTGTAACGATAGTTCACCATGCAGTGATTTTGAAGCACACATTTGGAAAAAGCTTGTGACACTTACTGGAGACGCGTTCAACCAACCAAACTTCTTTTCAGTCTGATTTAAGGCGTTTTCAAAGTTGTTCAAATACTTGAATCTCAATTCCTCTCTTTCAGCAAGCTGGAACAGTCTTCTGGCTCGCATGAAATCATCGTTATTTTGAGGAGATGGAAATTCCACCCACCCAGGATGCCCGAACTCATTGCCTGTAAAACAAATCTTTTTCAAAAATGTGTTTTTGTATTTGTACGCTGGAAGAAACTACACCGCACGAACTATAGATAAGCAACTGCGTTTGTGTGTTTGTGGGAATTGGAACGTGAGTACAACAATACCTCTTTGGGAAACTGAATCATTGCTTTAAACATCCGTTTCTTAGCAAAAGCGATCAACAACCTGAAAGTATATCGAAAAGGAAATACTGTAGTGAAAACCATACCTATAAATGTAAGATATCCTCCGTTTCCAGCAAAAGCCTTTGTGAACAACGTTATCATCTTGTGCAGACTCAAACCTCTGTCTTCTCTAGGAGACATCGGGGTCTTTTTCGACATAGGTTCTCCGTCCAATAAACATCCAGCAAGCGTAATCTTGGTTGACATACTCTGAAAATGAACTAAAATGAACTGCTTTTTAAATACAAACCTATAACTGAAAAATGCTTTGTTCTTTGTCCATTTGTACGACAAACAAAAGGTATAACTTGTTTTTAAACTTTTGCATTTAATGACTAAAATATCTCCACCAATCTTGCAGTCTAAACAAAAAATATAATAAAGAGGTCACAACCAGTCAACTAAGCCAATAATATTGAAAGACTAATCTGCGCTTAGGTTTGAGAATCCACGAAGAATACCAACATGAGGAAAATATTTGTGGGCAGAGGTGAGAATCAAAACACCTATGAGTACGTCATGTTTGTTTCGATAACGTCTTTCTGCATTATTTAGACCCAATTTCCTAATATACAAACTCATTTTTATTCCAGCATGCTTAGACCCAATTTTTCAATATTTAAACTCAGCCCTTGGCTGTTGTGCAGCAATTGATAAGTAAGCGTATTCTCATGAATTCTTTAAGTTAATAATGCTTGTGCGTTTCCCCGCAAACACGTGCTGGTGTTGGTTTACTTGTCAACACTCGGCATTCCACAGACCGACTCGATTTGAATGAGTAAGAGGCAACTAAAAAAAACGCACCGTGACCGTGATCCCCAGTAAAATAGACACTCGGATTTCGTTGCGTTGTCAGCTAGCCTTGCACTATATTGCGCGGCATCGGCGAAGCACGATGACTGTCTGATTGCGAGAGATAATCCCGACCTATGGTTTCTGGTCATACTTCTCCTACTGGTTCGCAACGATTTGATTCAATTATTTGAAGGCAACACAGCAGCTTCGCTTGGTCTTCTACGTACAGTAGCATACTTCTTCAAAACGTTTAACAGACAAATAAGTTTCTTAAAACAAACAAATCTTCCTTAAAACGCTCAAATGAATTTCGGTTCTTTTGTCGTACAATTCCAATCGTATTCGCTTGGAAGTTCTATCGCAACATTTTTGTGTTAAAAAAT
>JGI24159J19872_10001638_pt1 | contig 25146 bp, 16 predicted proteins | sample Ectturendosymbi4_FD_19872 | JGI IMG/M metagenome (IMG submission 19872)
ATACAATTTTGCTTCAAGGTTTGATGACAGTTTGAAAATGTATTTTTAATAGTATATTAAAAAACGCATTAGCTCGCGGCACCCCTGGGTATTGTAAATGGCACCCTAGGGTGCCGCGGCAGCCCGGTTGGGGACCACTGTTTTAAGCAGTACTCACACAAACTAGCCCATTGAAAATTGCGTTTGAGAATTCTGTTGAAGGCAAGAAAAATGTGCTTCTTCGAGGAACATTTAGAGCTTATTCGGTCAATAATATAATAGGGCACAAATTGCAGTAATCGATTTTTTAATCTTGTGTTATTTTGACAAGTATCACAATACATGTCTTTGTCATTCATTCGTATTCCAAGAAACAAATTCCAGTGGTTTAGTGAAGTTGACTGCAAGTTGCCTTTTAAGCGGGAAATGACTTTCACCGTTACTTGTTAATAAACACTCGAGTCCAGTTGCTATAGCAGCCGTTGCAACGCGTGGAGTTTAATTGCGGCATCACTGTTGTTTTTCCGGAATTAGCAAAGATTATTCTTTTTATCGACAAACGTATAAAAATAAGCATTTTTATCATGTAGTGATAAAAGTTCACCGGGCCCACTCGACAGTTCCAGCCATCAGTTCCGCCCTAACGTGGTCCATACTGCGACGTACCCTGTGTGAAGCCAAGCACTCGCGTCTAAACAGGCCATTTTTGGCCCCACGGTCGCGAAGACGTTAGTGAGTGCGCAAAGAGGGCAGGTGAACATGAAGCCACAGCAAAGTTTATGGATTGAAACCCGTCATTAAATTTCCCCCAACGCACACTTATGCTTATTAAGTAACTTCAGTCCGCGAAGACTTTCTACTGAAAGCGAAGGTAGTCCGTTGCCTGGCAAGGTTGAGAGTCACTGGTCAAAACAGTCAGACCACAATCCACGTCAGCAAATACGCCCAATCCATCCGGTGCCTATTGTTACGTCACAAAGCATTCATGAGTCATCATGAATAATACGAGGCTATCGCATTGTCACGCAATCACATCTAAAACGACTGGCCTGTTGACAATCTATTTTTAAGGTTAGGAATCGCACGCCCAATTGTGAAGTCAGCTCCGTACTCAAATAAATGCCGAGCAAACTAAGGCATTAGCTGATTTTACGCCCAGCGTTGTTTGAATTGAGTACCAGGCGCGGGTGACGCACCACCCAGTAAGCAAAGCGTGTACTTTTTAATACACTGGAGCGTCCGACAATGCATTTATTGTCAAAATACTAATCGTTGACAAAAAGCCCTCTGGTCTTCAACACTTCGCAGGTTCACTCGTTCGAACAAACTCACCATCTCCTCCTGACTTGCGATTCGATCACAAAACTGCGACAAGACTTGCTCCAGTTCCTGCGAGGATTCGCAAACGGCGCAACACGACGCGTACATCTGCAAGACGCGAACAGCGTTGTCATGACAGCCGAGATCGGGACTTGCGTCACGTGCACAGAAGTCAAAGAAACAGAAACGAGCGCATGCGGCGATCGATCTGTGACATCGTCATTGTTATTAGGTACCTGTAGCAGAGACTGTCAAGTGCCTTTACCTGAACGCGCCGTTTTAAAGAATGAGCAAATGAGATAAAGTGACAAACTAATTTGTTCTCGTCCCTTGGCTAATAATAACAAAAATCATCTTGAGCCGTGGATCACGCCGCTGCTTTCGCAGTGAACGCTGGCGGCAAGTCAATGGCAGCGCCGCGGACGAACCGTTCCATTGCACCCATTCATTGAGGCCGAGCACGAGGTTGGACAGGCCACAAGTACCGTTGTTCACGTCTTCGGTACGAATCGAACCCAATCTATCAGCGTTGGTGGCGCGCGCCCAACCAACTGGACCACCTAGTCGGTACAAAACAAACGAAGAATGCAAAATTTCTAAACTCTGAAATACACAAGAGTGAAAAAAGATCATCCATTTTCTTGTCGCGACGCTGCAAATTGCCAGTGACAGCAAGAACTTCACATTTGTTTTTGTTGCTGTTAAGACTGCTCATGCAAAAATTGAACCACCGTGCTGCAATTTGCAGGTTTGGGAACTGCGCACCTTTGACTTTAAACCGACCCATAATTATTTTTCATGCATTGTGTCAATCTACTCTTTGCTGTCACCGTTGAGTTGCTTGAGTCATTTAAAAAAAGTTCTAGGAATGCTCCAGGCATATTGCGTTTGTCTTTCAAATAATACTAGAGAATGCATTACTAACAGCTTGGCAGTTTTTGAAGGGTCAAAGCCTGTCTTTACAGCAAACGCTTTTGCCCAAGAAACTTCGCCGCATGTCACAAGAGCTGGTAGGCTGCTCTCTCTTATTCTCGAACAAGAAGCAGCCACCGTACCTCTTGAGCTATTGAAGTCAACGCAATGGAGCAAACGCCCAGGCACCCAACGCCAAAGGCAAATGGTTGCAAGGACAACGGCTGCTACTTACGAAATTTAATTTGAAATCGTGCAATATTTTTGCCCTGTTTTTTTGCAAAAGATGAAGGCTTCATTAATTGGTATTAATTAAAAAACGCTATCAACGAGATTTCAGTGATGCGGAAACGGAAGAAATAGACCATAATCAATTCGTTCTTTGGCCAGAGTGAATTTTGTAGCCAATATTCTATCTAGCTGGTAGTGGAGTAAACCTTCCAGGTACTGTTTCAGCATCAGAACTGTCGAATGTCTGCGACTGCAACTGTAATGCAATTTAAATCAGAGAATACACACGAAACGCAAACTCCATTAAATCTCCTCTTCCGATTTACTCAATCTGCGAGGAGGCTGATCCAAAAATAAACAAAGGATGTCCTCCTGTATTGCTTGTCCTTAGATTGCCACTGGATCTATAACTCGCTTAAGTGGGTCGTGACGCGTTGACTCACCTTTTCCTGATAGACGCCAAGCACAGTGAGAGCGCTCTTGGATATGAGGAGCTTTTCTCTCTCCTCTTCATCGGCGTCCACAACTTCGTTGTTGCTATTGACCACCTGAAGCATTATGAAGTCACGATCGTCTCTGGCGATCAGAGAGAAACCTGGAAGCAAAAATGTTTGCAAGCTTTTGAAGCCTTGAAAGTTAGCATAGCGTAACATAGTATCGATGTTCGTGTCATTAAAAATACCTCTAACTGTAACAAAAAAGCGTGGATTGTTGTGAAATAATATGGGTTTTAACGAAACATCTAGTTCTTTGAGAAATTCACAACAAACCACGCAAATGAGACAAAGGCATTCCCAACTGGATGCTCTAGCCACGGTCTACATCCAGCATGCGCACGTCTCCAGGCAACGCACACGTCTCCTGGCAACGTACATCGCGCATTGGTGCAATCACTTTGTCGGGGATATATGCAGCAGCGCGTTTCTTTTCTCCTTTTTTCAAATAGAAACAACTTGTTCCTGCGAGTGAGCTTGCCAGATACGAAATGTTTTCATTTACTGGCTCCGACAAAGTGGCATCAGGCCCGGCAATCGCGCAGCAACCGCAGACAGCCTGGAACCCGTAAGCAAACTGTTCAGCGGCGCTCACAAAGCGGGACTGAGGCGCACAGAGACGACGCGACGACAACGCATCAAAAGTTACTTGGACAGGCGCCTTGCGTCAAAAGCGCGGCACGGATTTCGCTTCTTTCGTTACTGGCTTTCGGAGGCGACTCGACCGCTTGCTTGAGCGCAGACACGCACTCCTCGATGCTCACGCTGGTACCCGCAACCAGGTTCTCTTTTCGACACGCCTGTAACAGATGGACATAATATGACATCGGTACACGCCTGTGTAGTTCAAAGTGAGAAAAATACTAGCACATGCATGCACATCACGCTTTTAAGTCTTACCAATGGGAGACTACCCTTGATCACGTCACAAAGCATGATTATAAAACCGATAGTTTCGTAGTTAGGTGGAAATAGCGTATCTCACTTAAAACAATAAAAATATGCAGAACGCGGTTGCTTTAATTGACACTTTCATGCCATCCTACCATAGTTCTGCGGCCACATTCCAGGTAAAGTTACAAATCGACAAAACTTTCGCAAATGTTTGTTTTTTTTCAAATCACAAAATCACAGATCTGCGCGAAAGCGAGATGGGAAAGTAACATAGTCACGCAAACTTGCAGTCACCAAAGCTGCAGGTTCAGAAACTGACAGAGACAAACAGTCGATGCTTTGACGAGTCTGATCTGAACACAGGTAGCGACAGGGTTGCCAGATGCTTGACAGAAAATTTGGCAAATATTTGTCTAATTCATGGCAAATTTTGGGCATAAATTTTGTGAAAATGGCAATATTTCGGCAATATTGATTTTTCATTACAAAATGGCAATTTTTTGGCAATATTGATTTCATAATTTTTTGCAATTCATATTTTTTCCATACTTTTAAGTTTTTTACGTTTGACAATTAAGAAAAGGTCTGTTTCATGAGAATCAAAATCCATGCTCAGTAGGCGAAATATATCCTGTTTAGTTTAGATCAGTGGTTTTCAAAGTGGGCGGAATGGCCCTTGGGGGCGATTTTGAGGAGCAATGGGGCGAAAAAAACAAATGGGGTAATGGGAGGGAGTAAAACAACGCAAAGAGACGAAAATGCTCAACCACTAATCAATATTTGAGTTATCTTCAGTAGCTTAGAGCAATTCGTCCATTACATTTTTACTCTGGTGATCTATGCGCCCGGCTACAGTGTGGATTATATTCACAAGAATTCTGAAAGTACAGTGAGTAATATTAGCGTCATAATACAGTTGCTTAGTTCAGCTATTTAATTCTTTCTGTAAATTATTCAAATTTACTGCCTTTTGTTTGCTTTATCAGACTTGGGGGGCGAAAACGACATGTCGGGAGTGAAAAGGGAGGGAGTTGGAATAAAAAGTTTTGAGAAACACTGGTTTAGATTGTAGACCCTCATTCTTGGCTGCAAAATGATTCCTTATGATTCATAGTTAAAACTTAAAAGTAATATTTCAGGCCTAGTTGAAAACCCGAAGCAATATATTTCTGTTTTGATCGTTGTTTACAGAATCATCATAATTACTTTGAATCAAATGCACACAAAGCTTAGCACAGCAAGACATGAAACACAGTAACAGCAGTGGGCAGGTCATTTTTAAAATTAATTCACAGTTATGATTGGTTGTTAATCAAATGAAACACTACAAAAATTACAGCAATTCCTCAAGCAGTAAATCATATTCAGACATACTATCTGAGCTGTGCTTTCTAAATTTTTGGTATTAATCCGGTTAATATTAATAGTCACATTTGGCCTTTCAAAAATGGCAAATTTTTGCCATTAAAAAATATTGCCAAAAAAATTGGCAAATTTTTAGGAAAAGAGAGTTTTTTGGCAATATTTGCCAAATTTGGCACCATCTGGCAACCCTGGGTAGCGAGGTTAACTTCAAAAACAGTGACTACCTGCTGGCGTTGCTCGGTCACATCACGTGCCAAACGACGCGGTTTCGATGAGAAACGTGGCGATTGTCATGTTTTCTGTGGTCAACTTACTCGTTTGAAATCGTGCATGGCAGAACGGTAGCCGGTGGTCAGCTCCTCGGCTTGCCTGAGCGCGCCGTTGCATCTGCGCAGCGTCTCGTCAATCTCCACCAATCCGACCTCCTGTCCAAAGGAGATAAAAACGTTCTTGTGCTGTACTGAGGTCGGAACCAAACGATCTTCTGCTAGCGTTTCGGTTTTGTTCAGTTTTGTTTTGGGCGATTGGATTGAACTGCAGCGTCCAAGTGCGGCAATTTTCCTGATAAACTTCATCGCACAGCTCTCTGCTTCTGCCAAACTCTTTGCTGCATAGGAGCCTGGACAATGGCTCGTTATTCATTGGCAGATTTTCGATTGCTGTTTTTGGATGGTTTGACTTAGGCTGATGTAATTGGGCTTATTGCCTGGTTTTCTGAATGGATAGAACTTTCTTTTTATAGGTCAAAGGCCACGTCAAAAAAAATCTGTTTTCTCAATATTTACGTTTCCAAGATTTTTAACGTTTAGTTTCATTCCATCTATTTTTAGTCCGCCTTAACATTTAGTTGCAGCCAACCCATCGTTTCCAAGTATACTCCAGTTTTTTCTTCACAAAAAAGTAATTTTAACTTTTTCTATTCCAGCTGCTTGGCGAGGTCTTGTAAGATCAAAAGGCCAACGAGAATGTCGCTGAATTGCTATACAATAGTTTGTCCTTGTAATTTTGTGGTGACGGGTGTGTAGAAATCTAGAATGTCAAACTTCACAAATTATATTGTTTTGTCAGTGAAGAACTCATCGGTGGAAAAAAAACAGTTGCTAAAATTCGATCGCTACCAACGTAACCGGAACGAGCAGTCAATAAAGATTCAGTAAGAACAGGAAAACATTCCTTCAGCACGTATTTTATCCTCGTTGCGGTGGTCTGACTCGCGAAGTACACTGCCGCCATTCAATAAAGCATGTTGCTGTTATATAAAGGCCTATAGAAACGTTTAAATTTAAACCAATCCCCACCTGCAATGGTTCGAAGGCGACACCATCGGGAATACGCGGTTTTCGTCGCACCCGCTTCGCCACCGTCAACTGTGACCTCACAGAGGCGTCATCAGGTCGATGATCGGCGTTTCCTTCTTTCATCTTGGCCACGAGGTGGCGAACAAGGGATTGCAAAGCTTCGTGCACGCCGCCTTTCGAATCCTTCGCCGACACAGGGATCCTGCGCAAAAGCACGCCACTGCTAAACACGCAACAATCGAAAGCCGACCTAGACGGTAGCAGGGTTGTGCGTTGCAAGTTCTTGCTATCGCCACAGTTAATGCGCACAGCGTTTGACACAATGAATTCCAGACACGAACACTATCGGTGACGTGTTCGCGAAACCGAGTTAACGACGACATTGGCGCGCGATGAGAAAAGGCCGTCGCCGCGCAACGCACTCAACATTCTCCAACGATAGGTCGTTTCATGTCGGCCGTACGCTGCGGCTTCACCAGGAATCAATAAAAATAACGCTCTCGTGCTTGAGCCAGACGAAGTCATGCACTTAAAATGTTCCAGGGCCGGAGTGGTCAGACGAGTCGACGACATGAACGCCTTTTTATTGCCGTCAGTCACGCGAGTTACAACCTTAACAAATAATATCCTTTCGTACCTGGAATCGGAAAAAGAACATTATGTGCCCCAAAACAACAACAAAAAACGAGAAGCGCCGACCGCTCAACACAGCGGCCTGTGGCGATTTGCTTGCTCACCCGGCGATAAAGCCATTTTCTTCAGCGAACTTTTCCAAAGTGTCAACACAAGGTGGCAGCGTGGAGAACGTCGCCATGGTAACGACCGAGCCTTCGTTCGTTGCAGGAGCTTCGTCTTTCCTCGCTGCAGTTTTAACGTGTTCGGCGCGCGGCGACTGCAAATCGCAAGACAGAGGTGTCACGATTCGCGTTGCAACTCCTCTCTCGCTTTCAGATCAGCAGACGTGCGACAGGGACGCCGCAAGAAAACTCTAACCGATATACTAAGATTTCGTGGGTTGATGCTACGCTGCATGAACTGTGCGTGGATTTGGAATGTTATGCGGTAGTACACACTGGCGTCTGAACTATGCAGTGTGGCATTAACTGCGACAAAAATAAATTCCGAAAAAAGCTCAATTTGTCACGATTTACAGAACGATTCGCGCAATAACAGAAGAATCCAGCACTGGCTTGCTCTTCTCACCATTTACAGGTTTCCCACACATTTTCAAAAATCATTTTCCATACTTTTTCAATACCTTTTCAATGCTAAATTTAAAAATTCAATGCCATTACCTCTTTTCATTTTTCAAAATCCTTCATCACGAAACTCAATTTTACACATTGCATAACACTGCATAAGTACTTTGCCTTTAGTAAAGTTCGGCTCAGCAAGATTTCTTTTCAATTTAGAATTTCCATACGTTTTCAATACCTAATGTACACTTTGGCCAAATTCAACACTTTTCCAAGGCCAATTTTGAAATTCAACACTTTTACAATACCGCGTGGAAACCCTGCATTTAGAAGCGTATAGCCAATTAACTACTCCTTACTTTCCGAGGAGCAGGACTAAGAAGAAAGATTATTATTTCACAGTAAATCGTGTACGTGGAAGATGGGCTGTTCTGCAACTTGACTGCCATGAAACGTAGCTTTACATAACTAAACACGAATGACGTCAACTGATCAGACTGAGTATTTGCTTTTACAAAACATTGCGAAAGACACTCGACATTTTCTGAAACTCAGGGTCAGTAGATTAGACTTCTCGCATCTGAGCAAATATTTACAACCTTCGTGACGTCAGCAACACACGACATGCTGAGCAAAAATCAAAGCAAATCAGAACAAACAACAGCGGTGTTTCTGCCAAGTCGCCGTCAAACAAAGAACGCGTGTTTTTTTAATCGCCTATGGGTGCTTGGTTTGGTCTTGCTGTACGCACAGTTTTACATAATGTTCCAAGTAAATATGATCAATTACACTCGTTGGCAGTGACATCACACTGCCTTGGTCATGACCTTTTAAAAATAAACAAATGAAAATGTGCGGGCAAGCGCGTGATTTACCGGTAGGTGAAAGCAACGCAATTTTGCAGCAATAAATACAACACAAAGTTGTTTTGCAACCTCACGAATGCTTGGGTTTGAAAACAAACGTATACTGTACACCAGAGGTTCTCAATTGGTGGCTGCGAGACGAGACTTCTGGTGATGCCAACTCCTCTGCAGGATTATAGGTATTTTTGCTTTACCGGCGCTATTAACAGTTTATCTACAAAGTGCGTACGCAACAGGAAAAAAAGAACAAGGTACAAGAATGATGTGGACAAGCTGAAAAAACTTCCGTTTCTAATGGCAGGCAAAAATGACCACTTTGTTAGCTTCTAACTTTAGTTTTACCGAAAACTGGGTAGGGCCGCGTGTTTGAGACCCCTGTCCTACATCGTCGCATGCAGGCGATGGAAGCGCAGTTTATAAGTCATTAGTGCGCAAACATGTTGACTGCATATAAAGGTGCGTTATTTGTTTGGACCGCCCCATCCAGGACGATTTCAAAGACCCCGAAGCGATCGATCTGGGCTTCTCCAAGACAATTAGGAAAAACGCCAGCGATAACAAACAGGGATTAAAAAGCCCACAAGACGCTTCGAGAACAAAGCATGGGGCAAAACTAACAGAGAGCTGAACAAACAAATGCCAACCTTCCATAAAGGTCATCACATCAAATTGCTTCTTGTTCCAGAGCGTGAAAACAGAATTTAAAACCAGGAAAAGGTTAAATCAAGAATACCTTTGCATCACGCGGCCACACGTATTTCCAAACGAAAAAAATATTTAAGGCAAGACTTCGCTTCGCTACTTTCACCTTTAACATTCATTCACATTTCACAACAACACAATCCACGCGTCCACAGTCAGAAAGTAAAAAGAAACTTTCTAAAATGTCATCCATTCGGGGTTTAAAAGCTGTCAAAAAATTGCTTTGTACGCTTGTTGCAGTAAGAACGAAGAAGATACGTTAAGTAGAAAACTGCCTATTGAAGCTTAACTCGGTGTGTCAGTTTAATGTTATGTTGACCAAAGTAAAACATTTACAGCTTGCGAATCAGTAAGGTTGGTACATTTCAAAATGCGCAGAGTGAAAGATCAATTCAGGGCAACTCCATGTTGCGAATGGGAGTACGTTGTGACGCAGTAATCTTGGTTGACATGGGCGATGGTACAGTTTACTTAATACTAAATTTTCGTTTCAAACTTGCACAATTATTTTTGTCACAAAACGTTACACAAAAAAATTTGATGCAGCTTATAGCGCACTGAAATCGGTTTGCGTTAGTTTCAAAAACGGAAATAAGTAAAATGAAGATGCTGCAAGTGCGGAATAGGCTGCATAACCACTGGTGGCCTAACGGTGAGGCGACAGCTGCTGTCAGTTTATGTGCAATTTCTTTCTACATTTATTGAACCCAAAGTCGCAGGAAAGAGCAATGCAATGGGTGAAATAGCCCCCCTCAAACTCTTAACGTATATGTCAAGTTTCAAAAAATTGGGTATTGTAGTTGTGGATGAGGGAGGTGATTTCACCCCGAAGTTTACATATTAGGAAAAAATTTAGGTTTGTTAAATGAAATGACTTTGGATTAAAATGGCCATTGTCACTCTACCACAAAGCTTAGCTCATTGTAAGCTGTAAGTATGCATTAGTGGACCACATCAGTGGTCCAGTGTGGAAAGTGTTTTATTTTACAGTAGAGCAAAAGTTACAGTTAAATACAAATAACCCAATTTCTTCTGAAACATTTTCCCATTAGGCCTACTTCAGATACGATTATCAATATTTTTATAGTATCAACTTTCAATGTCAATATTCTGGTACTTCTGGGAACAGAAATTCATTATTGTAACAACTGCAACTATTTCAGACTGTCACTTAAATATTTTTGACACTTTTGCCCTATGCTGTCAATCATACGTGTCTCAAATACTTTTTATATTGACTTTCAGATATACCTAAGGCACAACTGTGATGAGCATTATTTCATTAACGGATATTTTAATCGGTTCATGCTAGCAAAAAAATAGTTAACGGATTTGTTTTAGCAGCAAGATGCATAACGTACGTAGTGGAAATGCAGCAGTATGTATCAAAATGTTTCAGGTTGCTTTACAAACTGCGGGACGTCACGTTGGTGTTCGTTGAGTTTTAAAAGCATTGTTTACAAATTCCTTTTTGAAAGATTCAAATTTGTGATAATATCAGTTTTCCATAACTTACACAAGTTTCATTTACATTTTGGAAAACCAGCCCTAGCACTACAAGGATCGAATTAAAGATTTGCATTCTAGCGTTCATCAGATTCGAAATACCGTTCAATCCACTTACACCGCATCAATTGAACTGGTTTTAGCAACCCCAGTCAATCAAAACAGTGACAGTTCAACCACAACGTTATCATTTTTCAGCCTGCTGGAGTTCGAACGTCATGGCACTTGGGACAGAAAATATCTCCAACTTTCCGAATGTGGATTTAAATATTATTGGTCGACTGTTGTGTGATCTGCGACGTTGTTGCAGCAACAGGGTAAAACACTCACAATTCAGCTTAATTTTCCATTGTTTTGCACACAAGTGTTGCTACAGCACGCGGTAGGCAACGATTGAGGCTCATGTTACTGCAAGGTACTGAAGAACGAAAACATCGTGCTGTCGCATTGCTGCAATTCAAACAGCCTCACGCAACCTCAAATAAAAACAAACCGCAGTCATGCCAGGCGGACGACGGTCCAATCAAATTTCGGAGAACCGTAACAACGACAAGCCTTTACATGTTCAATCTAAATCGCACCCACCTCCCTACTTCCAGTTAGAAGAGGTGCTTCAGCAGTGAAAGCCACAGAAAAAAAACAACGGGTTCTGTTGACCTTTAACGTGTCCGAGTGCAATTGGAAAGCCATCAGCGCATTTGTGCCAACAACAGCCGAGATGGCAGTTGACAATGCGTTGTGTGCACTTAAGATGTCGTCGCGAGCTTCGACGAGGCCACCGCGTTAACGACCTGCCGCTTGAACCAAGGCCGGTAAGTGCCCGAGCGCCTGCTGCGGTAGGCCCAGCTAGTTAACCAGTGGATTAGTGTCAAGCTGCCTCATTCAAAAAGGCAAAGGGTAAACACACCTTTCAAATTCTTCAAGATGGCATGACAAGCAAAGCAACAAAGAAGAAATATGTCAGTCCCATCGACATGCGAAAAACCGTGAAAGTCCAAGACGGGCAGCTGCTTTCGGGGGCTAAGTGCATTTTTAAGTTTAAAACAAAATTTCACATCTCCCGATTGTGAGAGGATGGTCCGCCACAACTTATTAAAGATACAGACACAAATGACTTGTCGTTGCTTACTCCATCGTTTTATAATTCCATAGAAAATTCTCCAAACGGACGGATTTAAGCTCATCTGTAACTGAAACAGCTAGACGATCTTTTTTATCGGAACCAATTCTCTTTATGTGGAGCAATTGCTACATCACATTCGCAACCTAATCCGACCCTCAGGAAACCAAGTTTAATTATTCGCAAGTCTAAAGATTTTACTCAAGTTCTTTCCTGAACTTTCATAGTTACAATCCAACAGCGTACTGTTCGTCAGTATACCATGAAGCGCTCATGTCATGAGCTCACAGGTCTCGTGTCACAGGCGCACAGTTGAAGGACAAAATCTGACGCATTTCGGGCGCAATTCAGGTTATTACCATGACTGAGCTCACAAGATGCGTCCCTGAATGAATCAAGACTTACATGTACAGCGCATGGAACAGACAGCTTTGAGTTAAGCTTGCCATTGTGATTTGAAGTCAACGAAAAAAACTATTCTCTGGTACAAAGACGCGCGCCCATTGTCGCTAATTGCATCTCACCCCAAAGCTAGACAAAAAGTCGCCTTTCATTTGAGCCTGTAGCAGCTGCGCAGCAGCCACACCGCCTTGCTCAGCAGTACATGGAATGAGACTTATGACAGCTTCCCGACAGTTTCCATGAGACTTGTATCACATAAAAAGTACGTTTGACTAAAAAAATAAGAACAAATTAACGAAAAACAAAGTAGGAAACAACCGACGATTCATTTTGAGACAGCTGCGGTTTCAAACGGAAGACTTTGAATGGAACCAACGAAGCAGCGACTCAACTATTGGCGATAATTGAAAAGCAGTATCATTTTGAGGCGCAAAAGCTCGACGCTAACACTGGCTCTTCAACGACTTCGTTTCAAATACGTTCCAACCTGATCAAGAACGTCGTTCCGATAATTCTCGTGCGCTATCTGCGCTGCGAGGTCTTTTGGAAACAGCTTCTTCAACTTGACTTGCTTCGCTCTACCGCTGTGATCTGTGTGACGTCGGAAAACAAATTTCAAATTAAAACCTGCGTCGCGTCAAAATACGAAAGTCGGCCAGCGTTGGTCGTGAACGTTTGGCAACGAATTTAACCTGAAATAATTATTTGTTGGAATGTTTGTGCCTTGAGCAATTAAAAAGATTGCACTCAGCTTGGTTTTACAAGTAGCTTTTATTTAACAAGCATTGATCTTGCTACAATTGAAAACAAAAAATGACATGCAACAAAAAAAGACATACATTGCCTCACATCCGGCTTTTCTCGGTGCACTGACAGTGATGTCAAAACAGCTCTATGCAATGCAAAAAATCAGGACACTGACGTTAATGGAAATGTCAACAGCTGACACCAATACAAAAAAGCGTGTATTTATATGCAGGGCTCCTGCGCAATTTTGAACATAAATTTCTAGACCTTTTCCAGACTTAAACTTTTCCGAACTTTATACCCAGGTCAAATACAAGAATTACAATAGTTAGCACGATGAAAGCAAAATGTCAGTCTTCAATAAAATATTACCAGAATGCATGTCAAAAGATCAAGTTTGGAAAATTATTTTCTCTTTCCATACTAACAGACCAAACAAATTTTTTCCAGACTTTTCCAGGCTGGAAAATGACCAAACTTTTTTCCATATTTTTCCAGACGCCGCAGGAACCCTGAAAATGGTTCTTATAGATTAGCACGGTGTATCGTCGTTGCCCCTGACAGGCAGCCATGATTTTTACTTATTGCCGTCAGTGGGGTCGACTGCAGCAACACAGTATGGCGGGCGTGTCCCTTGTTTAGTGTTAATACGGTAAACGAGAGATTGGCCGAGCAATTTATTCCAGTAGCAATTTATTTTAGTAGTAGGCCTGGGGCTCAACCCTCGCGACTCATGCCAACAAAAACATAGGAAGGAAAGTGTTATTTTATTTCAGATCTGTGTAACGATCTGGTAAGTTTTTGTTCAGGTCTGCTGTTCTGGAGAAACTGGTTAAAACACCACTGCCTGTTGCCGTGACATTAAATGCCGCCATCATATTGCTACAAAAAAACGCACTACCTGTTGCGTTGTCCTCGTCAGCAGATTTATTCACGACGGCAGTGACCTCATCAAGGTCGTCGTGAGCTTCTTTGATTTCCACTCCGCTATCTGAGGACTTCTTTTGGGTATTATCAAAATCGGAAGCATGCGTCTGATCCGACGATACCTCCATATTGTCTCTGACGACATCGGCGGCAGCAGTGTCGCCGGAACTGACGTCAGTTTTCGCGACGTCAGCAGTTGTGGTGGAAGGTGGAGCGTTGTTTTCCGCGATTTCCGGGTTCGCGTCGCCGTTAATCGTCACGTCGCTCTCTTGCCTTCTTTCGGCGTCGGTCGGGTGGAACTCAACGCTGTTGCTGGGCGTGTCTTCCTTGTCGGCCACGATGCCTTGATCTTCGTCGGCCGCGCTTCGTTCGACTCGCGCGGTCTTCGCCGGCTCGGCGTCCTCTTCGCCGTTCGCGTCGACGACAATGCCTTGGTCGGCGTCATTGTCGTTCGACTTGTCCAGCTTCGATGGCGGCGACGTCGCTTCATCGCTTTGCCTGATCGACACGATAACAGCGAACTGGATGCTTAGCGCGCACGGGCCAACAGCAGCCTTCAAACGTCTAGCTGCTGGTGTGTCAGCAAATGTTTGCCTGTCACGGGCTGCTTTGAGGTTAAAAATTGTACTTTGCGTCACTGCTACACGAAGACCTGCTTTATGGTTTCGGTGGCTTCCCTGGACAGTTTTAAAATTTGACCTTTAGATGTGGGTTGTCGACTCAAAGACTGTTGACGCTAATTGCAAATTGCTTACGTAGGAATGGTCAGAATGTGAGTGGCATGGTGTGCAAGTGAAAAGCGTCAAATGTCCGTAAAATCAACTCAACTCAGAGCTGAGTTGATCAGAGTTTTTTTCTCTCATTGTGCAAAAGCCAAAATATTTAAATTATTTTAACTGGATCACCATGCAATTCACACAACGCTTAAAATGAAACAGAGCATTTCCACTGCTGGAGATTGACTGACAATGACTGATACACCCTCTTAAATTACACCTCAAATTACCACGCTTCTAATCTTATATGCAAATCCAACTTTCACAAGAACTTAACAACATGTGAAAAAAAGGACAGCGGATTTACTCGCAGATTCTTTGCCTATTTTTACCTCAACAGCGACGGTTGATTGTCGGACGCGTCACCCAGCACAGTATGCTCTACTAGCGGCAACCCAGTGTTGCCATTCAAAGCACCTCCCTTTGCCTCGAGATCGAATGTCACCTTCGAAGACAAGCCATCGTACATCGGGTAGTGCTCGCGCAGGAAATGTTCTTTAGCCTGTGATTACATTTTCAGCGAAATTGTCAAGGCCGGGGTGACAAAGAAGTTATAATCGATCATTACAAGAATCAATGACACCGAACCATTCAAAAAGTCTCTGTACCGAAGCAACGCGTTTACGCAAGCAATTTTCTACATGAAAATCTGTGGAGCCAATTTTGTCTTGATTTTAAGGCACAATCCATGCCTTGAGTGAAATTCCTGCTGTGGCGTTGCGAGTAGAAGTTCAATCCAATTCAATCGACGTTGAACTTTTATTGTAAACACGCAAAAATGTGTGGTGAATCCTGTCATGGAGTCGAAACTTAATTTTTCGTGGAGTCAAAAGCTTAATTTTAATGCCTTTCATTGAAAAAGATCGAAAACTTTCTGAAAATGTTTTACACCATACGCCATTTCACGAAACGACTACCAGTTAACTTGACAGTCCCGAAGGTCTTATTCTGCAGTCTCAACCCAAAGCAAGTTTCCAGCACCGATCAAAATATATTGCGTGCGACTGGCGACTGGCAAAAAATCGCATCTTGTCCGTGAGAGTTTCCGCATGAACAAGCGGAACAGTTCAAGCAATGTCTAAGTGGAGGCTACAAATGAAATCTAACAAGAAGCCACATTAAACAACAGCGATTTACTTGGACGGGCTGAACTGAAACAATACGCAATATTGCAGTTTATAGTACAGCCATGCGATAAAAACACTTCAGCTTTTATAATGTCCTTCTTGAAAAACCACTACTCCACAGCAATAATTTACCAACAGACCAGTAATGGCATGTGTTCTCGCAAGCTGACACTTTCGTAACTGAACGCTCAACAATAAACCTTCGAAGCAAACTCGCTAGCAGTCCAATAATTTTATAATGAAGTTTCAACGACTTACAATGTCATATTTATTTCCCAGCAGAACGAACGGAACAGTCCCGGGTTTTGGTTTAAACTGTTCAGATCTGAAAAAATAAATATTTTTGTTCCAATAAAGTGAGTTTTTTGTTTGAAATGATGCAAAATAAAGCTTAAGAGCTAATAAGACCTTCGGTGGATGCGATAGTCCGTCAATATCAAGATAGGTCGTAGTTCAGGATACAAAACTAGTATACAGTATTAATAGGCAGTTAATTCACCACTAATTTACTTGATCAATTGTTCTTGTGACGCTGCAGCCATTTCAGCGTTGTTTGCGAAATCTTTCACTTTTTGGCAGGTTGCAGATCTTGAACCATCGTCAACTATGACCGCTTTAATAAAAGTTTTCAAATTGGGCCGAAGGATTCAGAGTTCAGTCTTGGAATAGTTATAATAAATTTATGCAGGTTCTTGTAAAAGTAGGGACTGACCAGAAAAAAAACTTTCCCCCAAATTAGCCGCTGGTCTGAAGCAGATCACCAGACGTTAGCACGTTAAATCTAAATATGCTACTTGGTTTATTGCAGCCATATTGTTAGCCTTATCTCAGGGGTTCTCTCACCGGGGTGCGTGATCCTATCATAGGAGGTTAGCGACGTGTTTCGGAAAAGTCAAAGCTACACTACGTTTGTTGAAACAAACATCTACGCCTTACAAAGCCTCATCGAGTATTGGTCTTTCGCATGGAACAGTACTTATTTCTCCCTGGGGTGTGAATTATGTATGTGACGTCACAATGCCTTTGACGTCATACTGCAATTGGCTGATTAAGACTTTTGGCACAAACAATGACTTCCTCTTTCTAACGTGATGACTTGATAACAGCGATTTACGAGCTTGCATTATGAAATATAGTGTAAACTCTATGTGCGCGTTACGCTGGTTAAGCTCTCTCAACATGTTCTACTTTACTTTAATTGGCCTCTCTCAGTGTGGGATATTGTGAGTTTGCCCCTTCAGCCCTGGAGAAACTTTCATCTGGAGACCTCGTGTAAGTCTTGTCCATGCAAGTAACCAATTACACGTGTGGTTAATGAATTTACTATAGTTGTGATATTACATATCATAAACGCGATTGCTTGATCCACCATAAACGAAAATCCAACCCTTTTCCTCAAGGTCAGATGTAGCAAGCGTTTTAAAAATCAAATGCGTTTGTTCAGTTGGTATCATTAGAATAATACGTTAGGGTACGTTAGGGTATCTTTCACAAAGCACTATGACACATAGGCTACGTTGCAGAGCATTTGTGATCAGCTCCTGTTTCGGGAAGTTGAGGATCCGTGGAGACATTTGACATCCACTGGGGCTTCGTGGGTGGATAAAGTTTGGGAATCACACTGCTCTATCTTGTTTCAGCATGCCGTTACGCACGTAGCATTTAGATTCAGCAGTGGTTTCATGTCAATGATGTCAAAGTGAATATTAGCAAGCGGGTAAATTGCGTGGTCGTAAGGTGTCATCACAAGCGCACGACCCGGGAGGGTGGCCGCCCCTCTCCTATAACTGACAAATTTGTAAAAATCAGGCGAACTAGGGCGATGTTCTGAACTTTCAGGGCAAGGAAGTTTCTTTCGGGCAAGATAAGAAAATCAGGGCAGTCTGTGGAATTGAACGTGGTAAATTTGGATTCAACGGGATTGGAACATTAAGCACTGCGGGGAACTGACCGTTCTTTAATTCCAAACGGAAAATCCGATACATTTCAGACGATTTTCAATCAGTTTGCATGACAAACCAAGGTTACAGCCAGAGTCAAAACTCAGGGCAGTTACAAATTTTTTCCGGGCAAACGCTTCCCGCCCCTGAAAAGACTTTCCCGCAAATCTATGGATGTGATATGTATATTTCCACACCACCGTATGCCATGGGGAACCGCATTTTTACTCAAAACGTTGATACGCTCTTCAAAACTATGACGAGTGGTGATGACAGGGAAACATCGCCACGGACAAGGACTCGCGTTTTCACAAATGTTCATTGGTAAAATGTTGAATAAAAAGTCATTATTCAAACGCCCTAAAATAAAGTACTTTTCTGCAAAAGTTTATGGTTCACTATCAGATGTATTCGCTAATCTTTTTTCTGTTTTTTTTTTATTTTTGCTTCACTAATCGGAATGATAGAGGACTACCTGATTTTTACACAAAACAGCATGCAATGAACAAGTTAAATACGACGTTGCGTCTTCTGGTGTTGAAGCCTTAAAAATATCGCTACAAAATCTCCACATCCATAAGCTGCACACCTCTAAGTTAAAACGGAAGCGTAAATAAGACGTTCTAAAGCTTAAGCAAGATTCCAGTCTAAGCTAATTACGTCAGTAAGTCAAATCACACATATGCGCGTAAACAGCGGTCTACGAGTAAAAGAATGATCTTCGCCATGGAGAGTAAGCAAACACTTGACGCATTTCTAAGCGAACACAGCCGAGGAATGCTGCTTTGCAAACCCTTTTGGTAAACTGTAGACCTTAGCTTTCACGTTGTGGCGGCGTGCTCAGTTTACTTGAGCCAATAACTTAACTTGGAAAAAGGAGCCTAAAAGTTCTTGGAAGAGTTAGGTCTAGACCAGCCATGTCCAACCCAAATGGCTTACTGAGCCAAAAAGTATGTCAATATTTTGACCATGGCCGCACATTGAATGACATATTATAGAGGGCTGCACATTGAATTGGTTACTCTGATCTTAGCAAACTAAATTCACCTTAAACTAATGTGCTGAAATCGTTCGTATCCTAATTGCAATGGTAACAGACGTGATAAAGTGGCACTGAGTACCACCTGCATCAAAAATGTAAAATTAAAGATTATCAAAACAAAGACAGGTTGTCAGTGTTCATGATACTTTTACTACAGCGAAAACCTCAACTGGGGTGCACAAAACCCTCGACTGGGCCGCATGCCCGCAGGCCGCGGGTTGGACATAGCTGGTCTAGATGTAACTAACCAAAAAACATTAATGACATAATTACAGATTAATAAGTCATCCTGATTCAGAAGACCAAAGTTAGAAAGCACATTTCACAATTCAAATGTTTTGCTTTGTTATTCAATTTATTGGTTGACTTTAAGAACAACAAGCAGTGTGTCGATCTGTCAACTATCAAAGAATGCAACATTGTTACATGATTACGCACAGAAATAAAAAAGAAGTCACAAAAACTCTTTTCAGGCAAACCTTGTCGATAAAAAATTCAAATCATTGTTTTAACAAGCTCTTCCCATTTTTAGTTTAAACAGACACTCTGAAAAAATAAACTTAACAAACTTCACATTTAAGTTTTGTTACAGTTGCACTGTACTTGCAGACTATTTGCCTTAAAAATAATAATTGTAAGTGAAGTTGTGTTAAGTGTGTATTAACTTAAAAATGTCTAAGTATATTTCACAAATGCAAATTTGCATGGCATTAAAACCTGGTCCATATATTTTATGTAATTTCAGACATTATCAAACTTTTAGATTAATGGCACAAGCAGTAAAACAGCAGCCTTTCAATTCAGAAAGTCCAGGGCTGGTTACATCCAATGACCTTTTATTTAAATTTTCACCATTACCAAACAAGCGTAACTGTTGTTGTGATAAAAGCAACAAAAAAAAAGAAATATCTGAGACAGCATGCCTTGTTTCTTATAATCTAAACGCACCTATCCTGGCATAAAAGAATGTGGTTTTTAATCAAATGCCTCAGAATATCCACCTTGGCACTTCTGTTGTAGAATTCAGTGCAGCTGGAAATGTGTTGCAGTGTTTGGTGTGACGAATGCTTGTAGCTGCGTCTTGTTTCCAGCTCAAAGCAGCATCTAGTGCATCTGGATCCGATATATCTACAACCACTGAAAAGTACAAAGCGAGGCTCTCACAGAAATGTATAATTAAAACATGCAAACCTATTAACTTAACATCTTTGTCTCATTCCAGTGGACTGCACAAGGCGTGAATATTACCATTTGTGCTCTTGAACGATCTGAATCTTTGCAGTAACTCAAGGAAAACTGAAGGAAAGAACATGCATGTAATAGCCAAATAGTTTGATTTATTTTTTATTCAACTCACACAAAACTTCAGTGCAGGGTTTTCTTTAATTTTTGAGACACCCCTCTCCCCCCTTGACAATGCTAACAAAACCCGCACCCAAATTGATTGCAAACCAATAAGTATCAAACAGAACAATTTATTTGCAATGAACTTTCATCAGTGAGGATGTAGCTGTTTTTTTAGAAACCTAAAGTTCAATTCAAAGCTTTATAGCAGGTAATGAACATCTCAGATCAGCTTCACAGTCGTTTATTCCTAGGTTTTGTCTTGATATTCACAAGTGAAGAAAAAACACTTTCAAACAGGCAAGTGGATGAAAACAGAAGAAGTGTACGTATAGCAACACTAACCACCCACACTCATACATGTGCACAGATTTCACCCAGAAATAAGTTGGCGGTATTGCTTCAAAGTGATATTTTGCAGTGGAATACTGGAGCTACCCTTAATCTCCAAGACTTCATTCTCCAAATCATCCAGAAGAATGTCCTTGTTAACGCGAAAGAAAATTCCTTGTCTTCTTCCTTTCTGGAGGTTCAGTTCCACCCAAGTATGGGAAATAATGTTCAAATTCATGTTTCAAAAGTTAGGGTTGAGACTCCACTTCAGTCTTAACCTCGCTTTCTGTTAAATGTTGTTTTTGAGTTGGTGATAGTTCAGTGGTAGAGTATCTGCCTCTGAACTAAAAGGTTGGGTGTTTGATCTATGGCTACTGAGTGAATTGCTGTAGCCTTGGTTGGGCAAGAGCTTTCACTTCAACCACACTGGCAAGAAGCAAATTTCAGACTTAAACCTGCCACCAATTACCGTCACCCCAAACCTACAAAAAATTTTTTTTCTTCAAGGCAGTATGAAGCTATGTTTCCTTTTTGAACTCAGCAATGCCACAGACCCATCTTTGTAATGAAAGTATGGAAGGCATCATATTCATTGATACAGTTATTATTCTTTTCCCGCAGGAGAAGGACTCCAAAAATATCCATGAGGTATGCCAACGTCAGATGAAACCCCTATGTGAATGTTTCTGCTTCCCGCTTCACTTCATCTCTCATTTCACACATGCAGGTAGGCTAACATATTACCTTGTGATAACCACTGAACAGATGCATGAAATAGTAGCCTCATGATTGGAATCCCATGTTCTTGCACAGCTTGACAAAAAATATCACAATGACAGCACTTGTTTTGACAAACTTGACAGCTTGTATGATTACTGCAAGCTTGTCTTTCATCACAACAGAAAAGACTCCTGGAGGCCAGGACCTCTCAAAAATCTACTTCAAGATCCAAGTATAGCTGGGGCATGATCATCAGTGCAGACACCTACATGTTTATCCCATTTCATACCATATTGTAGTCAAAAAACATGGCAATTTACGTTCGCAAATAGACCAAGGCATCATGATGTACAACTGGTACTAAAAGCACTTTGCCTACCATGCACTGTCACTGAATAGCCTGTAGTATAGTATGGTAGACCTTGTAGTGCATTCTCACTGGTCTGAACTCTGATTCTGACTTAAGTGCAGCAGCCTAATTGCAGAATCTTATAATGTAATGATTGACATATTTCAGTAACAAAATTTTGAAACTTGTTAGTGCTTCTGTACTATTTTCTATAGTTTTAGTAGAACATCAAGATGTGTGAGCCTAATGGGTGAATATTTCAAAAACAAATGCAGATGACTCCAAACAATTGCATATCAGTTAAACACACAAATCACTTTATCGAATAGGATTCTGGAAGCCCAAACCAAAACCATCAAGACAATAGTTCAGTTAATCGCATGACATTAAATCACATAAACCACATATTCGCATAGAAACATTGTTTTGATTTGTAGATTTGTACCACTTAATTGCATATTTCACTTCAAAACGACATAAGTGCACTGCACAGATGGTGTTGAAAGCTGCAGTGCTGACTGACAACTCTCCATGTTGGGACAGCTAGAAAACAAAGTTACTACCTTGGACCAAGATGCTATAATTAACACCACTGGTTCAACCACCAGTGGTTGATTGCAGATTAAACCAATTAAACAGCAGCTTTGTCAATTAATCGGCCTTGCAAAACAAAAGAGTTACAGTGTCACTACACAATTTTTTGTACAACGACATGTACCTTCAGATCAGGACTGCACAACTCAGAAAGTTTGAGGACCAAATTATCAACATAAATTTGCTGCTGGCCACAAAAGTCTATTTCATTTCAGGGTAGAAAAGCAAGAAAAGCTTTTCACAAGATGTTGTGCAGGCCAGCATTAGATCATGAAACTGAAGTTCGATTGGCTATATTGCAATAAGTTGCTTACTACTACTTGATAGGTAACTAATGCTTTCAATATCGCAGATCTGATGGCAACATGGACTCAACTTACCAACAACAGCATCAGCATTCAGATAGTATGTCTTTCTTACATCAACATCTTCATGATCTGGGACATCCCAAAGTATCACAGTAGCAATACCCTGATCAGGAATATTCACTTTCTTGACTACACTGCAATGACACAATTGTAGGACATTTCACAGAGTCTGCTTGCTCTGCTACTTACATAAAAAAAACTAAGAAAATATTTCACACTCCAACAAATTACTGCCTACTTACATCTAGGTTTAAGTTTCATTTTCTTAATGTATGTGTAATGTACCTAATTTGAATATCAATAGTAGCTTATTTCATGATGCCAATAAGTTGAAAAACTTGCTATTATTAGGTGAAACTAAAGAAGACCACTGTAATCACAATTGATAAACATACTTCTGCATTTTTGAAAGATGAAAGGGACTTATTTCTTTTCAATGATTCCACTAATTACAAGACCACTATAAAATTTTTGTAAATAACTCCTATATCATGTTTCATTTTATTTCTTTTCAACAACCATCAGCAGCAAGATCTCATTAAATTTTATTAAAATCCCTATTAGTTTCTTCTGGTGATCAAAGTTCAGTTTATACCAAAAAATGTATCACTTTATTTGTACAAGCTTCAATATGAACAAGATTGAAAAACAATAAATTACCAGATTATAGAATGTGATTTGCAACAGTGTGGAAAAAAGATTATTCTCATTATTACTTTCACTAGTATTCATTCTTACCTAACAATGCTGACAGTCTTCGTTGGCTCATATACATCCAAGAAGTGATTTTTTTCATATCTTGCAACAATGCTTGTCTTACCAGATGCTGACTCTCCAATTAGCACTATCTTGATTGATGGAAGTGTTGGTGCTTCAGCAGTTTGCACTTGAAATTACATCACAAGTAACACAATTTACTGTATCACACATTTAATAGCATGTCCACAGTACAATCAAACTTCTGCTCTCCAAAACACATAAATAGCAAACCTGAGCACAATCAGTGCCAGAAAAGGTCACAGTACCTCTAACACCAAACTTGGTGTATGAAAATTTATTTCTAGAGATCGTTTGCATTATTCATACATAATCTTAGATCAACAATAAAATCTTCTGCTTTAAGGTCTTCCATGGAGGTTTGAGTTTAAATTAAGGATAGATTACAAAGCAACATATATATACTGGAAATGTTCATAACATAGATATGCACAGTACTGTATGCTGAAAATCATAGTGTCTCAAATTGCAACATTATCGATTAAAAATATATCTTGTGTATGTAAAAGCCAAATCCTATGGTTGAGTTCAGTAATAGACCTGTATAAAAATTAGTTAAGTGAAGATCAATATTGTTGTTAAGTATTTATTTTATTTAAATATTAAATATTTTTAATATTTAGCATAATTATGCCTGTACCAAATGTGCATTGACAATAAAAAATATTGTACAACAATTATATTAATCATTCTATCTTTAACTAAATCTAAATAAAACACTTGTTTTTAGTTACAGCATAGCAACACAAGAGTTTCTGATCCTTTCAACTATCACTTTGCATTCTTTAATTGATTTGCAATTTTTTGTAACAAAGGTGAAAGTGCTAAAATCTTTAACCTTTTAACGGCCACAATTGGCCGACCCTTTTTGGCCATAAATTGCCAGCTGCTAGAGCTAGAGAGCTATTCAAATCCTCTACGGATTCAGCAATTGTTCTAGTTGACATTGAAAAAAAACGTTTTATGTTTTCAGTTTTGCATTTTGAGGAGGTGACGTCACAATGCAGGCATGTTTTCGAATTCTTGGCCACCTGTACCTGGCCCCAATCCATTGACCCATTCTTTTGACTCAAAGTTTTCTTGAAAACTAGGCCAAAATCTGTGTCTATAGAGCCCTTGATTGACTTGCTAGCATTTCTGTGGCCAAAATCATGGGTCAAAAACCCAGTTTTTGGCCAACTTCCAAACTTTTCATAAAAGGCATAAAAAGTTTGGCCAGCCATAAGTCAGCAGCAGATTGAGCTAGAGAGCTGATCAAACCCTGTAATGACTCGTGGCGTCATGTAATTTAGAATAAAAAAATTTTCTTTTCAATTTTGATGGAGGTTTCAGGCCAATTAGATCATGATGAGGGTAAGATTTTTGGTTAATTATATGGCGTCATCATCCGATCCCACGCGCCAATACTTTGGCTTGTGGTATTTTTGGATTCTAGGCTAAAATACGCGTCTTTAGAGCCCTTGATCAAGTTTCTAGCGTTTCTGGTTCAAAAGTCATGCGAGAAGTATTCCAAATATGTCAGGAATCTCCCAGGGGATTTGTGGGGATTTCCCTAATTAATATTCTATCATTTTTGCCATAATTTATCAACTAGACCCGCTAGAATGTCCATCAAACCCTCTAAAAGCTCGTACTATAGCCTAGAATGCCTATAAATTTCGCGCGGTTTTGCGCCAGTCATTTGGCTCGATTTTTTAACTCCCATGGGACGTTGACGTCATGGATTGTTTTGACAGACCTGTCAAAACATCCTGTGGTTTTGTAAACATGGCCAGAAAGGCCGAAATCGCATGGTGAAAATTGTTTTTTTCAGTCTA
>JGI24159J19872_10001639_pt1 | contig 25145 bp, 12 predicted proteins | sample Ectturendosymbi4_FD_19872 | JGI IMG/M metagenome (IMG submission 19872)
TGGCTATGGGTGTGCTTTTACACTGAACTCAAGCAAACAGTTTTGAACTCGTGGTACGTCAAAGCCATGGGCGTCCGCAGGGGCGTCAAAACAGGGGGAATCCTGGAGGGGCGATTGAGGCGATCGCTCCCCCTAAAACCTAATAATTAACCTTATTTGCCATGATTTATGTACAATTCGTAAAAAACAGTCGCAATACAAGGCCATTTTGTCATTCAATGTTTTGTCACGGAAGTGTTGTGAAGTAGGGGAGAGTGGAGTAGTGCGGGACAGTGGGTAAAAAAGGACAATCAATTTGTGTCTGATCCTTAGGCATTAGCGCCACCTGATGTTACATGTGCGAAAGGCTGCCATGTTTTCTTCTTCCACATTAAGTCCCGCTTGAATAGACTTTCATCTCAGAAGAGATGTTTGATTGTTTAAAATTAATGTATGCCTTATAAGGGTGAGATATTTGTTTATGGATTTTGTCTGAAGTATACAAAGATTTTGGGGAAGTCCAATATATGATGCTGACGTGCAAGAAGTGCTGTAGAAATTTGCCCAATACAATTATTGGCTATCTCGCATCTAGGCCTCTACCAAGTTTTGAAAATGAGCACCCTCTTGAGGTAAAATGGGACAGCAATGCTGGGGCATGACGGGACGTGCCCCCTATTAACTCAAGGTTAGACTCAATGACAGTTTTGAGAAAGAAAGTGGTATTTGTCCTTTTTAAACACCGGATAACTAAACAAGGTGCAGTTTTGTCTGATAAAGGTCAGGTTTCGGAAAATTTGGGAGTGTGGTGGTTGCCTTTCGCCCCCTCCTGGCTACGTGCCTGGTGAAGTTTTTGAAAGTAGTTATGTTTTTGCACAATCTAAAAATTTAATTGGTTTTGTTTGTTTGTTTTTACAGTAATTTTCACCTTTAATTATAGGCCTACACAATATGCCTACTGTAGAAAATATATACGAAAGACCAATCGAGGGGCATGTGAAGTTGCAGACATGCAAAAAGCAATTACTGATGTTAAAGCAAAACGATTTGGTTTAATAGTCTCTTTTCACGATGCCAACCAAGCAAAGAAATATCAAAGCTTGTATAAATAGGTTGTCACCTATTCCAACGGCACAAGTGACAACCAGGAAAAGAAAAGCACAAGTGAATTCAGTGCAAACTGTGTAAAAATGATGCCATGAAAATGCAGTGCCTACAGTGGATAAGGCACATTTTCAGACGATATTTACATCTAAGTTGGTTGTAATGAACTGTGCTATATTCGCTATTTTCGTGGTGTTAAATGAGCGTACGTAACTTTATTAAAAGTTGGTAAAAAAACAATTTATCAGGACTTTTTTGCCTGTCAAACAAAAAGGAACACTGTGTCCCCTTTGGTACGAGCATCAGGGTAAAACGGGACATTGTAAGAAAAACTTTATCAATGTCCTGTGTTTTGATTTCTTAACGAATTTTATCGTAATTGTGCCAGAATGTTTAGAACATCACCAGCTTCTCAGCCACCAAGGATCGTGGTAATAACTTGTTTACGTTTTGATTTATACAGAAAAAACGTGCCCGTTTTAACCTACCTTCCCCTATACTTCATCTCCCTAAAAATAGTGAACCCGTAATGAGACTTGATTAACAAGTATTACTGAAATCGCCCCCTTAACTTTATTGGCTGGATCTGCCCCGGGGTCAAAACGGGCATTTGCCCCTCTCTGGAAATTGGGACTAAGAACTAAAATTTTCTAGAAAATTTGACGTCAGCAGCTCAATTCCGATTAATTGATTTATTTCTTGCAATAACAGTTTATTTGCCGGTACGACACTCACACGGCACAAGAGCCAGGTTTACTGTTCCGGTGTCATGCAGTGCTGAGCTTACAGTTCACTCATGTCCACTCCTTTGCCTGCAGGCATAGGCGTAGCCAAGGGGAGCCCAAGGGACCATGTCCCCCCAATTTTTAGAACATATAGTCGTTTGTGCTGTGAGAGGCGGTATCATAAACAAAAGAGTGTTATTCGTCTAAAATCAAACATTTTGGCCCCCACCAAACTTTTGGCCCCCCAAATTTTTGGTTGGATACGCTACTGCCTGCGGGGGCAAGCTGCCAATCTTGCGAGCGGATTGTTTTACTGTTGGTCTTCACTGTGTAATAGTAACATGGCAACAAATCTTCAAATGTTCACTTCAAGTTACGATATTAGGCGTTTTGTTGCATGTGACTCTTGAATGCAGACATCTTGGCAGGTAAAGTAACGACAGAGTGACTGCTGATAGCGGCAAGCAGGGACGTCAGAGAGCAGTGTCATTGAATCCCTGACTTTTCTAACGAGGGACAACGAGAGCAAAGGTGTCTTTCATAGGTAATTTTATGATTGATCAAGATCGAATGGAAACAAGTTGTCTATAGTTTGTTTCATTATTTTTCAAGTCAGCATTATTGTTAAACTGTAGCAAGCATAGGCAGGCCCGATTAGGACACCAGGGGAGGCGAAGAGTTTACTGAGAGGGGCCCAAATTTTTTAAACTATGTCCAACACATTTTTCCAGGGAGGAACAAAATTTTTTTCAGGGGTGACTAAGCCCCCTTTGTTCCTCCTAGTTACGGGCCTGATAATTGGTAACTATTTTTTTGTGTTTCATAAGTTTCCATTGCCCTCAACTTTTTTCTACCCCCCCTGCTCTACCGACGTTCCGGCGTCCCTGGTTGTGGAACTTTTAATAAAGAAAATCTAACAGAAACGTTCTTGTACTTCTTTGCACTCGGCAACAAATTACGCTTGAAGTACTTTTGTTTGTGCTTTTTTTATGACAGAAACGCAAAAATGAACTAAATCCACTTTACTTAACAATATTTTGCATAGTTGAGGAATAGTGACGTTTTCAGTGACCCTATAATGCATTTTCGTTTCTTTGTTTCCAGAGGCAAGTTACATTTGGATTACTACAGATTAAAAATTTTTGAACAATTTGTGTCTGAAGCAATTGCTTCATTTTTCATGGTATGAAGTGCATTCCATATCAAAAACAAACCTTCATCATTTTGTACATTAAACGTGATTCGTCGTATTCCAAGAGCCCCAAACTATTTTAAACTCCCTCTTGCCTCTCCCGCAATATCCCGAACACCAAACCTATAAAATTTTATTCCTTACTTCTCTAAATAAAGACGTTATTATAAATGTGTCTTGACAATATTGTAAACGCTATCTGTCCTCCGCTGTCCGGGAGAAAAAAATTTAATAAATTTGCAGATGACGAGAATTTCGAAATGGAAGTAACTGCAATTGCAGTTTAGTACTGCAGTGATAGCAATTATTTGTGACAGATATGTTTTCAAGGTTTTTATTTGTCGAAGCTTGTGTTCTGATTTGACATTGAGTTTGTTTGCTTTCTCTGCTCTTAAGCCTTTCAGCGTTTCACCCGCAAACATTGCTTGCAGTTTGTAGGACTGACGATGCGTAGTGTTACGTGAAATTGATTTCCTATTAAAATTTGCTGACTGATTCAAACTCTCCACTTGCGTAGAGACCAGCAATTTTCCAATCATCAACAACCGTCACACGAATGATGCTCTTGATAAACAAAGCAGCGATTCTGATGCAATTAACGCATTGGTGGATGTCAGTAACTTGGAAAAGGCTAACAATCAAAAAGTAAACAACAGTCTACTGCAAACAGGAGCGTCGTGCTAGTAGCACGTTTAGGGAGATCTTCAAAAATTCTTCAAAAATTGGGGGTGCGGACTCCACGAACCCTGTAAGCACGAAACCAGGTGGTTGCACAGAGCAGACAAATGTTTGGAGCCTTTAGCGAGACAAAGAAAGATCACCTAAAGACTTGTGCACCGCTATGCCATCATCCCCTTTCAGTTTCGTTTCACACATGAAAGTATAACAAGTTGAAAAAATCTTTTTTATATAAAGACAAACAAAATCAAGTTTGCCGTTAAAACGTAGTTTACGAAGAAATATGCACCTGTGGGTCAAATTACATTGGACAGACTTGCCGAAATTTAACCCGAATCAACGAACACAAATTTGATCAACGCTCTGAAGCACGCAAACATTTGTTGGCGAATCCCACGCACCGATTAAACTACAAGCAACAAGAAACATTAGGAAGCATCTCTGGTCAAACGTAGCTTCTCCTACCCAAGTCTCTTTTAATACAGCAACACCAACCAGATGTCAACATCGATGGTTCGTCTATCTATTCCCGTACTGCTCTTTAATACATTATGGTCCCTATTACAGAAGATCGCACTAATACCTTCAAACTGCATCTTTGCTTTTGTGTGTTTCTGTTGTATTTTATTATTTGTTCCTGATGATGGCTTACGACCAAGCTGAAACGTTGAATAAAATAATGTTTTCGATACTTGTGGCTATACTGTTCACAATACGAATCTACAGCAACTCCGTGCATTGCTTACCAAAGATCAACCAGATTTACAAGTAATTCTTATGGCTTTTAGTTGGTGAAACTGACTTGTGATCACTCTTTGTTTATGAATTGTTTCACAACTTGAAATTACACCTTAACTTTTACATTTCTTTGATTTTGTCTTCATGTGCGTCTGCCTAGCCCAGTATTCTTCTTCTGTAAATAGCATTTGCAACAAAGATCAATACAGAAACCACCACGAACTTTTAACAACTTTGTCATGGCATCTTATCAATGACAAATTTATATCGTTTGGCATAACATTGTTACTTCTTTTGATGGTTTATTTATAATATATCGTTTAAAATTGAGTTTGTCTACAGGCTTGTCCATGGAAGTGCAACTCCCATGGGATAGGGCAGTAAAAATGAATTTTATCGCATGTTCCATCCTAACTAATTCTAATGCCATGCAGCAGAAATATTCTGTAGTAGAATACCATTATTGTGTCCTCACAGCACGAAAAGTATTAGAAGTAGAGGTTTAGTGGCATGGCGTAGTAACGAGAGGCCCAAAACAAGGTTGTTGGGCCCTTTTTAGATGAATACTGAAATGGGGTCATCCCATTGTCATTGGCCCCTTCTCACATCTGTGGCCCAATACTTGGGGTTTTTGGGGTGCCTTAGCTATGGTTCTTTCGAGGCCAGACATGCACATAATATAGCGTACTTCGTATCACTAATTTTGTGGGAATTCCGTGGGATTGGACAGTTGCAAGTTGTCAATGGATGGGATAGGATCAGAGCAAAATCTTAAATTGCGGTATTTACTGCTGATCCAGACTCGTGTTCAGCGGTAATAAACTATTGTAAGTTAGAGCTTCTCTCACTGAGTTGCTTATAACTACAGCATTGCAATTTTCTCTACGAAGAAAGAGTTTAAATATGAGACAACCAAGGCCGGATTAACCATTTGGCAAACCGGGCAAATGCCCGTGGCCTCGCGCTTGAATATCAAAACACTTCTTTTTCTGGTTTTTCATGTTTTTAGGTTGTTCAACGTGCGTCAAAATTGTACAGCTTTTTAATGACTGCGTTTAGTCTATAAGTTAAGGAAACTGACAACTTTGGCATTTATCGATTTTAAGTGACTTAAAAGAATTGAACTAAACAGCATCACGCTTTATGGGCTCCCATTCAGTGATTTCAAATAAACACAGATTGCACACCAAAAAACAATGTTCGTACAATGAAAACCCAGAAAGCTTGCGTTACGAACAAAAACATATGAGTGTGCTTATTAGATTTGAAACGATAATCGAACACTGATTTAATCATAGTCTCTCTTCCAAGTTTTCTTCTACAGGGCCACCCTCAACGTTTGGACGACCTTTCTGTTGCTCAAGACGTTTTTCATAACGCTGGTAACATACTCCGTTGATGATATCTTTCACTAATTGTACGAGTACATTTGTTATTAAACTAGGAAATTTTGTGCAATCTTGGACTGCAGCGGGATCTAAAATCCCACAAAAATATAATCCCAATGCCTTCTTCCCCTAATTGAAATTTGTTTTTTAATTTGTATGCACAGGGAAACATCGAAATTCAAACAATCAGTCCTAGCCCTTGTTTCACCAGTTTCTTCAGTTGGCATTCGAGACAATAAGATTGTGCATATGCCCAACAATGTTCTTATATGAGGATATGAAACCGTTAACACGTTCTGCTTCATCCGATATGCGTAGTTTCTCACCTGATGTGCGCGTGTGAACACTGTAATGTAAAGTTAACTTTATAATATTGAACACATTAAAGTTGCTGATATTATTTATCGCTTCAAAAAACACAGATTTAACGCGATTTTTCATAATTAAACCTAGACACGCAGGTCGTCTAAAAAAATCGATTCTGGGTGGAAAAAAAACAGCAAAGGGTGCGTTGGCCACACGCGAAAAAACGCCAACTACCCAACTTGAAGTGAACGTTTGAAGATTTATTGCCGTGTGATTGTTACGCAACAAAGACGCAACAGCTCAACAATCCTCTAGCAAGTTCCGCAACCTGCCTCTGCAGGCAAAGGCGCGGACGAGCGAACTGCAATCTCATCTTTGCATGACACCACAACAGTGAACCTGGTTCTTGTGCAGTGTCGGTGTCATGACGGCACATGAAGCGTCATTGCAACAATTAAATTAATTAATCGGAACTTAGCTGCTGACTTCAGGTTTTCTATCAGTTCTGACGTTTTTGATCGGTGCTTTTGTAAAGTTGAAACAAGGGCATGTGAAACGCTGCGCAGTTGCGCTAAGTGTTTAGGGGGCCTCGCGGTCAAGACTTTGCCCTGGATCTCGCGTTCATTTAATCCGGCCCTGGAGACAACGTATGGTTTAACATGAAAGAACGCCTTTGACCCGTTTGCAAGTTGCTGGCACATAGCTTATTTCTCTGTGATTCGCAGTCCTATGCCCATAAATCAGGTAAATACCAGAACTAATTTAGTTTCTGAGTTCCGTGTCTATGTTTGGGGGTTCGCACAGCTGCGCATGTCCTGAAGCAAAATCAGAAAAGATGAGCAACCAAAACTGTTGGAAGTACTTCACGAAAAAAAACAACCGCGAAATCAACCAGCAGGTCACACGGTATGAAATTCTTACATGTTGCTGTCTCTACAGGACCTATAAAATAACGTAGTGATATTGATAAATGAGTTTTGCACAGCATTACTATAGAAGCTGCAATTGCAATGTGCAACTGTTGGTTTTCCTTTTTCTTGAACCGGACATCACTGATACGTTACTGCATGCACAACATGTCTTATAGTCTGTAAGAAGGTATAGCGTTGCCTATCATAACGACTCCACCAAACCACCGCTGCTGGTTTAGGGTTTTCACATGTCTATAATCTGTAGAAACTGTACGATCAACAAGAACACGAACCCAACAAAACGTTTGTCGAACAAATTATCAGCTGTGATTTAAATTCCTTCACCTGTTTTTTCTTGAACCAGCCATTTGTTATTTGTAATCCACGTGCTGCACCCATTCTTTGTGATATGATTATCTCGTTTTGCAAAAATATTTCTTCCCAGAACGGGTCAACCAAACAGCACCATAGGCATAAACTACCAGGTTTATTCGGATTCGCATATCTTCGTTAAAAAGGTCTACCTGGTACGTACAAACTAGAAAATAAATATTTGCTGCGCATATATTCGAGCAGTTCACTGTTTCAAATTTCTCAGACGACAAGGTTTACAAAACTGCACAAAAATATCATTCTTTTCATGGAGTAGAGCCGTTTCCATACGACCGACCAATCGACAATGCAAAATAGAAAACACAAAAAATGCATGGTAACTTTGCAACCCTTTCAGGCCGGATTTCGTAGTTAGGCTACCCGTACTTCTAAGCATTTTTAGATCTGTCATCTCAGCGCAACGTTTAACAGTTGTATTGGTATTTTTTGAGTTCTCGAAAATATTTGAGAGGAAACCACTTCTGCCAACAGGTTGGCCAGGCTTTTCTGTCCCAGAAAGCCAGAGAATGCCTATAAATATAAAACTTTGGTGGAGAGTTGGTGCTGTTTATATTGTACCTCAACTGATTAATGACCCTAGCTCAGTAAGTGTATGTTTTATATTCATAACGTGCATACGAAGCACCAATAAAAAAGTTTGGAAATATGTTGAAAGGTTTCAACAGGCGATCACCATAGACGGATGAAAATATTTTGAATATCTATCAGACATTTCATTGTGAAAAAACATAAAATCTAGTAACAACAGTTTAAAACAGAATTTTCTTTTGTGGTAGGTGTAACCTCTCGTTGACCACGGTAAGAATACAGTATTACAACGTTTTTTATTGGTAAGAGCCATGACCGATAGATTAAAGTTCTTCTTTAGCCTTTTATGATGTCAGTACATTTCAAAACGTTTTCAATAATCTTCAGATATCAATGCTTTAATATGAGATCATTCAGTGCCGTTGGTAGCTACAGATAATGATTAATTAATGGTATCGGGAATTGCTTCTGTAACATCATACAACCTAAACGGTACAGGGAATGGTAAAATGAAGTGTTGAGTGAAGGCTGAAGTGGAAATATCGGCTTTTATTCAAACCTTCTTCACGCAGACAGTGAATGCAACTCCTACTTCTTTGATGAGGGGATACGCTTCACTGGGCATCGACTTTTTCCGCACATAAAAAGACACAGTGGCGCTTGAGCATTTCGAGGACCCTTTCGCTTGAGAGCTCTCGTTTTTCAAATAAGTCAGTTTCTACGACAACCAGTATTGCGTCGAACGCGCACGAGAGCAGCTCCCTTGTCAGAAGCAGAGTGCCAATTGATGCTGGTCCAAAAGCAGGTTTTCTTATTTTCTATATGTCGCGTTTCGCCACTCAACATCAATGAGGTGTTCGGCGTGCGGTCAGGCAAATGGAGCATTTAAACGGTCAAGACATTTAGGCTGAAAACGTTCTTTGCGAACTGGGACCATCACATGAAGTAATGCGGTGAAGTGCCTGTTGGATGGTGCAGCATGTTTTTATACTACGATACCGTGTGTAAGGAAAATAAGACACACAATTTTCACCTAATATCGATAATGTGGTTTGTATTTACGAATAACTCGAAAACATTTCTCTGACTGCGCCGAAACAAGTAACGTCTTGAAAAAGCGTGAGGTCCTCAACATTTTTTAACACCAATCTGTTTTTGCAAAAAAATCGCGCGATTTAGGAATGACCTAAATTGTTCAACATACAGCAAAGATTTTGCTGAAGCTAGGTGGGCATACCTTAGGCTCTTTCTGCCTCCGCGAAGTTGGCAATTTGCTAGTTAGAGGAAAATATGTTACTTGCATGCACATCAGTGTGTTGTGTATTGTTTTTCTGTGACGAAATAATGGTTCACACAACTCAGTAGATCATACAGCATTGCGTCACAACATAAATGACGTCAGCACTATTAATAGAAACTTGCAGTCCTAGATTTTGTTTCTGGCTGCTCCGCCGATCATTTCTATTCCTTTTATTGCTGTGACTTTTTCTCGCGAGCAGCAATACGACCCAATTCCTCTTTCAAGCAAAACCACGTATAAGTCATTTCTTCTCAGAGCTGCTTAAAGATTGCCACAGTCACAACTAAAAGTTAAACATCAAACTAAGTAAAAGGCTTCATTTCAAGGGTTTGTTTACAAAAATATCAAGATTTGCTGCTCCTTATTTAGTTCGATTTACTTTTGTTTACCGTATACCCGAAAAATATTGATTGAGTTGAAACTTTCCTGGACGTTAGAACAATTTTACGTACGTTTCCACGACTGGATCCACATAACTTGTGTCAACCTTCAACGCATTTTTGAAATTGCGAATGTCCGGCGTAAATTTAGTTGAAAACGAGTTTCATTCAGAGTTGATTAATTGGTTTGGCATGGGATAGCTCAATTTTGATCTTCATCTTGAACCAGTAGAGTTTAGACGTTTCATCGTATCTCTGACTAATTTTGAAAGGTTCTGTTAAGTTACTGCGTTGGACATAGCTTGTCCTGGGAATATCAACAAGATGTAATCCCAGCGGAAATCAAGGTTCATCCCCGGTTCTCATATCACAAAATGGTGACGAATACATCAGATCTGGTGGTTGCTGGCTGAGCATACCGCTGCTACGTGCTGTATAATTTTGAAACATCTGACAGTGGTTTTGGTTAAACATTCTAAAATGTTATTGCGGCAACTAGTGAAAATTATAAATATCAATAAAATGAAGGAACAAATTAGGGAAAATCTCTATTTTCCACGTCGTAGAGCCTAATTAGATGGTAATTTCGCGGTTAGTGAAGACTTCTCTGCGGAGAGAAGAACGCCAATCGCTTTTGTGTCTGACGTTCAAACAGTCGACGCGTCAATTGGTCTCTCCCTCTGCGGGTGGTAACGGCTGCGATTCCCCGTATGTCACAGATGCGTCTGTTTCTGCAAATACTTATCGACGAAAAAAGTTTGAAACTTACTGAACTATTAGCTACGTTACCAGTTGCAAAAAAAATGTTTCATTGCGAATCGAAAGAGTTTGCATGCATTGCCACGCTTGCTGCTTGATACATACACTTAAAAATTGCAATTTTGCTTGAAAAATGCAAAAAGCAACTTTGCTTTCGAGGTCGCTTGGCGCAAGAGGTCGCTTGGCGCTTGCCATTGAAAAGTCAGAGCGTTTTCACTCTTCCTATTCTAACAGCCGATTAATATGACTGGTCTGCCGGCGTTTAGTTTCCACTTGCTCTGACGAGTTGGTGAAAAGCGCCTGCCCGCTTTTGCTCTGTTACGATAGGATTGTGTTTCTATCGTTAAAGTATAGCATTGAGTTCCTGCTTCATGGAGCCACCGGCTTCTAGTTGTCGTGACTAGTGTTCCGTCTCTCACATTGCCCGTGAATAGATACCTTGGTGAAAACGTCACAATCACTCGATAGTTGGTAGATCGGGTTACTATGAATTCCCTTGTTGTTGCTTGACACATTGGCCGCCAGACGCGAACCCAATCAAAACTGGAAAGTATCAGATGCGGTCGGGAACCAAAGGCTGGCACGAATTCTTGTCTTGCCTCATCCGTTTGTTGTTTCACTCAAGCAGCCACACATTCTTACAGCAAGCAAGGCTTCAAAGGGCTCCATTTGCAACTTTAGCTCAAGTGATCCCTGCACAGAAGTAAACAGGAAGAAAGCCGGTTAGTCCGCAAATGTGTCTGGTTATCTCAGTATTTGAGCCGCACAAGCTACTTCACCCGTTTGTCATCAGAGCAATGGGTCGTCGCAATTCTCGCTCGTTCGGCGTCGGGACGAAAACGACCAGCACCCCGCCGTGCTTTCCGTGTGAGCTGAGTCACGTGACAGGTGAAAATTCCGCGCCATTTTTGCCTGTGGCGCATCTGGGTCGCAGGCGGACAACACACGCCAGTCAACAAGGACGGTCCGATCGCACGAGCACTCCTCACCAATTTGCAAACATGGAAAAAAGGCGTCCCCGCCCGCGACGTGATGTTTTCGTCGGGAATCACTCCCCGATGACCCTTGAGCAGATGATGCGTTGATGAAAGCGTTCGACTTCGATCGCCCATTTGTGCGTTTTGTGTTGCATTAACGATGTTCGTTGTCCTTCAAACTGGATATGCATTCTACCCCAGAGCTTATATGTCATTAATTGGAAAAAGCTGATTTAAACATTTGAAAGATGTGTGACGTAGGCAGGTACAGCAAGCTAGTTCAGATATTTGAAAAGTTTGGACCAGTATCGCGAGTGGGTTTGATCGGTCATATTCTGTCGAAAAATTTCTTTTAAAAGTGACTACAGAATCGAACGTTAGCTTTGTCAAACATCTTGTGCAAACAGGATAAGAGGGTCAAAACAGGACGAGAGTGTCGCACAAGACTTGCGCCAATGATGCACATCCGAGCAACAATAGCTGTGTCAGTTCTCAAAGCTTTTTTTTCGCAGCGTACTTAGTCATTCAGACAATTAGTCAGAAAGATCTGAAGTGAAACGTTCGACGAAAAGCAAGTTATAAGATCTTATCGCGAAAGAACTGACAATGCTCTTCAGTTCGAATCTTCTTCCCGCCCTGCTGCTTATTGTGCAAGGTGAGTGATACTGTAACGTATTGGATGAATGTCGATAATTTGGTGGAAGTCCTAGCAGCAGTGGCTAGTGTTGATATTGTAAAACTATTGGATATTGTATTCACTTGCGGCAGAAAAGCTAGTCTTCAGCTACATTCGAGGAATGTTTGTTGAAAACACCTTCAAAGTCGGAACAACCTTCCACTTGTAGGATTAACGTAACAGAGGCTGTATTACACCGTTGTCAAACGCCTGTCCTTTGGCTGACTACGAAGTCTTGCTTCACCTATTAAAAACCTTAAACTAGCAGAAACACAATTTATCTAAGTATATTTCTGCATGTTTGTAACATAAGCAAACAGCTTCTGCAGTAGACTTGCAATCTTCTATGGATATGTGTGCAGTAAGTTTTACTAGAGAAGCAAAAATGCATTTCTTGCTTATCATTTTCGATAAAACCTTTACAAAACAAGCCTCAGCAACATCAGAAAAATGCTGCTCGCTTCAGTCTCCAAATTTTATGGAAACATAAAAAAACGTCCTGATTGTCACTGTAAGTTAGTTGGTTTATAAACTGCGCTTGAAGTTTAAAGTCTTTATAAAAGTGCACATGACTTTCTCGAGACGTGAATGCTGTGAACAAACCAACAGCTTATGGTGAGAAGCATTGCGCATGGCTGTATGGGAGATCTTTTAGAGAACAATAAAAAGAGTCAGTAACTTGCGAGGAAAGCGCAACAGTAATCGGTTTCATATCGTGAGCCGGAACAAGTCGACGGCGTAGTTACAAAAGAGAATTTTATCGCACCATGCCTATATGAAAAATAGTTCGTAACCCTCAGCTTGCCGTCCGACTTAAACCACAAAAAGCTCACACGCTTCCAGTGCAACAGCAGTACCGACAAAATCCCGGCACAACTCGCAATCTTGCTTTTAAACGTTTCGATAACTCCTGTTATCGAAACGTTTGCAATAGGTCGTTGATATCGTTTTTATTGGCCGTAATTTTCATTGTAAGGCTATTTAGCACTTCTGCTTAATAACGCTGGCACAAAATGTTTCCAGTCGCTCTTTTGGTTTTGTGTTTTTTATTACTTTTCATTTTGCATTACAAAATTCGCGCAATCGTCTTTCCGAATCAAGAAACAAAGTAAACGAAATTATGTAAAGGATATTAGGAGCTTAATTTTCAGAAGACGAAAAGTTACCAATCACCTTGCCCCCTGCGTTTATTTTTGTTGTATCTCTCGCTCGTCCACTTAAAACGCCGGCAGCGAATACGTGCTTCTATTTCAAATTCAAAACCGGAGACAAATGCGGGATAAACTTGCGAGAAAGAGAAATTTCGTCCTATTTCATCCGCCTTAAAATATGCATTCTTATCGACGAAACGGTCATGTTCTGACGTTTGTGAAAAAAGTGCCAAAGCTTAGTGGTGGTGTTATTTAACAACGTGAGCCCTGCTCAGGTTACGTGGGGGTAGACATCGCAAGGTTTCTTTTTCTTTTCATGTACTTAAGGAAATGTTACAAACTTTTTCTTTCGTGAGTTTTCCTAACTCTCGGAAACAAGTCGAATGGTGTATCAGTCTTTTCCAAAATGTCCCTGCAAGCCCATAATAGAAGGTCGAGGCATTTCAAGACCCTGATGTGTTACTCGGCCAGGAACCACTTTGACATATGGTTTCCAGAGGTGTATTTCTCTGTATGGGTAGGGTTTCAATAGATCCCTGCATGAGTACCTGAAGTCTCACTCGCTTCTAGTCAGTGTTATGTAATTTACTAGTGTTTATGTTGTTTTTGAAGTTTCTAAATAAATAGACCCCGGAGTAAAGTGTTGCATGTAAAATTAATGTAAAATGTGTATGTTTCGTTGCACACGCACGATTTTTTGTGAAAGAGGGTTAATGTAGTTGCAGGGAGTCAAAATAGTTTGATATGACCTTACGGAAGTCATGTGTCCCAGAAAAGCGTTGTCTAATTCAGACCCATGGTAACCTCACGCGTTATGTGATTTTCAACGTTACCTGACCGGGGCTTGTGATATTCAGAGCCGCATTTCAAATAAACACTTCTGTTTTCTTCAGCTTTTCTTTTTTTGTTTGTAATGCTCCAAACGGTTGGTTGAACATTAAACTGTGCAACCCCCAGAACCATGGGCGTCACAAGGATTTTTTCCAGACGGGGGCAATAGCGGATTTTTCCAGAGGAAGCCAAGAAGATTTTTCCAGGGTGCGCCGAAAGTGGTGAAATTTCATATCTCCCTCCCGAAACTTCAAACTCATATTTCCCTCCCGAAATTTCATATTTCCCTCCCGAAAAATTTCATATTTCCCTCCCGGAAAACAACCTTGTTTGCTAAAAATGTAATAAGAAAATGTCAAATTTCAAAATACAGGGAGCCTTATCCCCTTCCGACCCCCATGCACAGAATGATCCCATTCTGTTTTGAAACATGAAAAGGTTGTTTCAAAAAACATGCAAAGGTTTCTCGCATATGATTCGCGACATCTAGGAGCATTCAAACTTCACTGCTTAGTCTTCGTTTGGCAAAGAACATTTGCTTTGATAAGAATCGATCTGTACGTTTGCTCTTTGCAACGAACTTGTTCTTGAAACTTCCCAAATCACAACTAATAGCATCCTAATCATTATCAGGTTCTACTTTTGTTTTGATGTTATATAAAGTTGAATCAAAAAGTGGCGAAGCAACAAGCAAGTCATTCTGATTAGTTCCATTCTCGTGTTTTGCAGTCGTACAATCGTTTTTCTCATTGCAGCAATTGCACTAAAGTAGTATAACTTTTTTCGTGTATCGTGCGTTTCAATTTTCGCAACCGTGCTTATTTTATACGTTTTTAAAAGTATTTTTTTTCACATTACGCTTGCACTGTGCTACACCTGAGTTGACTCTTTCAATATCGAAACTGACATGCTTTTCAAGTTTTTTACCTTCTTCATCTGGTTCTGTGCGCTAGGGGCAGAAACGCAATCACCAGTCAATGTCCATGACCATCGAAAGGGCCTTATCACAACAAGTCGACTACATATTTGACCAACTGCATGAATTATTATGGCTGAATTAATCAATTATCGTTGACCTGTAAAGTGCAAGAAAAAATGAATCATAGCGAAACCCAGCTTTGTTCAAACCGAACTTTCCCGACACCAAACTTTTCCGAAACCGAACTTTTCCGAAACTGAACTTCATTGAAACCGAACTTCGAACTCCTGCCGAGAATGCCACTGGCAAGCTCTCGGGTACCAGCGTTAGCTGTTTTAAAACCTTCAACGGAGAAAAAACGCAATTACACATACACAGTGATTTGTTGGCGAAAAACTGCGGGAGCCGGGAAGGAATGGCGAAAACGCTTTTATCGCTGGAAAACACAGTTTGTGAGACTGAAAAACGACTTTTAATGTCATTTATCACCGTTCATTTGTCGTTTCTCTACCAGGGATTCTCCTTGCGAACAAATCTATGCTTGGTGCGATAATGCAGAAAATCGCTTGAGGTTTGTAACTAACTGTGTTTGGGGTTTCAGTCTCAGTGGTGCGAAGCTCAATTGTAGCCGAGTGGGAAGGAGAAGCAACACTGTCGTGCAATTATTCAAATGCGGAGGTAAGCATGTGTTCGGCTTGATAAACGGCTCATTAACAACAGGTTCGCAAGTTGCATGCGTTGCGCTCCGTTGCAGAAAATGCTATTTTTTTCAATCAGAACATTTCTAAGTAAATTAGCATGGATCGGACATCAAACATTTTCGCCAGATGAAAGCGGTTTTCCAGTAAAATGCGCCATTTCTTTAATGGCCAACAACAGCGTTTGTAATGACATAACATCCCTCAGGCCCATTTTGCGAGATTTTTTTCGGAATTGTGATCAGTTTCATTTTAATAAGAGTGTGTATTACGAATGTTTCTACTATTGTGACGTCTTGATGACGTGATTGAATATATTTCGAGTGTGAGAGATTCAGGTGCCCAGCGCTTAAAAACCACCAAAACATCATCAACAAAAGTCCTTTTCCGCTTTGCAGAATGAAACCATATTGGCTGCGCAATGGAAACGCAATGGAGAAGACATTGCCACGTACGGAGCAGGTCGAGTTTTTTGGAATCAGGATTTGAGGTAAAGGTGCTGAACATGATTGCAGCCTTGTTTCGAGGGCAAATACAGGCTACAAGATGTTATTCATCTAAATCATTTCGTGCTAGTTTAGATGGCCGTTATGTGCATTTACCCCTGTGTCGAATCAAACCCCGCTGGCCTGTATTTTGTAGAAAGCGAATGTTGACAGAGTGTAAAGATGTTATACAGCAAAAGTAAGCTGCTTCCTTGCAACTGTTTTCTGAGTGGTCTCTGATCTGTTTCTTTACTAACTCCTCAAAAACGCAGCTTGTGCAGAAAGACACAACGTGCAGTGCAAGTATTGGATTCTCCTATGCTCTGATTAGATTTCAAATTTGTAGAATAGATTTCAAATTTGTAGAATATGTGTAGAATCGGTCTTGTGGCCAACTAAGGATGTTTCTGTTGTGCAACCTGAGCTTATTTCAGACCCACGCGCAATCTCCCTGGGCATTGTTCCCCCTTGGCCCCCTCGTTACACCCCTGCGCGCAATCGCCTATGTGTGAAACAAACCACAAACGTGAACATCAAACTTATTTGAAAGATTAGAGAGCATTTTTACACCGATTTTGGTCTACCACCATAACAAGTTTAGTTGGTAGTTGTTGTACAGTCTGCAAAAGCTCTTGTGTATGATCTCATGCTTTTCGAGTTAAAATCTGGAGCTGATAAGCCTGTACTAAAAAAAACTGTTAAAAAATGTTGAAAACAGTTGGAGCAGTCACACCATTTTGGTAGCTACAATCGTGTAGCTTCATATCATCAAGGGGAGGTATCAGTGACTCTCCTATAGTAATGTTCTGCTGACCAAACTGCAAACTTCAACGAACATTTCCTTCGTTGTTTTTTCTCATGGCTTACCGTTATCGGACTTCCTTGTTAGATATGGTGATCAAGGATGAACAAAAAGGTCAAGCAACAGTTTTTATAGAAAACGACTTAGACATATGCACCTCGAGTTGCCAATGCCCTTCAAGCAAAAATGCAGTTTTTCTTCTCTTCTCCTATCAAGATGGTTTTAGTTTTGCGCTAACTATAACATATTCCACTTGATCATATTGGTACGCTTACATTTTGGGGACTTCTGTCCAAATAGACATAAATCCGTTCATGTATTTTATTGTTGATTATACTGTAACTTGTTTCCCACAGTTGTTACCAAGAGTGAGGCATGTGAACTTTTCAACCAAGATAAAAATTGTCTGTTCCTTGCAAGAATTGTATTGAAATATCGTATTGGGTTTCTGCAGCGGGGAGGGCATGGGTTTAGTCAAGAGAAGTTGCAGTGGTGGGATTCAAAAATTTTAAGAACAGGTTCTCTCACTCCAGGACTCACTAACAACAGGTCCTCTCATTATCACAGTCTCCACAGGCAAACCACGCTAACAACTGGTTCTCGTGATTAAAGAAATTCCAAGAACAGGTTCTTCCGAACTGGTCGAATCCCACCACTGGTTACATGCCCAGTTGAAGTTTTCAGAACATAAAACGTTTTGTCCGTCAAAGTCAGACAATTCCAACGCATGTAACCCAGCACGCTGGGCAAGAGGTTATGGAACATTTAGAGCAGGGGTGACCCACCTTTTTGCAACTGAGAGCTACTTCTAAGTACAGATTCATGCGAAGGGCTTCCAGTTTGATACACACACTTCTGAAATAAAAATTTGCCCACTTTGTCTTCAATTGTGTTATCATTAATAAAAATTAAAGATATCCATCAATGTGAAGACACTGATCATATCGATGCTTTTGTCAGAACAGGCCCGCGGTCGACCCACGTGGTCCGTGCGGGCGACCTGGCGCCCGCGGGCACCACGTTGTTAACCCCTGATTTAGAGGCTTGTTTGGTTGATCGCGTTCTGTTTCCAACAAAGTTACTGTCTAGGTTGCAGAGGACATCCATTCCACTGCTCCGTTCAGCGTTCACTTTTTTCCAAGAAACGTTTTCCCATTTGCAGTGGTGCTCCAAAACAATTATTAAATGTGTTGAATGTTAATCAACAGCCAAATTCACCAGTAGAAGTTTGTACATAATTAGCGAATAGAAGGTGCTTGGTCTAAGATGATCTGGATGAGAGTGGCAGCGGGAATTCATAAATCTGTCGATCGAGTTTTATTCAAACGTTAGGGTTTTCACATTTCTGTCGTTTTCGCAAAACGTACTAACGGTCTATCTACTCTCAAATTAAAGGAAACTTCGATAACAAAAAGAAAAAAACGTGGATAAGACAACACTGCCCACATTCTGGCCTATGCTTAATTGTAGAAATTCCGTGCTTTAAGCTTGTAATATCATGGTAAAATGAACTGCAGTGTTTTGTTGGATAAGAAGAAACAATCGGGCGACTGGTTACATTTTTGTGCTCTAGATTCAATCAAACGATTAACGACATTTTCCAAGTACGCCCTTAAAAACAGTATCGGGATGTGCTTTTCAGTGGTCGGGCAACGTTCGACAGTGAAGCCTGGACGCTGACGTTACGTCTACTGGATTTCAGCGACCAAGGCACCTACACCTGCTCCATACTTTCAAGCAAAGGATCATTTGATAACTCAGAAGAACTTACCATCCTAGGTGAGAACTTCCTGGGAATTCAGACATAGCCACAGTGGTTGATACGTACCTTACAATAGGTGCAGTTTAGGAAAACATCGATCTAATCTGCGAAGTGCATGCCCATAACGGAAGGCGGTAACACCCATTAGTTAGCTTAGTTTTGTAAACTTTTTAAACTTTTACCGGCTTTAGGTAAATTGTTAGGAGATCTTTCTACGAGTCCACGTTGCATACACTGGAGAGTTATGCTGTGCTACGAATTCTCATTTCTAACTTAACAACACCGAACAAACTATGACTTCAAAATGTTTGAGTGAATTGCGGCATAAAGCCAAACGTTGTATATTTTTCCTATTACGTCGAAAAAATCCAGCATTGCTACAGAGAGCTTTAAAATTGTACCCACATTTTTTAATTTGGAAAGCGAGGTGCCTCTGCAATATAAATTAACTGAGCTTTTTGCAAGCTTCATGAATTTGATATTACTTTTTTGAGCAGTTTTATTTCATGCTTTCACGAAGGATTAACTTAATCGCAATAATTTAATTGTACTGTACTTTTGTAAGTGTCCGCAAGATTATTATTCTCTTGTTCTGCAATCATTTTGTAAAATATTTTTCGTCAATACTTTTTGGAAGAAATCCTTATGACTGGTTTTTAATCTTATAATTTGGAAAGAATATTTTCTTTAGTTTGAACTTTTGTGATGGCCTGGATGTCACGCCATTATACAAATATACACTGAAAACATTTAAAGAGCATTTGTTTTAAACATAATCCCTTTGTGATGTACTGACTCCATCTACTCTTTTACTTTCACTACTTCATGTCTCTAGTAATGGTTTTCCAAGCTTATAGTTTTGAATAGGCCACTATCTTTCACAGCTAATGTACTTTTTTCAAGCGTGGAACCCAAAGAGCTGTCGATTTATAAAGTTTGCAACTCCATTAAACTACACGATAACTTTCCAGGAAGTTGAAATGTTGTAATATTTTCTTCAGTTTTTTCGGACTTATGTCAATCACACCGCAGAAACTATTCCTAAAATTTGAAAATAATAAAGTTTGTCCAATGTTTGATGTTCGGAATTGCAAAAGTTTGAGTGCACATCTCAAAACCATATGTTAAGTGCTTTATTAACTTGCCAGATAATAGAACCGTTGACGCTTTTTGATTTAAACCTACGGCCACACAGATTAAATACAACAAACAAAAATGCTTGTCGGAGGAATGTTTTTGTGTGTGTGACACTGACAACTGTTACCAAACCCAGTACATATTTACCGCACGTTGACGTCACAATTTTCCCCACACCTAGCATAGAATAGATTATTTATGATTTTGATGCAGTGGTTGCTCTAGCCCAGGGGTTTCCAAACTTTCTTGTCAGAGGGCCACATACGCTACTACACAACAGCTCGAGGGCCGGACATCTTACGTAATGTGATTGTTTCGGGATATGTTGGATTTTTGCAAAATCAACAAATGTTTCGTGAACATTTTTGTCATTACTGACGAAATGTCTTCGCGGGCCGAAGTTTGGAGACCCTGCTCTAGCCTATCCCGCTTTGAACTGCATGGCTAGTTGAGTACTAGATCTTAACTGATCAAACTCAGCAAATTTGCAAGCTCCCTTCGATATTTCCGATTATGTTGGAGGCTAACGCTAAAACAGCTTCAAGGCAAGCAAACAGAGGCACTTTCCCACAAAACAAGCAATGTAACAACAAAATTGATCAATACGGCAAAAAATGAAATAAGCAGTGGAGTAAGTGCAACATACTTTGCCTGTTTCACGTTCTTTTCATGTTTTCGCTGCACAGTACTCATCTCTGCAACTCATCGATCGATTCGCGCTACAGCAAGAGGGCTCAAAGCGCAAAAATAAATGAACTTGATTAACTTACTCTAACTGGTACAATGATTTTCAATACTGGTGATGTTGTTTTGATTTTACCGCAGCTTCTCCAAGAGTCACCACGAAAGTGTACCCTGTTCTGGATACTGGAGATAATGCAGAAAAGACTATGGCCAGCTGTCAAGTCACTGAAGCCAGCAAACCATACAAAATCACCTGGTAAGATGATGTGTAATGTGTATGGATACAGGATGGAAAACACGCAACAAGTTGCACAACTGCAAATCTGTAAATTTTGAATCTTTCACATATAGTATTTTCAGTATCAAACACTAGCGTTTTTTTGCAGTTTTCGTTACGTTTCAAGCTCTTACTGAATTGGACTTTATTGTGAACGGATTAAATTGACAGGTTGATCTATGTTCTGTTGAATTTAAGTACACTGCATTCTGGGTATAACAAGCTTTATTGGAAAAATCTGTTTGGCACGAAGTGAACGGAGTGACAGCGCTAAAACTGCGCGTTGTGACATTGCGAAGTTTTCGAATATTTCTACTTTGAGTTTGTTAAGAATGCGAAACAGATTTATGTTCGATTCACATGGACAATTATTTAAGGGCCGTTGTTTTTAATTTTCTTTTAATTTTTCAACTTTTATGGCATTTTGCTGTCTGGCGTTCTGATGCCAGTACAAACGTATGCTGTGAATAATATCCGGATTGCATATGCACTGAACACTTGATTGCAGAAAATGCACTTAACATAAATTATTCAGCATTTTGAATTTATCAATAAATTTTACAGCAAAAGGTTTGCCTTAAAAGCCAATCTGTTGTTTTTATCATCTTACAAACACGTTTTACAAGCATACGTTCAAGCTTCGGCCTAAGAATCCACCACAGACGGAATGGAGTAACAACTTGAGGCCTGAAAAACGTTTAAATCTGATACTTTACTAGAGCATTTTTCAACGTTTGATCAACATGCAGCTCTTGCACACTTTCTCAAAGCCAGCGTGAAATCGCAGGTTCGTCAACGACAGAGATGAAGTGATCCCCGACTCGTTTCGAACCGAATCGTCCAATCCTGACTACCCCTCACTCTTCGACGCAACACTACTCCTGACCATCAAGCCCGACGCTGACAGAAACAACGGACGCCAGTTCACTTGCGTTGTAGAGGACGCACTGGGACATGCCAAAAGGTCTCAAGTCGCACTACAAGTCTCTGGTATGTTTTTTTGCATTTTCTACTACTGTTGTAGGAATTCGCTGAACTCTTCACGTGCTGTGGCTTTAGCTGGTGTGCAAAGTGGTGTAGAGTATTGCTTGTTGTGCTTGCTTGCTTCCTGCAAAATGGAATTCTTCGATCAAATTTATCGTTGACGATTTTACGAGTGCTAGACTTAACTTATAAACTACCCTGTAGTGGTTAAGAGGACGAGAATATCAGTTAAATACCAATCTTTTAATGAGATAGTGCCGGTTTAGCAATATAAAGCGTTGCTTTGGTGAAAAAGGTTTTGTCTCATCAATTCGCTGCTTGAGATTTTAACGCACAAGGCGAGAATTGTCCTTTGATTTGTGAAGCTAGGCAAACGTCAACAAGCAAAAGCGTGGGTGCATTCTCACGTTTGGTTAGTTTAGAACTATTGCGAGGGAACAACGAAACGAAAAGGTAAAGTGAGTCAAATACCGACAAATTAATGAGCAAAAACTGGATAAGTGCATTGTTGGGTAAACTCAAGTGACGAAGGAATCAAGCACTTGGTTAAAATTGGTTTCGCTTGACCTATTACAATATCGATCTCTAGCGTGAAATGATGCGCTGTATAATGGGGAAAGTCCGATTCTGAAGAATTCTGAGCAATGCAATTGCAAGCATGGGTTTTGCACTTGGTTGTTGTATTATTTCACTGTAGCTTGCTTCAACCTTTTCCCACGTGCTACTAACCCATCACATATCACCGGTTTTATTTGTCTCTCTCAGTTCCGACCACCACTCCCGCAACAACAACGGTCCAGGGTAAGAAGTATGCTTGTGGTGGTTTGGAAATGTACGGCTTGTTTGCCTGAAAGAGGACCATATGTAAAATGCATGCCACAATGTTCCCATAAAAAGCAAGAGCAGGTTCATTGTTTGCACTGCCTAGATACCGCGCGAACTAGGGCACTTACCGCTTTTGACACAACCTAGTTTTATTGGGGGACTGTAATCCCCTTGCGTGTGAATCGCTTTATTAAGGTGTAAAGTTTGTGAGCCTAAAAACAAACAACTTCTATTTTCGACTTGTAGTGACTTTTCGGTGCTCCTGTTAAGAACCAGTTTATTTGTGAGACACAAAGGTGACCCGTAGAGAAAATGATAAAACTGCAATTACTGCCAGAGTGTCTTTGAAATGAAAATGAACTTTTCGGAATGAATGTTCGAGTTCCACGAGCAAAGCGCGTGAACAGAAGGTGCGTAATAATTTCGCGAAAAGTTTTAATGAAGCGTTCGAACAGAGTAATCTCGCAGCGATCGTCGAGTAATCCCTGACCGACAATCTGGCGCATACCCCGTCACGCTTGTGGCCTAATCCCTATCGGCGGATCGAAGCTGAGCAAACTGACATACAAAAGAAATTGGATGCCACACAAGAAACTGGGTCACCGACGGCGTGCATCATAAACGCAAGGATAAGCGCTTTTCGAGCAATCTCTCTATACGCTTCTCACTTTTCAGCAGTGACAACTTCCCACGATTATAACTTCTGGCTTTTTTTCTAGAATAAATCCAAGAAAAACCTTGTCCTTATGTAGTTTACTATTCTGAATTGGGTGAAACAAATCATGTGCTTTTATGCAAATTTGTAAAGTTTTCGGATGTAATCCCCTACTGGAAAGATTTCTCAAAATCTCCTGGACATAAATATCTTCAAACAGCTTCGGATCTGTTACCCCTTTCCTGATTATTTGCCCAACATTTGCCTATCTTGACTGCAACGTCTGAGCGTTTCAGACAGCTACCTGCATCAGCGTCATATTCTTCTCTCACGGCACACTTCAACTTTGACACTGTGTATTACTCTAAATATAAAGGACTGAAGTTTCTACTTCTTTCGTTACAAGCTTGCTCGTCAGAAAAGGTCAGGACCTGCCACTTGCTTTTGGTAAAATTAAAAGGCTTTGCTTTGTCGACAGCAAAACATTTTTGTTGCTGAAGAGTTTGAGCAAGAAGTCGTAAATTATCAAGTAAATTAGTTTGCAAAGACCACTGCAATGTGTGACAAACGGCTTTCCTCAAGATAAAGTATGAGATCATTTAACGTGATTTTAACTTGGGGTTTGGCTCATGGTCTGGCTCACGTAGAAAAAATATCACAGCTGGTTTAAACAATGTTTTCTTCCATGCCCTGAAATGTCACAAATTGTTTTCCGGAGAAACTGCGTGACGGTTTTTACAGAAGCATACACCATTTACTAATAGTTTCTGTTCTTGCTTGATTGTTTGCACTTAACTAACTCTGTTACTCACTATTAACCACTAACTAACAACTCCAGCAATTATTCAAGGAATTAGTACCCGCAAAGGTGACGTAGTCGAATGTGACTGATTCGATGGTTTCACCTTTGCGGAGAATAATTGAATGTAAACATGTGCAAGTCCAAATCATCGCAATTTATGAAAGTGGAGCTCAGTCGGCTGATTCCTCAAAAACTTGCAGCATAACTAAAGTATTAATTGTTTGACAGTTATCATCAAATGTATGTTGGCGCGCATGTGCATCAGCTTAGTATAGTAATCTGTTTTGTAACCTGCTGCTAATAAGCACTCGCAATCGGCCCTTTCATTTAACCGTGGTATTTCTCGGATATATCTACTCGAACGGAAACATCTACTTCTTCTAATTTTTTAAAGGGCGTTTTTTACATTTTGGTAAAGAATATTTACCGACTTGCTTTATTTGAACCAATAGTAAACGAATGTTGTTGGTGAAATAGGAAGACCAGCATTTGTGGTCAAACGCATAAATTTGATAATTTCCCCTCTGCCAGCAAATCTGTAACTTACTTTTGAGATATGTCGGTTTACCAAGTGCGAAAGAATTGCAGCTACTGTCTGATACGACTGCAAATAATAAGCGTTTTCAAAGCGCTTGTCAGTTGTTATGAGAATGTCAGTTCGAAACGCCAAACTTATCAGCACTGAGGAGTTTTCAAACCAGGCATTGCAGTAGGTTGACGACAGCCCATCCCCCAGCCCACTGTTAGAGCCCTGTTCTTCTTGTTCCTTCACAGCTAAACCTATCATCAGAAGTTTTCCGATCGAAAAGGTAATCGTCATGAAAACGGGAGACGAAAGCGACTTCTCTTGCGAAGCCACAGGAGTTCCTCTTCCGTACGTCACTTGGAGCTTCCAAAGCGCAGAGGTATCATTGTATTGTATTGTATTGAGTAACGTCGTCACTCCCACACGCAAGTCACTTGAATTTAAGCATGCATCGCAGTAACATGAAGTACGCAAAAACATGAAGGAAGACGAGGATACATACATCGCGGTAGTAGAGAGTATACGTTTGATGGCGCAAATACATTTACTTTGATGAAACACAAGCTTTTGAGA